>ENA-UOJD01003743-UOJD01003743.1-human-gut-metagenome-genome-assembly--contig:-P48-NODE-3743-length-10658-cov-50.035084_pt1 | contig 10658 bp, 9 predicted proteins | sample MGYA00242342_ERZ723889 | MGnify/ENA metagenome assembly ERZ723889
ACCAGGGTATCTAATCCTGTTTGCTCCCCACGCTTTCGAGCCTCAGCGTCAGTAAAAGCCCAGCAAGCCGCCTTCGCCACTGGTGTTCCTCCTAATATCTACGCATTTCACCGCTACACTAGGAATTCCGCTTGCCTCTACTTCACTCAAGAATGTCAGTTTCAAAAGCAGGTTACGAGTTGAGCCCGTAATTTTCACTTCTGACTTGATATCCCGCCTACACTCCCTTTACACCCAGTAATTCCGGACAACGCTTGCCACCTACGTATTACCGCGGCTGCTGGCACGTAGTTAGCCGTGGCTTTCTAAACGGATACCATCATTTTTTTCTCCGTCAACAGAGGTTTACAATCCGAAAACCTTCTTCCCTCACGCGGCGTCGCTGGATCAGGGTTGCCCCCATTGTCCAATATCCCCCACTGCTGCCTCCCGTAGGAGTCTGGGCCGTGTCTCAGTCCCAATGTGGCCGTTCAACCTCTCAGTCCGGCTACTGATCGTCGACTTGGTGGGCCGTTACCCCGCCAACTATCTAATCAGACGCGAGCCCATCTCTAAGCGATAAAATCTTTGGTATCAGGAAGATGCCATCCCGATACGTTATGCGGTATTAGCAGTCGTTTCCAACTGTTGTCCCCCTCTTAGAGCCAGGTTGCTCACGTGTTACTCACCCGTCCGCCACTGTTCCGAGGAGCAAGCTCCTCTTCACCGTTCGACTTGCATGTGTTAGGCGCGCCGCCAGCGTTCGTCCTGAGCCAGGATCAAACTCTTTGTTAAATGGTATATTCAAGCTTTCGCTTTAAATATCAAAGTTTGATTGCTCTGCTGAACGCTAACTTGCTATCTATTAGCACGTTATTTTGTGTTCATCCAGAATTTCTTGTTATTCTCTTAAGAATCTCAAGGTAATGTTTTTAATTCTGTACTGTTCAATTTTCAAGGAACTTTGTGCCGCTCTTGCGACAGCTTATTTATTATATCACATTCATTCGAGTTTGTCAAGCACTTTTTTGAAATTTTTTAAATTTCTTTTTTCACAGTTTTGAACTTTTTACCAGTCGGTCACCGTGCTTCCGCCGTTTCTTCCTTCCGGTTTTTTCGGTCCATCTCCGTACCCTCGACTGCCTTCTTTCTCACTGTTCAAGCGGTTTCAGGCTTTCTCAAGTACCCTCTGTTTTTGTGCCCTCTCGTTTGAGTGCTTGTCTATTATATCACGGAAAACGACATTTGTCAACGTTTTTTTCAAAGTAAATTTACATAAAACTTACTCGTCAAATCCTGTTTTTAAAGGCACTTTACACAATCAGCCGTAAAAAGCTGTCTATATATTCTATTTACTGCATTTTTCTGCTATTTACTGTATTTTATCAGCTTTTTACCGCCGTCTTTTTCGGATACTTTCCGGTAAGAATTCTCTCCCTTATGTATACCAGCGTATCCTCCTCGCCGTATCTTTTCAGCATTATCAGCATCTTTCCAAGAAGTTCCATAGTTTCCGGGTGCATCATATAGTGTTTTCTGTTCTTGTTGAAATATTCAAACGGCATACTGTCGTTATAATTCTCTTTATAATATGTCTTACAAGCCGCCACCCTGTCGCAGAACATCTCCACAACATACTTTACAGGCATTTTCATTCCCTGCATCGCAGAACCCGGCTCCTGTCCGTAGTCTATCCAGTATTCAAAGTGATGCCTGTTTCTTCCCTTATGGTGAAGCCACGCCTCGCTTTTACCTGTCACACGTCTTTCGGTCGTATTCGGGCTTTTATCCCCCGTGTAAAATACCACGCCGCTTATGAATTCCTTCGGCGAGTATTTTGACAGATCATGCATAAGCCCCTGCTTATAAAGACCGACCTTGAAGCACAGCCTCATTACTTCCATCTTGTGATGATTGATAGTGCTTAAATGCCCCTTGAAGTTTTCCTTAATGTCCATGCTTATCCTTCTTTCGTTCTTTCGAGATACTTTCTCCAGTTATCAATATATCTTGTTTTAAAGCTGACGCTTGTTATTTCTTTGTATGGAATTTTGGTTTCTTCCTGCCACTTTCCGTCTGCGTCAAACTCTCTCATCGTCAGTTTATTCTTCCCCGCCTTTAAGATTATCCCTATATGGAATATCTCTTCATTTTCATTCTCGACTATCGCCCATTCACCGCACTCACGGAGCGAATTGAATATGCTCTGCCACGAGCTTATATCAATTCCGGGAGCCTTGATTTGCTCTGCAACCCCATTCAGTCTGTTTATCTCTTCACAGACATCATTCTTGATTTCCGCTTTTTGCAGTTCGTCAATTTTGCGGATCGTATATCCGTTAAGTTCAAAGTCGTTTTCTTCCTGCCCGAGTACAAATTTGTCGTTGAAATCATTGATATAGTAATACCAATAGCTTTTGTCATATTCGTAAAAGCACCTGCATATATGCTTGTTCCGAGCGCACTCTCTGAGCACCGATATTTTCTTACTGCGTTTCATATTTTCCTCACAAAAAAGCAACTGCCGCATATATAACACGGCAGTTTCATATTTACAAAAGCCGTCAGCCTTATTCTATCACAGCCGACCTTTAATTTCAAGTCCGAAAGTCATTATCGTTCTTCCGTCAATTGTTACACGCTCACCTTCTCCCCCTCTTTTTCATCGCATTCTTTATTCTCAGCCGCTTTTTCCGGCTTTTTATCCGGCTCATCACCGCCGTGCTTATCCTTTTTCTTCTTTTCTTCTATATGCGACTGGTCGCTGACAACAAGAATATCGCCCTGCTTTATTACAGTGCTTCCGTTAGGTACGACCATATCGCCGTTTCTCTTTATCATTATAATAAGAAGCGTAGTCGGCAGGTCAAGCTCCTTTATAGTCTTTCCCTTCCATAAATGCTTTGGCCCTATCTCATATTCCTTGAGCAATATATTTCCGCTGTCCCTGTATGACGGAATGCTGAGTATAACATCATCTCCGGCATTTATCACCGTATCGCCTTTCGGCACGATAGTGCTGTCGCCGTGTTTTATCATAAGCACAAGCGAATCGTCTGGGAAATCTATCTCGCTTATCTTGTGTCCGTTCCAGGTGTGAGTATCCGATACGAATATACGCATCATATTGAACTGCGGAGTTTCGTCCTGATAGTCGTTGAACGTCTTTAATACACTGCTTTCGTTATCAATGAGTTTAAGCCCCGTTGCGACCTTCGGCAGTAACGTTCCCTGAAACGCAACGGAGATAAGGCAGACGCACACTACTATATTGAACAGATTGCTGTCCGTGTACACATCGCTCACCGTAGCCATTATTGCGAAAACGATGGACGATGCACCTCTCAGACCCGACCACGCTATAAACAGCCTGTCAGCCCAAGTATACCCCTTTGAGCATATCGCAAACACAGCAACAGGACGTGATATAAAGGTCATCACCGCAAATATTGCAAGTGCCGGAAGTATTATGCCCGGCAGCTGTGAAGGATTAGACAGCAATCCCAGCAGGAAGAACAGCATTATCTGGCTCAGCCCCGTTATTCCGTCGAAGAAATGTACAAGTTGCGCCTTATTCTCTCCTATGTTGCTGTTACCGATGATGATACCTGCTATGTATACACTGAGGTATCCGTTGCCGCCGAGCAGTATAGGTGCGGAATATGCCGCAAATATCATCGCCATCATAAAAATTATGTCAAAGCTGTTTTTCGACAGCTTCACCTTTTTCATTACAAATACTGCGGCAAATCCCATCGCAAAGCCGAATGCAACACCGAGGACTATCTGCAGCACCGCAAGAAGACCAAGCTGTGAAATATCATCACCTGCCATTATCGCAAGCGCAATGACCGTCAGCATATAAGAAAACGGGTCGTTAGAACCGCTCTCGATTTCCAGCAGTGAAGCCAGACCGCCACGCAGGTTCAACTGCTTTGAACGAAGTATCGAGAACACCGATGCCGCATCGGTAGACGAAATAACCGCACCGATAAGAAAGCTCTCTTTTATATCAAATCCTATCAGGAAATGACAGCCTGCCGTAGTAATAAGCGCCGTAACTATCGTACCGAGCGAGGATAAAAGTCCCGCACGCAAAGCAACAGGTTTTGCCGCTTTCCAGTTGGCAGAAAAACCGCCGCAGAACATTATAAATATAAGACATACCGTACACACCTGCTCGCTGAGCTGATAGTTGTCAAACGGTATCTTCAGAATACCGTCCGAGCCGCATATCATACCAAGCGCCAGAAATATAAGCAGGCTCGGTACACCTATCCTTGCCGACAGCTTATTGCCTACAATGCAGACAATGATGATTGCCGAAAAAAAGAGCATTACAAATTCCATCGTTCACCGTTCCTTCTGTTCAAATATTTTCTCTGTTTAACTGTTTTAAAAAAATAAGCTGCCAATGTGATTTGAAAGTCACCATTGACAGCCGATTTTTTACTATTCTTAAAGGCGTCAGCCGCTGAATGCGACGTCTTTATTTGCCTGCAAGCTTAGCGATTATTTCAGCCGCCTCATCAATACCGCAGGTAGCCGTATTGATGCACAGATCGTAATTCAGCGATTCGCCCCAGTTACGTTCCGTATAATACTTGTAGTGTCTGCGCCTTGCCTTATCCTTCTGTCTGATAATCGAAAGCGCCTCGTCCTTGCTTATATTGTCATGCTCGCAGATACGTCCGCATCTGAAATCATCCGTAGAATGCACGAAAACATCAAATGTACTGTACTGCTCCCTCAGCACATAGTCCGCACAGCGGCCGACTATAACGCACTGACCTTTATCCGCAAGAGCCTTGATAACTCTGCACTCCGCCGAGAAAAGCTGGTCGGTAAGCGGCTGTGTATACATACCGTTTATCGCAAGATTGTAAAGAAAACTGGTCGTTGTTGTCTGCTCCGCACGTTCTATGTATTTGGGATCAAATCCGCTTTCCTTTGCGGTAACATCAATTATCGTCCTGTCGTAATACGGGATTGAAAGTGCTTTTGCGACCTTTCTGCCGATCTCGCTTCCTCCGCTTCCGTACTGTCTTGAAATAGTGATTATTTTTCCCATAATCATTCCTCCGTTTGTGCTTTATTCTTATGCCTGCTGTACCTGTGCCGAGGATTCATCCTGTTTGTCATACATTTTCGATATGACATTCTTATAGATCCTGCGCATAAGGAGTATCGCAACAATAAGTCCTAACAAATCGCTTACAGGGAGCGACCACCATATGCAGTCAACCCCTCCGATAATGCCGAACAGCCACGCAAAAGGCAGTGTCGGCACAATAAGCCTTACTATAAATACTATCATACTGTAAAAGCCGTTTCCGAGCGCCTGGAAGCCAGAGCTTAACACTATCGACACTCCGGCAAATACAAACGATACGCTGAATATTCTGAGCGCCGTTTCACCGAGCCTTATCATATCGTCAGTCGGAGCGAACATTCCCAGTAACTGCACCGGTATAAGCTGGAACAGCAGTAATCCGACTATCATTATCGCAACCGAGCAGATAACACCCAGCTTCAGCGTATCCGTTATACGCTTCGGCTTTCCTGCCCCGTAGTTATAGGCTATGATAGGAACTATTCCGTTATTCATACCGAACACAGGCATATACACGAAGCTCTGCAGCTTGAAGTATACGCCGAATACCGTAGCCGCCGCAGGCTCATACGCTTTCAGTATTATATTCATACCGAACGTCAGCACCGAAACCAGCGCACTCATTATAATAGAAGGTATTCCGACGGCATATATCGTCTTTATCGTACCAAGATTCAGTCTGAATTTTCTGAATACAAGCCTTAATTCTTTATTGTGAAAGTGGTGCAGTAAAAATCCTACCGCCGCCGCTATTATCTGACCTGTTACAGTGGCGATTGCCGCACCCGTAACGCCCATTGCGGGTATTCCGAGAAAATCAACACCGAAAATAAACACAGGATCAAGCACTATGTTTATAACCGCACCGAGTATCTGCGACACCATCGAAAGCAGTGTCTTGCCCGTCGCCTGCAATATACGCTCGCCGTATATCTGGAAGAATAATCCGAGCGAGCCGCAGCATACGATTGACAGATATTCAACACCATATCCCGCTATGATTTCAGAATGTGTCTGTATCGAGAAAAACGCAGGTATCGCCGTAAGCCCTACTATTAAAAATACAACATAGTTCAAAGCGGTAAGAATAAGCGCATGCGTTGCCGCAAGACCTGCCTCATAAGGCTTCTTCTGTCCGAGATAGCGTGATACAAGCGCATTCATTCCGACGCCAAGCCCCGTCTGAAACGCTATCATAAGGCTCTGCATCGGAAACGCCATACCTACAGCGGTCAGTGCGTCCGGGTTTATCTGTGCCACAAATACGCTGTCAACAAGGTTATACATTGCCTGGATAAGCATTGATATAACTATAGGAAGCGACATTGTAACAAGCAGCTTATTTACAGGCATTACGCCCATCTTATTTTCTTTTGTCTGTTCCAATTTTCTTTTCTTTCCTTTATTCTTCTCTGTATTTCTTTTAATTCAGTATACCATAAATCCACGCATTTTGCAAGCCGCATACACGAAAATCGTCCGTAAAATCTTATTGACCCCACAGCCTTATTGTGATACAATAGCAGTATATATAAGCTTAGAAAGGAGAAGAATATGAACGATATAAAAGCCGTGCTGTTCGACCTTGACGGCACTCTGCTCGACTCGATGTACGTCTGGCAGTACGTTGACGAGGAATTTCTGCGCAGACGTGACATAACTCCGCCCGATGATTACGGCAGGCAATGCAGCCACCGCTCTTTTTACGAAACAGCATTGTACACAATAGATCTTTTCAGTCTTCCCGAAACGCCCGAACAGCTTATGCAGGAATGGACAGATCTCGCCATAGACGAATACCGACACAACGTAAAACTAAAACCCTTCGCTCGTGAAACGGTTGAGCTTGCTCTGAAAAGCGGCTACAAGACCGCCGTATGCACCTCGCAGACCCCCGAGCTTTACACCCCCGTGCTTCATCACACAGGACTGTGGGGAATGTTTGAAACGATAAGCTCCGCCGCCGTTTTCGGCAAAGGCAAACAGTACCCCGACATATATCTCGATACCGCAAAAACGCTCGGCGTACCGCCCGAAAACTGCATTATGCTCGATGACGTATCCGCTTCTCTCAAAGCCGCAAGGCAGGCAGGTATGATGACGATCGGCATAATCGAGCCTCTTAGCTCACAAAGCCCCGAAGAAATGGAGCTTTACAGCGATAAGCTTGTGAAAGAGCTTGATAAAGACATATTCACATTCTGACGGAGGCAAAAATGAACACAAACATAATCAGAAAGCACTTTTTCTTCAAAGGCAGAGTTCAGGGTGTCGGCTTTCGCTACCGGGCGCAGAATGCCGCCTCGCTCTACAGCGTAACAGGCTGGGTAAAAAATCTCTACGACGGCTCGGTCGAAATGGAGGCCCAAGGCACTGAGGAAGACATTGACAAAGTAGTACAGACCCTTCAGGACAGCCGCTACATCGTGATAAACGATATGTACGTTGCCGACCGTCAGCCCGACCCCCACGAAACCTTATTCCGCATAAAAGACGAATACTGACAAAACGATCCCTCCTGCGTAATAATGCAGGAGGGATCAGTTATATATTGTTGCCTGTTTTAAGAAATTCAGTTTTCGTCATCGTCCGGGTCGTCATCCTCATATTCGGGTTCTTCCCCGTTTTCAGCGTTTTCCTCTTCCTCAGACGGTTCTTCATCCTCTGCCGCATCCTCACGGGCAACAAGTTCCTTGTCGATCGTAAAGCCGCATACCATCTCGTCAAGCAGATTTGCCTGTACCGAAAGTTCCTGTGCAGAAGCCGCACATTCCTCGCTTGTAGCGGAATTTGTCTGTACTACCGAAGAGATCTGATCAACGCCGACATTGATCTGCTCTATAGCCTCAGCCTGCTCTGCACAAGCCATTGAGATTTCGCCTACCAGCTTTGTTGTGGCAGTTGTCGTATTGACGATTTCGGTCAGCGTCTGTGCCGTCTTGTTTGCGATCATCGTTCCGTTTTCAACGGCCTTCATCGAGTTCTTGATAAGCTCTGTCGTTGTGCTTGCCGCCTCAGCAACCTTGCCCGCAAGATTTCTTACCTCGTCCGCAACAACAGCAAATCCCTTTCCTGCGTCACCCGCTCTTGCCGCCTCTACCGCCGCATTAAGCGCAAGTATATTCGTCTGGAACGAAATATCGTCTATCGCTCTTATTATCTTTTCGATCTCGCCGGATGTTTCTCCGATTTCCTGCATAGCCCCAAGCAGACCGTTCATCTGTTCGTTGCCCGATTCAACAAGCTTTGTAGCCTGAGCCGAATTCTCAGCGGCGTTTTCCGCTCTCACTGCGTTACGGTTGACCTTTTCCGCAACCTCGGTAAGCGATGCCGAAAGCTCCTCGACCGATGCCGCCTGCTTTGCCGCACCGCCCGAAAGACTGCCTGCCGCAGATGCCACCTGCTCAGAGCCTGTAGCAACACGCTGACCTGCCTTGCTTATTTTGTCCATCGTCTTATTAAGTGAGATCATTATAGATTCGTATGACTGCCTGATAGGCGCAAAGTCACCGAGATAAACATCAGCCGGCTTATATGTAAGATCGCCGTTTCCGAGCGTTCTTAGCATAGTGTCGATGTCGGATATGATTTCATTTATATTCTTGCTGATAAGGTTCGTGCTTTCGCTCAGCTGAGATATTTCCTTGTCAATTTTCTTGCCGAAGTCAAGTTCCTGCTGGTGAAGATCGCCGTGCGATAACGTAACGATTCTGTCCGAACACTGCTTTACGGGCGAAATTATCTTTTTCACTATCGTTATTATAAGCAGTACCGACAGCGCAAAGCATACGACCGCTACAATAGTGCCGATAACAACAGAATTATAAATGCTCTGCGTATGCTCAGACGGTGTCGCAACCATTATACAGCTCCAGCCTTCCGCATTGCTTATAGGCGCATAGCTGACATATTTTGAAACGCCGTCAAGCTTAACCTCGCCGAATCCCGATTCACCCGCAATTGCCGATGAAACGCAATCAGCCATAGCCTGATATGAGCCGTCCTGCGAAGCAAGACTGATATAATTCATCTGCTGCGGTATCAGTTCCGAGTCCGGATGTGCGATTATATTTCCCTTAGCGTCAACCACCATCGCATAGCCGGTATCCCCGATCGAGATCTGACCGATAACATTCGAGAATACATTCACGTCAACGGTTATACGAAGCACCGCTCTCAGTAGCTTATTTATATCGTTTGAAATTATAGGCACGGTAACGTCCATAACGACCTTACCCGTCTTTTCGTAGAAATAAGGCTCACCGACAACCGCTTTATTGGTTTCTATTACCTCACGATATGCAGGATCGTCCGACCAGTTGAGAGAGTCGTCATTAAGTCCCTTACCGTCCCTGTCCGTCATATCGACCTTGACATACATAGAATTATCTCTTGCAACAGAAATACACTTCGAGCGTATCGCAGATACATCTGCAACGTCAGAAAAATCGGCGTCGGCAGAAATCTGCGTTATTGCGTTTACAACAGATTCAAGCTGATTTGAAATAGTATTCGATGCAGTATGCACTACCTCGTCCATCTCATTCACAAGCGCCTGCTTAAGATATGTATAGCTCAGCAGTATATTGATTATGCAGACAAGCATAAGCGAACCGCCGACAGCAAGACACATCCACCTGAATATTCTGCCGGTAAGAGATTTCCCTTTCTTATGTGTATTTTCAACGTTCTCCGGAACCATTTCAGCCCCGTCATATACATTCTTGTTCTTCTTCATTCCGCTACCTCACACAAAGGATAAACAATACGGTTTTTGACCATCTTTATATAGGTTTATCTTATCACTTTGTGTAACTAAAGTCAAATTTAAATCACGTTTTCACATCATTTTCAACAAAACCGACAAATAATTATAGAATTTTTTGTGGAAATAAATAAATACAAAGTAAATATATATACCGATTTTACGATATTATCATTTCACCGTCCCACCACCCACAACCCTCTCAAAAGCACCGTCACCCTTGCGCCCGAACCACCCCTCCCAAAACCGCACTATCCCTCGAAAAGCACTATCACACTTGGCTTCCTTGAGTAAAGGGAGCTGGCTTGCGACAAGGCTATTTCTTATTATAAATTGCAACATTTTGCGATTTCATCAACGTTAATATTCGCTTAACCCTATCTGTCGCAAGACTGAGGGATTGCCGCATCGAACCTTGCCATTCCCACAACCCTCTCAAAAGCACCGCCACCCTTGCGCCCGAACCAACCCTCCCAAAACCGCACTATCCCTCGAAAAGCACTATCCCACTCGCTTTTCGTACTGCAATCGTCTGTGTGCTTATATTGTTGTGCATTTGCACTATCCCACTCGCTTTTCGTAGGGGAGCGGGCTTGCCCCTCCCCTACAAAATTTTCCAACACAAAAATCCGCCATTAGAGTAAACAGCGGATTCTTTATATTCAATTCTCAGCACTTGTCAAAATGGTGTCCGGCAGTAAAGCAATAATGCTTTAACAGCACCCACAGCAACCCGCCGTGACCGCCTTTTCCGCACTATCCCTCGAAAATTGCCAACACCCTTGCCTCCCTTGTCAAAGG
>ENA-UOJD01003747-UOJD01003747.1-human-gut-metagenome-genome-assembly--contig:-P48-NODE-3747-length-10640-cov-11.089844_pt1 | contig 10640 bp, 8 predicted proteins | sample MGYA00242342_ERZ723889 | MGnify/ENA metagenome assembly ERZ723889
CAATAGTTGGGCTTGCCCCTGCGAAGATAGCTAGCTGCCGGGTCCTTTTTTTTGATTTTTATATTCAAAAGCCAAGTCTTTATTTACTAGACTTGGCTTTTTTCTTGCATAAATAATTAGATATATCTTAAAATAACAGCACATGTTTTTAGTAATTGTTAACAAAATGTCAAATATTTCACAAATGTTAATAAAGTTATAATTCTTTTTTACCTAAAAGCGTTTTCAGGTGAATTTTCCCTTTTTTAAACATTCTTTATGTGGTATATTTATGATGATTAATAATGAGTCTATGGAGGACATATTATGGTTAAAAGAATTGGTATTTTGACTTCTGGTGGTGATTCACCGGGAATGAATGCTGCAATACGCGCGGTTACACGCGTTGGATTAAATAGTGGCCTAGAAGTATTTGGTATTTACAATGGTTATAAAGGAATGGTAGAAGGATATATTGAACCATTAACTCGTGAAACTGTTGGAGATATTGTAAATAGAGGCGGTACTATTTTAGGATCAGCCCGTTTACCTGAGTTCAAAGACATCGAAGTCAGAAAAAAAGCAATTGCTCAATTAAAGAAAAGAGGCATTGAAGCCGTTGTCGTTATCGGTGGAGATGGTTCATATCGTGGTGCATTATCTTTAACTGAAATGGGAATTAACTGTATCGGCTTGCCTGGTACTATCGATAACGATATTACTTGTACTGATTACACAATTGGATTCCAAACAGCATTAGAAACTGTTGTTGAATGCGTCGATAAATTAAGAGATACATCGAATTCACATCACCGTTGTTCTATTGTTGAAGTTATGGGAAATCGTTGTGGAGACTTAGCATTATGGTCTGGTATTGCCTGTGGAGCAGAAATTGTAGTAACAAGTGATACTGGATTTGATGAACAAGATGTTTTAGATCGTCTAAGAGATATCGATATTATCAAAAAGAAAAAGCATGCAATTGTAGTAATTAGTGAAAAGATCACCGATGTCGATCAATTTGCAAAGAAAGTAAGTTTGAATACAGGTTTTTCAGGTAGAGCTACTGTATTAGGCCATATTCAACGTGGAGGATCTCCATGTCCATTTGATCGTTTGTTAGCATCACAAATGGGCGAAAAAGCCGTAGATTTATTGATGCAAGGCATTGGCGGACAATGTATCTCAATTAGAGACAATAAAATTATTTCGTATCCAATTGAAGAAGCATTAAGCATGCCACAAGAATCTCGTAAATCACTAATGAACTTATTTGATCGTTTGGTTTAGGATAAATTAAAAAGGAAGGACAAAAAAATGAGCAAAAAAACAAAAATTATTTGTACTATTGGTCCAGCTAGTGAAAGTAAAGAAGTTTTAACAAAACTTGTTGAAGCTGGAATGAACATTGCACGTTTGAATTTCTCTCATGGAGACTATGAAGAACATGCAGAACGTGTTAAACGTATTCGTGAAGTTAGTAAAGAAACAGGAAAACCTATCGGAATTTTATTAGATACTAAAGGTCCAGAAATTCGTTTAGGTGATTTTGAAAACGGTGGATGTGAATTTGCCGAAGGTGATGAAATTGATTTAGTTAAAGAAGAAGTTTTAGGAAACCACGAAAGATTCACATTACGTTGTCCAGAAGTATTCAATGACGTACAAGTTGGTGACTACATTTTAATGGATGATGGTAAAATGAAAGTTACTTTTACAGAAGTAACTCCTGATCGTATCCATGGTGTAGTAAATAACCCACATTTCTTAAAGAGCCGTAAGGGATGTAACTTGCCAGGCATTAAATTAAGTATGCCATTTATTTCTGAAAAAGATGAAGCTGACATTCGTTTTGGATGTAAAATGGATGTTGACTATATCGCAGCAAGTTTTACACGTCGTAAAGATGATGTTTTAGCGATTCGTCAAATTTTAATTGATGAAAATAAAGATATGATTCAAATCTTCCCTAAAATCGAAAACCAGGAAGGTTTTGATAACATCCGCGAAATCTTAGAGGTTGCAGATGGGGTAATGGTTGCTCGTGGAGATTTAGGTGTAGACGTAAGTTTAGAATTAGTACCTATTTATCAAAAACGTATGATTGCTGCTGCAAACGAAGTTGGTAAACCAGCTATCACTGCAACACACATGTTAGAATCTATGCAGGAAAATCCTCGTCCAACACGTGCAGAAGCAAGTGATGTAGCTAACGCTATTATGGATGGAACAGATTGTATCATGTTATCTGGTGAATCAGCTGCAGGTCATTACCCAGTTGAATGTGTTCAAACAATGACTAAGATTGCGAACGCTATTGAACCAATGATCCCTTATAAAGATCGTTTGAAAGCAAATATTAAATCAAGCAAACGCACTCTAAATGATGCCATTGGTATTTCAGTAGCTGATACTGCATTGGCAATTGACATTAAATGTATTATTGCATTTACACAAAGTGGAAATACAGTTCGTCGTTTAGCTAAATTCCGTCCATGTGCTCCTATTTTAGGTATTACATTTGACGAAGTTACGCAACGCAGCCTATTACCAGTTAATGGTGTAACGCCAGTTGTTTCAAATATTCAAAATACTAAAGAAAATGACATTGATTTAGCTTGTAACTTAGCATTACAAGCTGGATTCAAAACAGGAGATCACATCATTGTTGTTGCTGGATATCCGGTAGGATCAGGTAACACAAATATGATGCGTATTGCACAAATCTAGTTAACATTGCCCTCATTTTGAGGGCTTTTTATATAAAAAAGCTGTGGGTTATTCCACAGCTTTTAATGATTCAACCATTTGAATGTTATTTAGTTTTTTATGCATAAACAAATTGATAATTGCACTGAAACCAATCGTCATTACAAAACTAATCACATAAGATATTGAATTGATTGTTCTACCAAACATAATATCATCCATCTCGGCTAAGTTCATTATCAAATGATGTAATCCAATACCGATACCTAAACCAATCAATGAACCTAAAATAGTTAATAGAATTGTTTCTCTATTGATATATGCATCTACTTCTTTTCTAGTAAATCCAAGTACTTTAATTGTAGCAATTTCACGTTTTCTTTCGGAAATATTAACATTGCTAAGGTTATACAGAACTACAAAGGCAAGACAAGCAGCTGAAATAACAAGAACAACTACAATATAAGAAATACTCTTGATCATATCTTTAAAGTTTTTTTGTAGAGATGAATAGAAAGTTACACTTTGTACACCATCAATATTCATAATTTTATTACCTAAGTTACGTTCAAACTTCTTAGTTGTTTTTTTAGATTTAATTAAGTAAATATGCGTTGTTTTTGCGCTTGTATTCCAACTCTTGTATAAAGATTCACTTGCATAAATATGGTGACCAACATAATTTGTAAATACACCTTTTATTTTAGCTTTTATGACTTTATTATTCGCATCTTTAATTTTAATTGTATCTCCAGCTTTCTTATTTAATTTTGTAGCCATTTTTTGAGAGATCAATACAGAAGAATCGTCAAGATCGAATTCTTTGTTACCGTTAAATAAAGTACAGAAATCTTTAAATTTTTTGTCATTGGAAATAATGTGAACTGTAGTTGAAATGTCTTTGTTTTCTATTTTTGTAGTTACCGCAAGATGATCTTCTTCATAAACATCTTTAACGCCTTTTAAAGATTTTATTTGAGAAGTAATCTCACTCGTTTTAGCAGAAACTGTTGCATCATAATGATAAATAACATTATATTGTTGATTAACAATATCCGAAATACTATCGTTAATACCAAAACCAGCTACTAGTAATGCAGAGCATCCAGCAATACCAATGATGGTCATAAAGAATCTTTTTTTATAACGGAAAATATTTCTAGCCGTTACTTTTTGTAGGAAAGATAATCGTTTCCATATAAATGAAATTCTTTCTAAAAGAATCTTTTTACCAGCTTTTGCAGCCTTAGGACGCATCAACTGACTAGGCATTTCAATTAATTCACTATAAATAGAATAAAGTGTTGCCAGTAAAGTAATACCTGTAACAGATCCACTAGCTAATAATATAAGTCCTGGTTGAAATAAAAATTTAATTTGATCAATATTATATAATGTGTTCCAAGCGTTGAAAATGACGGTTGGGAACAAATACATTCCTAAAGAACATCCTAATATAGATCCTAAAATACTAGCGATTAAGGCATATATGATATACTTAGAAGCAATTTGTAACTTTGAGTAGCCTAAAGCTTTTAAAGTTCCCATTTCATTTCTTTGTTCATCAACCATTCTAGTCATTGTTGTCATACAAACTAAGGCTGCTACTAAGAAGAAGAATACAGGGAATACTTTGGCAATGCCATCCATACGATCTGCGCAAGCACCATAATCACGATAAGAATAATGAGAGTTGCGATCTAATACGATCCACTTACCTTCCATTTTATCGATTTCTAATTGAGCATCACTTAATTCTCTTAAAGCATCATGCTTTTGAATATTAAATTCCGCTTTTGATAACGTAAGTTGCTCAATACTTTTATTCAATTCATTTTTCGCATCTTCAATTTTAGATACTCCATCCTCATATTGAGCTTGACCATTAATTAATGATACATAAGCATTATTCAATTCATTTTTCGCATTCAATAATTGATTAAGTTGAGATTGTAATTCAGCCTTTTTTGCAACACCAGCTTGAATTTTCTCAATTCCAGACTGAATTTGAGGTAGAATTGCTTCTAACTCTGCTTTTTTAGCTATCGCTTGATCAATTAAAGATAGTTGTCCTTGAAGTAGTTCTTTCTTTTCATTTAATTTGATCCTTATAGTTTCAGCATCACTTGAATCAGGATAGTTCTCTAATTTTTTAAGTGCAATATCAATAAAATCAATAGCATTTTGGATTAATGTCCTCTTTGTGTTTAAATCACCTTCGGCATTAATTTGTTGTAAACCATTTTCAATCTGTTCTTTCTGAGACAATAACTCAGGCAGCTTTTTCTCACTCTCTTCAATTTGAGCAATCGCATTTTGTAAGGTAGGAATATTATCTAATAATTGTAAATTTGCATAATATTCATTCCACCCTTGATTGATTTGATCTTTAGAATTCTGTAGCTTTAATTCATTGCTTTGAATTTCAGAAAGTCCAGAATCGATCTTATTTTGAGCATCATTGAATTGATTTTCAGCATCCTTAAATTTATCGGTGGCTTCCTGCTTTTTTTCATCTAATTCAGACTGATAAGATTGAATACGTGCATCGATTTGTTTGTTTGAAATCTTTTTGATCTTCTTTAATACTGGATCAACCACATCAAAATATTCATCACTATAACAATCTAAATCTTTAGCCCCTTTTACACATACATCCAATTCTGTATAATAATCTTTTAAAACATTTGTATTTTGAATATATATAAATGAGTTTACAGTTCCAGAACCAATATTACTTGAACCTTTTTCATAAGATAAGTAATTCGGATTATAACAAGTACCTACAATTTTATACTTTGTATGTTTTAATGATTTGGATAAAGCCTCATCTGTACCACTTTGTAGTTTGATGGTATCTCCAATGTGGAAAGTTCCATACAGCTTATTCGTTGCAGAACTAGCTTCAACCAAACATTCATTTTCTCTTTCAGGCATTCGCCCTTCCACCACACGTATCTTATTCATCTTTTGATCAATTCCATAAGAAATGACTTTTATAACCATTTGCGTGGAATCAATTTGAGATAATGTATCCATTGAAAAGCTTGGTTGTACAGACTTAACACCCTTAATTTTCTTGATAGCAGCTACATCTTTTTTTGTTAGACCAATTGTAGAATAAACTTGAATATCCTGAACATTATATTTATCAAAATATGTATCGGCACTGTTCTTCATATCTGGAGCACTGGCTTTAATTCCTGCAAAAAAAGCAACGCCAATCGCCACGATACAAAGGATAGAGAGAAAACGGCCAAGGGAGATTTTAATTTCACGGAAAATATCCTTTAAATAAGTAGCAGGCATATTAATACTCTATATCATTGACATCCATTGGATGTTCATTATATGTAATACTTTCGATTTTTCCACTACGAACTTTAATGACCTTATCTCCCATTGGTGTTAATGCTAAGTTGTGGGTAATTACTATAACTGTTTTATTTTGTGTCTTACATGTATCTTGCAAAACTTTAAGGACTTGTTTACCAGTTTGATAATCTAAAGCACCTGTAGGCTCATCGCAAAGTAGAAGTTTTGGATTTTTAGCCAAAGCTCTCGCAATCGCAACACGTTGTTGTTCACCACCAGATAACTGACTAGGAAAATTGTAAGTTCTATCTTTCAATCCGACAAGATCTATAGTTTCATCAATATCAAGTGGCTTCTTACAAATTTGTGTTGCTAGCTCGACATTTTCTCGAAGAGTTAAGTTTTGGACTAAATTATAAAATTGAAAAACAAATCCAACATCATATCTTCGATAAAGTGTCATATCTTTTTCTTTATAAGAACTGATTTCACGACCATCTACGATGATTTTTCCTTCGCTGACAGTATCCATTCCACCAAGTAAATTTAGGATAGTACTTTTACCAGCACCGCTCGCGCCAGCAATGATCACAAACTCACCTTGTTCAATTTCAAAACTTACATCATCTAATGCATGGATATCGATTTCTCCCATATGATAAGTCTTTTTAACATTTTCAAAAGAAATGAAAGCGCTCATATAAATCACCTCAATCCAATTATATCAGACATTTGAGAAAATTAATATTTCGTGTTAGGATTAGGATGATTTTATAAAAGGAGGGTTTTAATGAAGATTCGTGTATTAACAGAAAGTGGTTGTGGATTAACAAAACAAGAAGCAAACGATTTAGGAATTGATTTTTTACCTTTACAGGTTCAAATAGAAGATAAAACATATTTAGATGGGGTGAATTTAACAGTAGAAGAATTAAATTCATTCTTAGAAAGAGGCTTTATGCCTCAAACAAGCATGCCACCATTAGGCGATATTGAGGCTTTATTAGAATCATATAAAAAAGATGGCATTACAGATGTTATTTTAATTACATTGTCTAATGGTTTATCAGGAACAAATCAAGCAATACAGGCATCTGGTAAATGGCATGGAGTTAAAATCCATACATTAGATATATATACAACTTTAGGTGTGGAAAAATATTTAGTGTTATCTGCCCAAAAATTAGTTGAACAAAAAATACATCCAGAAGAAATCATCTCACGTTTAAAGGAAAGTGTTGAACATTCGAGAGGACTCTTGATTCCCGAAGATTTGGATCATTTAGCTAAAGGAGGAAGATTAACTCCAATGGCTGCTAAGCTTGCAGGTATGTTAAAAATTAAACCAATCCTAGAAGTGTCTAAAAATACAGAAGGTAAGGTAGATGTTTTTGATAAAGTAAGAACAATGTCAAAAGCTATTAAAAAAGCTGTTAAAGTGATTTCAAAAGATGCGAATGCACAAGATTATGAATTTTATGTATTAAACGGAGAAAATCAAGAAGGTACACAAATTGCGATAGATGAGCTACACGATGTGTTTGGTGAAGACATTCAAATTCATACAGATCCAATGTATGCCGTTATTGCAGTACACACAGGATTAGGTGCTGTAGGCGTTCAATTTGTGAAAAAAGTAAAGGGGGCCTAGCCATGAAGATTGCATTTGTGACGGATACCGGAACAGGCCAGCATCCAGACTATTGGAAAGAAAAAGGAATTTATTGCTTACCTCTACAAATTACATGTGATGGTGAATCAAAAGATGAATATACCGAAATTACATATTCAGAAGTGATTCAAAAATTACATGAGAAAAAAGTGTTGAAAACATCCTTGCCTAGTTTAGGTAAAATTCAAGATTGTTTTGAAAAATTAAAACATGAAGGATATGACACGATTTTTGCGGTTCCTATTTGCCGAGGATTATCTGGAACATTGGATTCTATGGAAATGATTGCGAATCAATTAGAAATGAAATTTGTAGGCGTTGACTGTTATTGTACAGCGGTTGAACAAGGATGTATGATTGAGACAGCTAAAAAGATGTATGAAGCAAACATTCCAATTGATGAAATTATTAAAAAACTACAAAGCATTGCGGATAGTTGTGAAACTGTGTTGTTGTGTGATGATTTAGATCACATGAAACGTGGTGGAAGATTGACACCGATGGCTGCTGCATTAGGTGGCTTATTGAAAATCAAACCTATTTTGCATATTGGTAAAAGTACAAGTGGAAAAGTGGATGTATTAGATAAAGTACGTACAATGAAACGTGCACAAGATCGTGTTATTAAACACTTAAAAGAATTAAATGTAGATTCTAATTATACATTTATTGTTGCACATGTTGATGCGTTAGAAGCTGCAAAGGAATATGCACAAAAGATTGAAAGTCAAATTGAAGGAGCAAAAGTCAAAATCATTGATTTAGTCAGTGCAGTTGGAATTCATACAGGACTTGGCTGCTTAGCATTACAAGTGTTTAATGAAATGAAAGACTAGAAGTATCAAGAATGATGCTTCTTTTTCTTTTGCACTATAAGAAAAACGCCTATATCCATTGGATAGGCGTTTCATTGTTTTTAACTAGATATTCATTCGCAAGCTTAAAATGATTATTTCCAAAGAAACCACGATAAGCACTTAAAGGACTTGGATGCGGACTTGTAAGAATTAAATGTTTTGGATTTGTCAATAATTTTTTGGCTTGGATAGCCTTAGCACCCCACAATAAGAAAACAACAGGACCATCCTTTTCATTAATCCATCTTAAAGCTTCATTCGTAAAATTTTGCCATCCCATATCTTGGTGAGATAAAGGCTTATGTTCTTCAACTGTAAGAATGGTATTCATTAATAGTACTCCTTGTTTAGCCCAATCGGTTAAATCGCCCGTACGATGTACAGGTACTCCATATTCGTTTTCTAGTTCTTTATACATGTTTTGTAAAGATGGAGGTAAAGGGAAGTTACTTGGTACACTAAATGAGTAACCTTGCGCTTGGCCTGGACCATGATAAGGATCTTGTCCTAAAATAACAACTTTTGTATCTTTTAATGAAGTTGTTTTAAAAGCTGCAAAAATATTTTCTTTTGCAGGATAAATATTTTTTGTTTTATATTCCTTAGCTAAAAAATAACGTAAATTTTGTAAATAATCTTTTTGTATTTCTTGATCAAACAATTGATCCCAGTCATTATGCATAATCATGTGATTCACTTCTTTCTTTAGTGATATAATAATACCATGAATGTACAAGAGAAAATAAATAAAATGGAAAATTGCCGTGGAAAAAATCACGACCTATTAGAATTTAGACAATGGTTAACAGATGCAATGCCAAATCATACCGCCTTAAAAAAAATTCAGGTTGCAGGAACAAATGGAAAGGGTAGTACATCAATTTGGTTAAGAGATTTGTTGATGAAAAAAGGATATAGAGTAGGTGTTTTTACATCCCCACATTTGATTCATCATACAGAAAGAATACGTGTGAATGATACATGTATTTCACTAGCTGATTGGGAAAGAATCTATGATCAATATGAAGAGTTATTCTCATTCCATAAAATGACTATGTTTGAAATGGATTTATGGATGTCACTTGCCTATTTTATAGAGCAACAAGTGGATTACTGCATTATTGAAGCAGGCATGGGAGGGCGTTTAGATGCGACAACGGCATTGGATTATCAAGCATGTTTGATTACCAATGTTGGACTCGATCATACAGAATACTTAGGGAATACTTTTGAACAGATTGCATATGAGAAATCAGGTATATTTAAACCAAATGTTCCTGCTTTGACAACGGAAGATAAACCAGAATGTCAAAAAGTAATGGAACTTGTTGCCGATTATATGAATACACCACTATGTTTTATCGATTGCCAAGAAACAGATGTATTGAGATGGAATGGAATGACCCTTCATTTGAATCCGCCATTGTATCAAGCTAAAAATTTATCTCTTGCCTTGGAAACACTAAATGTATTAGGTATTTGGCTTGAAGAAAATGAAATACAAGAAGTCATTGACCATTTTCAATGGGCAGGCCGATTTATGGTTCTTAGAAAAGCTCCATTGGTTTTGTTGGATGGAGCACATAATGTACATGGAATTACTGCGTTGATACATGCATTAAAGAACTTTCATGGTAAAATTTATTTCTCTGTATTGAAAGAGAAAGATGCACCACACATGATTGAACTTCTACAAACCATTAGTAAAGATATTACATTGGTAGAAATTTCAAGTGCACGTTTATATCCGCTTAAAAAATTAGGATATCCTATTATTACAGTGGATGAGTTGATTTCAATACTTTTAGATACAAAAGAAGATAGTTTATTATGTGGTTCTCTCTATTATGTAGGAGAAGTATTAGAAAAATGGGGCAATGTTTGACACGCCCCTTTTTAGCACTTACAATTGTTCTATTGGAGTTGGAGCGATAATATGTTTACGATTGAGGAGTTTTTGCGTATATCCAATCAAATGAGGGATTATTACGCTAAAAAAATAAAAGATAGTTTTCAAGAGTTTAATTTTTCACCAAATGAAATTTCTATTTTGATTAGGCTTAACAGATACATTGGTGACTTGTTAATATAACTGACATTAATGATGT
>ENA-UOJD01003752-UOJD01003752.1-human-gut-metagenome-genome-assembly--contig:-P48-NODE-3752-length-10634-cov-7.967577_pt1 | contig 10634 bp, 10 predicted proteins | sample MGYA00242342_ERZ723889 | MGnify/ENA metagenome assembly ERZ723889
ATTTGGAACAAAATCCCTCGCTGACCGCTCTTGCAATTTAATCAGAGGTTCCTTAGATGTGTTGACGCAGTGCCGCAAGAGCCTTTTTCTCGATGCGGGAGATCTGCACCTGCGAAACGCCGAGAATTTTGGCCGTTTTGTCCTGCGTCAGGCCGTGAAAATAGCGCAGGCGGATGACCATCTGCTCGCGGTCGGTGAGCTGGGCGATCGCCTCGCGCAGTGCGATGCGTTCCAATATTTTCTCCTCCATTTCTCCCTCGGTCAGGACGTCCTCCAGCGCAAAGCCGTCCTCACCGGAGCGCCGCTGCAGGGACTCCGTCGCGCAGGTGGCTGTCTCGGCTACGGCGATGTCCTCCGGCTGCAGGGCCGTGGCCTCGCTCAGCTCTACCAGCGTTGGCTCGCGGCCGAGCGTGCCGGTCAGCCGCTGACGCGCGGTGCGGATGAGGACGGCGCGTTCCTTCAGGCTGCGGCTGACCTTGATGGTGCCGTCGTCCCGCAGAAAGCGGCGGATCTCGCCCGCGATCTTCGGCACGGCATAGGTGGAAAACTGCGTGCCGTAGCTCAGGTCGAACCCGGCCACGGCCTTGAGAAAGCCGAGGCAGCCGAGCTGATACAGGTCGTCCGGGTCGACGCCGCGCCCGAAAAATCGCCGCGCGACGGACCAAACGAGGCCGGAATTCGCCTGGATCAGCGCCTCTCCCGCCTCGCGGTCTCCATCGCGGGCGCGGATGAGCAGCTCCTCCTGATTCATTTTTTTCCACCCCGGCGTACAATCCGGCGCTTCATATGGACGGTCGTACCCTTGCCGGGCACGGAGCTGATGCGGAACTCGGTCATAAAGCTCTCCATGATGGTAATGCCCATGCCGGAGCGCTCCTCTCCACCGGTCGTGAACATGGGACGGCAGGCCTGCTCAAGGTCCGCGATGCCGCAGCCGCGGTCCTTGACCATAATGTCCAGCACATTGTCCGGCAGCAGCCGCGCCCGCAGGATGACCGGCCCGATCGTCTCGGGGTAGGCGTGGACAATGCAGTTCGTCACGGCCTCGGACACGGCCGTCTTGATGTCGCCCAGCTCGTCGAGCGTCGGGTCGAGCTGCGCGGCAAAGCAGGCAATGGCAGAGCGCGCAAAGGCCTCATTGGCCGAGCGGCTGGGAAATTCCAGATTCATGTAGTTTTCGCTCTTCATCGGTTGCATTCCTCCCTGATCTCCGTGATTTTTTCGATGCCCGCCGCGCGCAGCACCTTATAGGGCTGGGGCGGGATGTTCTGCAGCAGCAGGCGGCCCTGCAGCGTGTTCATGCGGCGCAGCGTATGGATGACCACGGCGATCCCGCTGGAATCCATGAATGTCACATCGCGGAAGTCCAGAATGCAGCGAAGGGGAAGGTAGAGATCGATCTTGGCTGACAGCGCCTGCATGATTTCCCGGGCGGCATGGTGGTCGATCTCGCCCCGCAGAGCGATCGTCAGCTGCCTGTCCTGCACATAGCTCGTCAGATTCATTGGTATGGTTCGCCTCCAGCAAAAAAAATAACGCACACGGAACCCGTGTGCGTTTAGTATAAAGCACTGCCCGCGCGCCGTTTGTCGAAGCGGATGCGCGGGCGGTAATTTTATCAGGAAACAAACCAGTAGTTGCGCGCCGTGTGTACGGCCTGCAGGGAGTCGTCACGGTAATTTGGCTCGAGACCCTCGACCAGCAGGTCGACGGTCTCGACCTCCGGCAGGGCGCTCAGCGAAGCGACGATCTCGCGCACGGCCATGCGCTCCTGCTCGGCCGTGCGGCAGCCTTCGAGAAATTCGGCTGTTAGGTCGAGCGTGCATACGCCGCCTGCCAGCTTGAGGGACAGAATTTTCGTGCCCTGCGGGATGGAGTTTTCCAGCCCGTTTTCACCCTCGAGCGCCAGCAGGGCCTCCAGCACACACTGCACGCTGCTGGTGCCCTCAGCGAGCGTGAGCTGCATCGGCACCTGCGCCAGCAGCGGCATCGTGTCGCAGGTCAGGCTGAGCGTGACGTCCAGCGTTCCGTCCAGTGCAGGCACATAGATCATGCGCTCGTCGCGTGCAAGGCCGTTCTCCAGCTCCAGTACATACAGCCGCTCCAAGGGTGCGCCCGCGATCCAGAGATCCACGGTCTGAATCTGCGGCAGCTCTGTCAGAGAATTCACAATGGCGTAGACGGCCAGCCGCTCCGTGTTCCAGCTGCGCGGCATCCCCGTCAGGAACTGCGAGGAGAGATCGACGGTGCAAACGCCGTTTTCTACACTGACGCTGCGCAGTGCCGTGCCCTCGGGAATGGCGCTCTCGCTTTCCGGCAGGGCCAGCAGGCGGCGCACGATCTCCGCGGGCCGGTCGGCCGCATTCATGGCGGCGACGGTCTGCGTTTCGCGCACGAGATAGCGCTGCGCCTCGTCCGGCACATAGAGCACGAGCTCTTCCTCCTGCTCCTCCATGCCGTTGTCGCGCAGCAGGATATCCTTGGCGGCCAGCACATCGGCCGCGCCGTCGCCGCTGCGCAGAATGCTCACGCGCTGCACGCCGGGCAGCTGCAGGAGCGTCCGGGCAAGGCAGGCGTTGAGAATGGTGCGGTCGAGGCTCCGGCACGGCATGCCGGAAAAGACCAGCTCCGCCGTGCCCTCGGTCAGGCCAATGGACTCCAGCGCCCAGTCTGCGGGCAGGGGAGTGCGCAGCTCCGGCGAGGCGGGCCCCTTCAGGTATTGCAGCACGACGGTGCGCAGATCGGCGTCTGCCTCGAGCGGCGCGGCCTCGGCGCGGATCACGCCGTCCTCGCCGCCGAAGGCGACCTCGGCGCAGCGGTAGTAGAAGGAAAACGGGGCGCCCGCCGTCTCTGCCGGCGCGGTGGTGCTGGCGCACACCCGCACACGCGGGAGCAGCCGATGCAGCCGCGGGGGGTTCTGCTTGCAAAAAACGACTCTTCGGGCTTTTCTGACAAGCTGTTTCCAGGATTGCAAAATAGAATTTTGTAGCATGATTTTGCAATCCCGCTGCTGCGCCAGGTTATGGAACGCGAAAGGATACCCTGACGGTTTCCTTTCACAGTTTTCTTCCCTTCGAAACTTTCGACCGGGCAGATTTTTCGACAGTCTGGTTTCATGTTTCGTCCTCCTCCAGATCAAAATGCGGGAACCGCACGGTGAAGATCGTGCCGCCGCCCGGCCGGGCCTGCACAGTGATGGTGCCGTAGCTGCGCTCGACCATGTCGTGCACGATGGAAAGGCCCAGCCCGGCGCCGCCCGCGGCGCGGGAGCGTGCCTTGTCCACGCGGTAAAAACGCTCGAAAATATGCTCCATGGACTCCGGCGGGATGCCTGCACCGTTGTCCTCGACGCGCAGCTCCACCTGATCGCCCGCCCGGCGGACAGACACGCCGACCCAGCCGTCCTGCCGGTTGTATTTGATAGCGTTTTCCGTTAGATTGAATACGATCTGATACAGATCGTCCTCCACAGTCATGACGCTGCAGTCCGGCTCGAACGTTGTGTCGATGCCGATGCCGCGCAGCCGCGCCAGCGGCAGCAGCATGCGCACGACCTTGCGCACGACGGGCGCGGCATCGAGGATCTCGCGCTCCTCCTCCACGCTGCTGTCGAGCTTCGTGAGCGTCAGAAGCTTCTGCGTCAGGCGGCCGAGACGGTCTGCCTCGCGGCCGATGTCGCCGATGAACTCGCGCTGCGTCTCGGGGTCCATCTCGTTTTGCAGGATGGAGTCAGACAGCAGCTTGATGGAGGCCAGCGGCGTTTTCAGCTCGTGGGACGCGTCGGAGACGAACTGCCGCCGCCGTGCCTCGGAGCTTTCCAGCCTTGCGGCCAGCTCATTGAAGGCCCGGCTCAGGCGCTCGACCTCATCGTGCCCGCGGATGGGCGGCTGCTGGGAATAGTCGCCCTCGCGCATGCGGCCGACCTGATCCAGAATGGCGCGCATGCGCCGCGAGAATGCGGCCGAGAAGAACAGAGAGAACAGCACCACGCCGCCCTCCAGCGCAAAGGAGATGCGCAGAATGTTGCGCTCCAGCGCGGCGATCAGCTCGCCCTGATCCGTGTCATACGACATGAGGTATACGGCGCCCAGCGTCCGCCCGCCCCGCATGAGCGGCACGGCGGCGTGGCTCTCCACGGCGCCGTCGGCATAGCGGGAAAAAAAGACGTCGCTGCCCTCCAGCGCCGTGACAAGCTCCGGAAACAGCAGCGTCTTTCCCTCGGCGTTGCCGGTGGTCAGGGAATCGTATACGGCAACGCCCGCAGCGTCAGTCACGACGGTGCGGGTGGTGTGGAGCTCCTCCATGGAATTTACGGCCTGCGCGGCCCGGCCTGCGGAAAGCTCGTCGAGCTGCAGCAGGGCATTGCTCAGCAGCTGCGCCTTGCTCTCAAGCGAATCGGCCTGCGCGTGGAACGTCACACTGCGGATGGTCGTCGAGGCATAGAGGTTCAGCAGAAACAGGGCGGCCGCCGTGATGAGGATGTAGGCGGCGGCATAGCGGAGCTGTGAGCTGGCAGGCAGAAAGCTGCGGCGTTTACGCTTTGAAATAGTACCCAACTCCCCACTTTGTCATGATATATTCCGGCTCTGCCGGAACAGTCTCCAGCTTTTCCCGGATGCGGCGGATGTGGACATCCACTGTGCGGATATCGCTGCGATACTCATAGCCCCAGATGAGGTCGAGCAGGTTCTCGCGGGAATAGACGCGGTTCGGGTTGCGGATGAGCAGCTCGACAAGGTCGAACTCGCGGGCCGTCAGCTCGACGGGCTTGCCGTCCTTATAGACGTTGCGCTCCTGCGTGTCGACGGTCAGGCTGCCTGCCGTGATACGGTTGTTCTGGTTCTCCAGTCCGCCGCTGCGGCGCAGCAGGGCGCGGATGCGCGCCTTCAGCTCCAGAATGTTGAAAGGCTTTGTCAGATAGTCGTCCGCGCCGTGCTCAAAGCCAAGCAGCTTGTCCATGTCCTCTGTGCGGGCAGTGAGCATGATAATGGGAACGTCCGAAAATTCCCGGATGGTGCGGCAGGCAGTCAGCCCGTCGATCTCCGGCATCATGACGTCCAGCACGATGAGCCGGATGTCCGGATCGCGCGCCAGCTCGATGGCCTCACGGCCGTTGCTGCCGGTGACGACCTGATAGCCGTCGTTCTGCAGGTTGAAGCGAATGCCCTTGACCAGCAGCTCTTCATCATCTACGACCAGTATTTTCATGGTTCTTCCTCCACCGTGACCAGTTCGCGGAGCTTTTCCAGCTTGCCTTCACCGATGCCCTCGACCGCGATGAGCTCCTCCACGCTGCGGAAGGGGCCGTGCGCCTCGCGGTAGTCCACGATGCGCTGTGCCAGCACCTCGCCGATGCCGGGAAGCGTCGTCAGCTCCTGCGTCGTGGCGCGGTTGAGATCGAGCGGACCCGGCTCCGTGGGCGGCTGCGTCGCGGCCTCTGTCGGTTTCCCTGTCGGGGAGGAAGCCGCCGGGACGGACGGCAGGGCAGACTCCGTCTGTGCGGGGACGGTGCGCGCCGTGCGCACCGTAACGCCGTCCGTATGCTGTGTCCAGCGCGCCACGCCAAAGCCCAGACAGAAGGCAAGAAAGACGGCCGCCAGGGTGATGACCCAGTTCCAACGCGGTTTCTGCTCCATTTTCGCTCTGCTCCGTTGACATAATCCGGATTTTTGTTATAATGTGTCTGTCGGACCGGCATGCGGTATTCCGCGCGGCCTGCCCATACTCATTATATCACACAGTTCCGCCCTGCGGCAATGCCGCCGCGGCGTTTTTGGAGGAGAATATGAAAAAAAGACTTCTGTCCGGGCTGGTCCTGCTGGCCCTGCTGCAGTGCCTGATGCTCCCGGCCTTCGCGGAGCCGACGGACGCACCGGCCGATCCCACGGAGCCGTCCGCCTCGGAGACCGCGGCCGATTCCACGGATGCGCCGACCGACGGCACGGAACCGAGTACGACGGATGCGACGGAGCCGGAGACCGCTGCGCCCGCCGAAAACGGCAGGACTCCCGCCGCCGTGACGGATGAGACGCCGCCCGCGCTGAACGATTTCGGCCAGTATCTCGACACCACGGTGCAGGCCAGGGCGGCGGCGCTCGTGGAGCTGAACAGCGATACGCTCGTCTATGGCATGAATCTGGACGAAAAGCTCTATCCCGCCAGCCTGACGAAGATCATGACGTGTATGCTGGCGCTGGAGCACGGAAACCTCGACGACATCGTGACGGTCAGCCATGCGGCTCTGCAGGATCTGAATGCAGCGGGCAGCTCCGCCGGCCTGCTCGAGGGCGAGCAGCTGTCTCTGCGCGAGCTGCTGTACTGTGTGATGATTTCGTCCGCCAACGAGGCCTGCAACGTCGTGGCGGAGTACATCGCGGGGGACATCCCCTCGTTCGTGGCGCTCATGAATGCGCAGGCGGCGGCCCTTGGCATGACAGGCACGCATTTTGCCAATGCCCACGGCCTGCATGACGAGAATCACTATACCACCGTGCGCGAGCTTGTCACGCTGGCGCGCTGGGCCTGGCAGAGTGAGCAGTTTCAGGAATTCTCCACGCAGACATCCCACACGGTGCCTGCGACGAACAAGTCCGAGGAGCGCGTGCTCCACACGACGAACTATCTGACGAGCGGTCAGACCGTCGGAAAGTATTACTACGACAAGGCGCGCGGCATCAAGACCGGCTTCACGACGCCTGCGGGCGGCTGCCTCATCTCCACGGCGGAGAGTGGTTCGCTGCATTTCCTCAGCGTCGTCTGCGGCTGCGAGACGCTGCAGAACGACGACGGCACGGAGACGGACCAGCGCTTCACGGAGACGAAGCGGCTGTTCGAATACGGCTTCAATCATTTGAACAGTGTGCAGGTGCTGGCGGACACGGCCCTTGTGGACATGCCGCAGGTGCTGTATGCCGAGGGGCGCGACAGCGTTGTCGTGCGCGCGAAGGACAACATCTCCGTTCTGCTGCCGGACAGCTGCGATACCTCCGGCATCACGCTGACCGTGCAGTATGATTCCGAAGCGCCGCTCGAGGCGCCGCTTGAGGCCGAGACGAAGGTCGGTACCGTCAGTGCCGTGCTGGACGGCAAGGTGCTGGCGACCTGCGACCTCGTGACGCTGACGGCCGTGATGCGCTCCACGCCGAAGTATGTTGCCAAGCAGACGGAAAGTGTGCTGGCGAAGATCTGGAAGGGCATGTGGCGGCTGTGGTTCGTGACCGTACCGGTGCTGCTGGCGCTGGTGTTCTGGCTCATCGTTGCCATCCTGCGCTCCGTCAATCGCCGCCGCGCGAAGAAGCGCGCCATGCGCGCGCGCCGTCCGGGAGCCCGTCAGGGCAGGGAGGACCGCCGTGGATGAGCTCAATGCCCTGCGCGCGGCCTGCGCGGGCTGCACGGGCTGCGGCCTTGCTGCCACGCGCCACAGCGTCGTGTTCGGCGTCGGACCATGCCCCTCGCCCGTCGTCTTCATCGGGGAAGGCCCCGGCCAGCAGGAGGACCTGCGCGGCGAGCCGTTCGTCGGCCCGGCCGGGCAGCTGCTCGACGACATGCTGTCCATCATCGACCTCGGGCGGCACAACTGCTATATCTGCAATATCGTCAAATGCCGCCCGCCCGGAAACCGCGACCCGCAGCCGCAGGAGCAGGACGCCTGCTTCGGCTGGCTCGAGCGGCAGCTCCGGCTGCTGCAGCCGAGCATCATCGTCTGCCTCGGGCGCATTGCGGCCATGCGGCTCATCCGGCCGGATTTCCGCATCACGCGGGAGCATGGCCAGTGGTTCGAGCGGAACGGCGTGCGCTATCTTGCCATGTATCATCCCTCCGCTCTGCTGCGGGACCCGGCGCGCCGCCCGGAGACATACACGGACCTGCTGACGCTGCGCGAGGCCGTGCGGACGCTCGGCCCGCTGCCGAATGCCTGAACCCGTACCGCCCCGCCGGATTTTTTTCGCGGCGGGGCGCTCTTTTTTGCAGAAAACGGTTGTAATTTTTGTAATAATTTGTTACCATAAAGAAAAACAAAAGGAGCAGCCCATGAAACTGATCTCGTGGAACGTCAACGGCATCCGCGCCTGCCTGCAGAAGGGCTTTGAGGACGCCTTCCGGACGCTGAACGCCGATTTCTTCTGCCTGCAGGAGACGAAGGCACAGCCGCATCAGGTCGAGCTGGACCTGCCGGGCTACCGGCAGTACTGGTACTCCGCCGAGAAGAAGGGCTACTCCGGCACGGCGATCTTTGCCCGGTACGAGCCGCTCGCCGTGACCTACGGCGTCGGCGTGGAGGAGCTGGACCACGAGGGGCGGCTCATCACGCTGGAATATCCGAACTGCTTTATCGCAACGTGCTACACGCCCAACGCGCAGGACGGATTAAAGCGCCTTGACCACCGCATGGCCTGGGACGATGCGTTCCGCGCCTATCTCGTCTCGCTCGACCGGCAGAAGCCGGTGATCGTCTGCGGCGACCTGAATGTGGCGCATCAGGAGATCGATCTGAAGAACCCCGGCCCGAACCGCGGCAACGCGGGCTTCTCGGACGAGGAGCGCGGCAAGTTCACCGAGCTGCTGCAGGCCGGGTTCACGGATACGTTCCGCTACCGCAATCCCGACCTCACGGGCGCGTATTCGTGGTGGAGCTACCGCTTCCACGCGCGGGAGAAGAACGCGGGCTGGCGCATTGACTATTTTCTGGTGTCCGACCGCCTGCGCGAGTCCGTTGCGGCCGCGCCCATTTATCAGGAAATTTACGGCTCCGACCACTGTCCGGTCGGTCTGGAGTTGGATCTGGAGGTATCTGCATGAAAAAGCAACGCATTATCCGCTGTCTCAGCGCGCTCCTGTGCTTGTGCCTGCTGGCAGGGTTCGCCCCTGCGGCCATGGCCTATTCGAATGTCAGCGACTGGGCAAAGTCCGAGGTCGCGGAGATGGAGGCGCTCGGCCTGCTGCCGGACTGCCTGCTGAACGCCGACCTTTCCGCCAATATCACGCGCGGCGAGATGTGCAAAATGGCCGTCGAGGTCTATGAGAACCTGATGAACGTGGAGGCATCCTGCGCCAGTGGGGCCAGGTATTTCACGGACACGCAGGAGATGGAGATCAACTTCGCCTTTGAGCAGGGCATCATCAACGGCTACGAGGACCAGACGTTCCGCCCGAATGAGCCGCTGAGCCGTCAGGACTTCTTCAAGATCACCTATAACCTGATGACGCGCGCGCTGTTCTGGAAGGACGAGAGCGTCGAGCCGTCCGACCTTTCCCAGTTTACGGACGCAGCCTCCGTCAGCGACTATGCGCTCGAGCCGACGCAGTATATGGTCGCGCTCGGCGTGGTGCGCGGCACCGGCACGGCCCTTGAGCCGAAGGGTACGACGGAGCGGCAGGCGGCCATCGCCATGTTCCGCCGCGCGTATTACATTGTCAGCGAGTGGCTGCGCAAAAATGACGGCGTACCTACTGATCCTGAACCGGACGATGGCGGCTACAGCGGTATCCCGGTGTGGGCTAGGCGTGAGTTTGAGGAGGTTGCAAAGCTCGGCTTCATCCCCGCGAGCCTCGACAATGCCGACCTGAGCAAGCCCATCTCCCGCGCCCAGATGTGCTCCATTGCCATGCTGGCCTATAACGGCCTGATGGGCACGGAATACACGCCGTCCGGCACGGCGCACTTCACGGACACGAACGATCCGGACGTGAACGCGGCCTATGAGCTCAAGATCGTGCAGGGCTACGGTGACGGCCGCTTCGGCCCGAACGATACGCTGACGCGCGAGCAGTTCTTCAAAATTTCGTGCAACTTCATGCAGACTGTCGGCTATCCGACGGAGCAGAACCCGCGCGTGAACCGCTATTCCCTCAGCGAATTCTCCGACCTGAAGCAGCTTGCCGAGTGGGCCAAAACGCCGACACGCCTGCTGTGCTACATCGGTGCGGTCAAGGGCAGCGACGGCAAGCTCCTGCCGCAGTCGTCCACCAGCAGTCTGGAGGCGCTTGTGATCTTCCTGCGCTGCTATAAGTTCACCACGTCGTGGGACGGCACGATCGAGCAACCCTCGCTGGCGGACGATCTGGTGGCCTATGCCCTGACGTTCGAGGGCTATGACTATGTCTACGGCGGCACGACGCCGGCAGGCTTCGACTGCTCCGGCTTCGTGCAGTATGTCTACCGCCACTTCGGCTTCAACATCACGCGCACGGCGACGTCGCAGTATTATAACGACGGCGAGCATGTCAGCCGCAGCGAGCTGATGCCGGGCGACCTCGTGTTCTTCGGCTCCGGCGGTGAGATCACGCATGTCGGCATTTACATCGGCGGCGGACGTTTCATCCACGCGGCCAATCCGCGCAAGGGCGTCATCATCAGCTCCTTGAGCGAGAGCTATTACAACGCCCGCTACTTCGGCGCGAACCGCATCATTTTCGAGTGATCCATTCATACATACTGGACAGGCACGTTGGAAACAGCGTGCCTGTCAGCTTGTCAAAAAAGTCCCTTCGGGCCTTTTTCGCCAAGCTGCTTTCCGAATTGCAAAATCAAAGTTTTGCAGCATGATTTTGCAATTCTGCCGCTGCGGCGGGTTATTTGACGCGAAAGGACACCCTGACGGTTTCCTTTCACACGATCCTTCCCTCCGAAACTT
>ENA-UOJD01003754-UOJD01003754.1-human-gut-metagenome-genome-assembly--contig:-P48-NODE-3754-length-10626-cov-3.392678_pt1 | contig 10626 bp, 6 predicted proteins | sample MGYA00242342_ERZ723889 | MGnify/ENA metagenome assembly ERZ723889
TAGCCGGTATTAATGCTGGTAATTGTGCATTGTTTTTAGATACTATAAATTTTGCTTTTGATATAGAGGTCAAAGGTTTTAGTCAACGTGGTCTTGGAAATCCGGAAAATGAAATCGTTATTAGAGGTGCTCAAGTTGGCTTTACAGAAAATTTGCGTACTAATACTTCTTTGCTAAGACGCTATGTTAACAATGAAAATTTAATTATTGAGTCCATTAATGTTGGTAAAATTAGCAAAACTCCTTGTGCAGTTTGTTATTTAAAGAATGTTGCTAATTCCGATTTAGTTGCTGAAGTTAAATATCGTATTAATAATCTTGGTGTTGATTATTTAATTTCTTCTGGACAATTAGAACAGCTTATTCAAGATGATGATAATTCGAGTATTCCTCAGATGATTTCTACCGAAAGACCTGATAGAGCTTGTAATCTACTCTTTGTTGGTAGAGTTGTAATTTTAGTAAACGGAAGTCCTTATGCACTTGTTGCGCCTGCTATATTTTCAGACTTTCTTGCCTCTTCTGAGGATTTGAATTTAAAACATCAGTATTCGAATTTTATAAAAGTATTAAGGATTATTGCATTTGTAATTTCATTGTTCTTGCCAGGTCTTTACATTGCTATTACTAACTTTCATCAAGAGGTTATTCCAACAGAATTACTGTTTGCAATCGTTGCTTCAAGAGAGAGTGTTCCTTTTCCTATTCTATTTGAAATTCTCGTTATGGAATTTTCTTTTGAGCTTATACGAGAAGCTAGTATTAGAGTTCCGTCTCCTATTGGTCCTACCATTGGTATTGTAGGCGCTTTAATCTTGGGACAGGCAGCAGTTGAGGCAAATGTGGTAAGTCCGATACTTATCATTATAGTGTCTATTACTGCTATATGTTCTTTTGCTGTTCCTGATTTCTCTCTGGGATTCCATTTTAGAATTATGCGTTTCTTTTATATTATTTTAGGCGCTATCGCAGGATTCTTAGGGTTAGCAGCAGGTTTCTGCATTCATCTAATTGTTTTATGCAATCTAAAGTCTTTTGGAGTTCATTTTTTTGAAATTAATATGTTTCAAAAACCTAGAACCGGTAATAGTACTATTTTAGCTCCTACCTGGAAAAGAGAAGATCGTCCTAGCTTTCTTAAGTCTAAGAGGCCAAAGATTCAAGATGATATAAGTATGAAATGGAGATATAATAAAAGATAAGGTTATGAATCCTTTGAAAATTCAAATTTTGTATAAAGGAGTTTTACATTGAGTGTCAATAAAGTTAGTACAGTTGAAGCTATTGCTTTAGTTTTAATAGTTGTAATTAATAGATTAACTATCAGTCTTCCTCAAGCAATTATTATGTCTTGTGGGTCTGCTGCGCTTTTAAATGTTATTTATATATGTATTATTACTCTGCTTTTTGTTTTTCTTATCACGAAATTGTTCAGAAGATTCGCAGGTAAAGATATTATTGATATTTCCGAATTTTTAGGTGGGAAATTTCTTAAAAATCTTGTTGGTGTTGTTTTGATTTGCTATTTTATATTTTTTACTTTTACTCTTTTAAGAGACTTTTCTGAAATTTTGAGAATTTTATATTTCCCTGATGTACCAATCACATATATTCTGGCATTCTTTATTGTAGTATGTGTTGTGGCAAATCTGGTTGGTTCTAAGAGTATAATAAATTCCAATGTATTGCTATGTTTTTCTATTATTGCTGGAATTATATTAGTTTGCATATTTGTGTTTCCTTCTATAACTATACAAAGAATTTTTCCTATACTTGGTTATGGAGCTTATCAAACTTTTGTTGTTGGCCTTTCTGATATTTTTGCATTTAATGGGCTTGTTATTTTATATTTAATGCCTCCTATGTTGGAGAATAAGACAGATTTTAAGAAGATTAGTATCATTTCAACTGTTATTGCCGGGCTTCTTCTTATTCTTTCTATTGTAACCTTGCTACTTCCGTTTTCTTTTAGTACAAAAATCAGAAAGATAACTCCTCTATATTTATTGCTTTCTAATAATGACTTTGGAAAATATGTGCAACATCCTGAATCCATATTTGTGTTTACTTGGATTATTTCGATTATGTCTTATTTAAATGTTGCTTGTTTGTTCCTTCTACAAATTGTAAAAAAACTTTTAAAGGTAAGACACGTAAAGCCTTTGATAATACCTATTGGGATTTTGCTTTTCCTTACAAGCCTGATTCCGCAAAGTATTATGCAAGTTCGTGATTGGTGGCTTTTTGCTTATAAATACATTTCTGGTCCTTTACTTTTTATATTGCTACCTCTTATATTGATTTTTGCAAATATAAAATATAAAAAGGTTCACAAAAATGATTATGACGTTCTTAAAGAATAGGAGTTTTAAATATGAAGATTTTAAAAAGTTTTAGAACTATATTTGTTATATGTATTATAATCGCTGTGTCCGCTATTGCTTTTTCTGGTGTTTATAGCACAAATAATATTGATAAACTTTCTTATGTTCTCGCATTAGGAATTGATGTTGGTAAGAATAATAACATTGAACTTAGTGTGCAACTTGCTAAGCCAGGTGGAAGCTCTGAAAAGTCTGGTAATTCAAGTCAGTCTTCTAACAATATTGTAAATTCGATAGAGTGTTCATCCATAGAATCTGGTATAAACTTATTTAATAGTTATATTAGTAAAAAGCTTAATATGGGACATTGTAAAGTTATTGTTTTTTCTGAAGAAGTAGCTTCTAAAGGGTTGTCAACATATTTATACACTTTATTGAATAGTGTTGAGGTAAGTTCTCAGGCTAACATTGTTGTTAGTAAATGTTCTGCCAAAAGTTTTTTGGAACATTCTAGTCCTTTACTTGAGTCTCTTTCTTCTAGATATTATGATGTTGCATCAGTTTCAAGTGAATATACTGGATATACTCAGAATATTTCTTTGCTTAACTTTTTTTCTAATCAAGTAGATCATTTTATGCAACCTGTTGCAATTCTTGGCTCTATTAACACAGGCGATACAACTAATCTGTCTGTTGGCGAAAGTTCTAGCAATAAAAGTTCCACAGATTTAACAAATAAAGACAGCTCTTATAAAGCTGGCGAATCTCCAATAAGTTCTTCTGGCAATCTTGAAAATATGGGACTTGCAGTTTTTAGATATGACACTCTCGTAGGCGAGCTTACTGGTTTGGAGTCTATTTGTCATTTGATTGTTTCCAATGATTTGAAGTCGTGTAATATCAGCATTCCAAATCCGATTGGCGATTCCGAGAATTTAGATGTAAATGTTAGAATTGCGCATAATACTAAAAATAATGTTAAGTTTGTAAATGGTACCCCATATGTTTCTTCTAAGATAAAGTTAAAAGTAAAGATTATTTCCACAACTGAAAAGGCTTCTCTTGATAAAGCAAATTACTTCACTCCTGAACACATTGATCTTATTGAAGAAGCTTGCAATAATTATTTTCAAAAAATCATTTCGGAGTATCTATACAAAACTGCAAAGGAATATAATTCTGATATAGATGGATTTGGAAGGTATGCTGTAAAGTATTTTGTTACTCTTCAAGATTGGGATAATTATAATTGGCTAGATAATTATCAAAATAGTACTTTTAACGTCGAAGTTGATTCTAAAGTCAAGTCTGGTTACACTTTCTTATAATCTATATAACTAAAAAACCTCCCAAGCTTCTCTTGGGAGGTTCTATTTTATTCAAATAATTTATTAAATTCTTCTGATGATATAACTTCTTTTTGTATTAATAAGTTTGCTAGTTCATGTAATTTTTCCATGTGTTCTAATAATATAGTTTGGGCTTTTACATACGCTGTGTCTACCATTGTTCTTACTTCTTGTCCTATTTCGTTTTCCATATTATTTCCATATAGTTGCATTTGATATGGATCTCTTTCTATGTTAATACTAATAGGTCCTAATTTCTCACTCATTCCATATACTATAATCATGTCTTTAGCCACATTTGTCGCTACTTCTAGGTCATTGCTTGCTCCTGTTGAAATATCATCGAAAATTATTTTTTCTGCAGCTCTTCCGCCTAGTAATGCAATCATTTTTTCTAGCATTTCTGTTTTAGATATATAATATTTATCTTCATTTGTTTTATACATTGTATAACCGCCAGCAACTCCTCTTGGAATTATTGATACTTCTTTTATATCTTTTTGTGTTTCCAAGAATCTACTTACTATTGCATGTCCAGATTCGTGATATGCTGTTATTTTTTTATCTCTGTCTGACATTATTCTGCTATGCTTTTCTACTCCGACTGTTACTTTTTTTAACGCATCATCTATGTCTTTGTTTGTTATTGCTTCTTGTTTATTTATAGTTGCTATTATCGCTGCTTCATTTAATATATTAGCAAGTTCTGCTCCTGTAAATCCAGCTGTATCTCCTGCTATTGCTCTTAAATCTACATCTGGGGCCAATTTCTTGTCTTTTGCATGTATTTTTAAGATTGCCTCTCTTCCATTCATATCAGGAAGAGCTATTGTTATTTGTCTGTCAAATCTGCCTGGTCTCAACAATGCTTGGTCTAGCATTTCTGGTCTATTTGTTGCAGCTAATACTATTACTGTGTGATCTGAATCGAATCCATCCATCTCTACCAATAATTGATTTAGTGTTTGGTTATTGTCTAGGTCGGCTGCGCTTCCACCCTCTGATCTCTTAGAACCAACTGCATCTATTTCGTCTATAAATATTATTGCTGGAGAAACTTTTTTAGCCTTCTCAAATAGTTTTCTTACTCTTGAAGCAGCTAGTCCTGCAAACATTTCTGTAAATTCTGAGCCATTCATCGTGATAAACGGTACATTTGCTTCTCCTGCTATTGCCTTTGCTATTAGTGTTTTTCCTGTTCCCGGCTTTCCACATAACAATACTCCTTTTGGAATTTTTGCTCCCATTTTGTAGAATTCGTCTGGGTTCTTTAAGAAGCTAACTATTTCTATCATTTCTTGGTTTTCTTCAGCTAGCCCCGCAACATCATCAAATGTTGTTTTTACATCTTCCTCTGTTGCATCATAGAATTTGCCTTTACCATCTAGCCCTTGCATTTTTATTAGTATTACAAATAATATAGCCATTAGAACTGTTGGTAATATTGTGAATATTTTGTCGCCTAACGCTAATAAAAAGTTTGGTTTTACTTGTACTAATTCTATGTTGTTTCCTTCTAACTTTTTGTTTTGAACTAGCTCAACAAATGCTTGTGTGCTTGGTATGATTGAGGTCTTTGGCTTTTCTTCTCCTTTAATATTTACTTTTACTGTTGTACTACCAACTGTCATTCTTACTTTTTCTACATTGCCTTCATCTATTTGTTTTATTAAGTCTGTATATGTTATTTCATTTTCTTTTACTACATCCTTATCTTTATTATCTTTTATTATTCCCCATACTATTGTTCCTACTAATACTAAAGATAATATTGCTATTAAAATATATGAAAGAATCTTTTTTGTTTGCTCTTTGTTATTTTTTGTTTTATCATTCTCAGGTCTTTTTTTATTACTCAATACTATCATCTCCTTCTAGACATTATTGCCTTCTGGCTTACTTCCTATACTCGGAATGTCTTTGCCCTTTTTTTGTTTTCTTTCTTTTTGCCTTTGGTTTTCTTTTTCTTCTTCTTCTTTTCTCTTTGCTTCTTCATCCTCTTCTTTTTGTCTTTGTAGTTCTAATTCTTCTCTTACTCTTTCTTGAACTGATTTTATTTTCTCTAATTCGTTTTGTCGTTTTATATAATCAGATCTAATTATAAGTATTGAAGTAACTACATAAATACAAGCTATTGCTGTGTACATTGTTTGAAAATATTTTACTGTACATCCTGTAAATTCTCTTATAATCGCATAAATTATATTTAGTACAATTGGAAGTGTTAGTGAATGGACTGCGACACTGAATGCTGCTCCATATCTTAACTTCATTTTTACTCCTCTTGCTATAATAAATCCTAATATTCCCAGTGCTAGTGCATCTAATAATACACTTATAAAGAATGCCGAGAATGTTAATATAAAAGTTGTTACAAATGTTACTATATAGATTTTAGTCTGATTTTCTACTATCATGTTTGTTATTGATTGCTTGTCCAATGTTTGTATGTTATTTTGCTCTAATAAGTCTTTGTAATTTCTTTCTGTGATTCCTTGAACCATTTCGTTTTTGTATAAAAATTTGTCTCTTAGTAGCAGGAATCCACCATTTTTATTTTGTAGTTCTTCTTTATATTTTTCAATCTGTTCATTTTTTAGTTCTGATGTATCTATTATCACGTTTTGGTATATATCATCAACTGTTGCTTCTACTTTTTGGTTATTGTTTATTTCCAATACTCCATCTTCATAAGATAGTTGTGAAATATTGTCATCATAATATGCTGTTATTTTATTTAATGCTTTGGAGAACCTATATGTTGTTAAGGATGATATAACCACTGTAAATATTGCAATTAATTTTAATAAATATACAGTTGTTTTTCCTATACTTTCTAATGCAAAATCTTCGTATTTATCAAAGTCTTTTATACTTTTTATAAAAGCTTTAAAAAATCCTTCTTTTTTTATGTTTTTGCCGTTCGCTTCCATTATGGTTCTCCTCTTTTTTATATTTCTTTTTTTACTATTATTCCATCTTTGGTATCTTTTATGCTGTAACCCTTGCTTGTTATCAAGTCTCTTAGTTCATCCGATTTTGCCCAGTCTTTGTTTTCTCTTGCTTGTTTTCTTTCTTCTACTAATTGTTTTATTTCTTCTGGCAAATCTTCTGTTTTGCTCTTCTGGAATTCTTCTAAGTATTTTTTAGAATTTTTCATATCCAATCCAAGGACTTCATCAAATTTTAATAGCAATTCTGCAAGCTTATGTGATTTTTGTGGGCTTTTTATAACTTCCCATACTATTCCCATAGCTCCTGGAATATTCATATCATCATTTACAAAATTATTGAATTTGTCATTGTATTCTGCTATTTTGCTATCATCTATTTCATCTGTTCCATTTTGTTGTTTTATATATCCTTCATATAGTCTTTCTAGTGCCTTTTGAGCTCCATATGCACCTTCAAAAGTAAAGTTTAGCTTATTTCTATAATGAGCTGTAAAACAGAATAATCTAAATGCCAATGGTGCTATTCCTTTTTCTTGTAATTGTGATATTGTATATGTATTTCCTAAACTTTTTGACATTTTTCCATTGTCCACTAACAGATACTCACAATGCATCCAAATCTTTGCTGGTATTTTTCCAGTTGCTCCTTTTGCTTGCGCTATTTCATTTTCATGATGAATTGGAATATGGTCAACTCCACCTGTATGAATGTCAAACACTTCTCCAAGAAATCTTTTACCCATCGTAGAACATTCTAAGTGCCAACCAGGATATGAAAGTCCCCAAGGGCTTTCCCATTTCATTATATGATTTTCTGGAGCTTTTATCCATAGTGCAAAATCATATGGGCTCTTTTTCTCTGGATCCACTTCTACTCTGGCTCATGCTTTTTGGTATTCTAAGCATATATTAGATAAAACTGGATATTTATCAAGTTTTGATATGTCAAAATATATTCCTTTACTTGTCTCATACGCATATCCATTTTTTATTATTTCTTGTACATATTCTATCATTTGCTCTATATTATCTGTTGCCTTTGTAATGATTTCTGGTCTCTGAATATTTAGCCTATCCATATCTGCTAAGAATGCATCTGTATAAAATTTTGCAATTTCATATGGATCTCTGTTTTCTCTTCTTGCAGCTTTTTCCATCTTGTCTTCGCCTTCGTCTGCATCTGATTCTAAGTGTCCGACATCGGTTATATTCATTACATGTTTTAACTCAAATCCATTATATTTTATCAATCTTCTTAGAGTATCAACAAATATATATGTTCTGAAATTTCCAATGTGCGCATAGTTGTAGACAGTAGGTCCACAACTATACATTCTCACTTTGTTCTCTTCTATTGGCTTAAATATTTCTTTCTCTTTTGAAAGAGTATTATACAAAGTTAATTTCATTAATTAATTTTCTCCTTTACCTTTCGCTTTTCCCAGGAGTTGGATTGTCTATTTCATTTCCATGTATTTCATTTTTTGAATCTCCTGAGTTTGCTTTTTTGCTTACAGTTATAGTAACAGAATCGCCAGCTTTTAATGTTGTTCCTTCTGCTTTGCTTTGTTCAATTACTTCTCCGTCGTTCTTTTGAGAAGACTTTGTTTCTACTGTTACTTTTAATCCTAAGTCTTTTAAGATTTTAGACGCTTCGTCCTTAGTCTTGCCTATTACATTTGGCATTTTTATGACTTTCGTTGTATGCACATCACAAGTTTCTGTTGGTACATCATATTTTCCACCATCATTTGTACGCCACAATGTTGTATCTTCTTTTTCTGGTCTCTTAGCATAAGTTTTTTCCTCTGTATCAGGGCAATGCTCTGTTGCAATTTTCCCTGTTTCTTTACAGATTGTTAATTTTGTATGTCCTTCGCAATCAACTGGTATTGTTCCTTTTACAAAGTATTCTGTATATGTTTGGCTACAAGCTGATGTTGCAACTTTTCCAGATTGAAGACATACTTTTGCTGTAACTACATCACTTGGTTTTGTGAAGCTTGATTCTGGTAAGCCTGCATGTATTTTTTTCATTGCAGCAGCCCAAAGTTGACATGATCTATTTGTGTAGTTCGCTTCTCCTTTTAAAGGTTCTTGATCTTTGTCGTAACCATACCATGTTGCAGCTGTGTAATATGAAGTAAATCCGCAGAACCATCTGTCAACATATGAGTTAGTTGACCCAGTTTTTCCTGCTGTTTCTTGATTTGGTATTTTACATCTACTAGCTGTACCATTTGAACCAATTACTGGCCCTGTTAGTATTGATTTTTCTATAAACGCATTTGCTTCTGACATAACTCTTGTCTTTTCTTGTTTAGCTTCTAGTATAACATTTCCTGAAGAATCTTCAACTTTTGTATAGAATGTTGGTGTTATATAAACTCCGTCATTTGCTATTGTTGCATATGCGCCTGCCATCTCTAATGGCGAAATACCTATTGTTAAGCCTCCAAGTACCATTGGTAAGTTTTCATCATTATGCTCTGAATTTTCGTCAGCCGTTACTAATGTACTTATTCCCATTTTTCTTAAAAATTCTATTGAGTTCTTAGGTCCAAGTTCAGACATTATTTTACATTCTGTTGTGTTTGCTGAAATTTCTATTGCTTTTCTTACTGTAATTAATCCTTTTCCAGAGTTTGTTGGATGGTAGTTTCCAAAGTTTGTTGATGATTCGTCATATATTGTTGCAGCATTTATTATTCCTGCTTCTAGTGATGGAGCAATGGCTGCTATTGGTTTCATTGCTGATCCTGGTTGTCTTGTTGATTGTGTTGCTCTGTTTAATCCGTTTGAATCTACGTCATCTCCAAGTCCACCCATGCATCCAACAACATAACCTGTTTTGTGATCTACTACAACCATAGCTGATTGTGTATGTTCATTTATTAGATTTCCATCTGAATCCTTTTTATTTCCTGGATATACATAGTCTCCACTTCTGTATACTTCTTCTAAATTTGCTTGTATGCTAGAGTTTTGTGTTGTATAGATTTTGTAACCTTTTCCTTCAATTAATGATGCTGCTGTCTTTTCGTCTATTTCTTTTTCTTGTGCATAATCTTTTACAACCTGATTAAATGCTGCTCTTGCAAGATATGACATTGACACATTGGTTGTTGTTGTTCCTTGTTCAAATTTCAATCCAGCTTCTACTTCTTCTTTTGCACTGTTGTATTCTTCCTCTGTAATCCTTCCTAATTCTTTCATTTTTGCAAGAACCGTTTTTGTTCTTTTCTTTATTAATTCCGAATTGTCTTTTTCTTCAAAAGGATTGTAACTATTTGGTGCATTATTTATTCCTGCTAAGAAAGCACATTCTGCTAAATCTAAGTCTTTTACAGATTTATTGAAGTAGTATTGTGAACCAAGTTCTACTCCGTGTATTCCTGGACCTCCAACAAATATCAAATTCAAATATAATTCTAATATTTGGCTCTTTGATAATTGTTTCTCTAGTTTAATAGCTCTTGACATTTCTCTTATTTTTCTTTTTATTCCGCCTAATCCTGAATCGTCTTTATCGTTCATAAAGTTTTTAACAGTTTGTTGAGTAATTGTGCTTCCTCCACCAGACGAAGAGTTTCCTCTATGTAATATGTATTTTACTGTAACAGCTAATGTTCTTTTTATATCCACACCGTGGTGTTGTTCAAATCTTTCGTCTTCGATTGATACATACGCATCTTGAAGATATTTGGGTATCTCACTCAACGGTACAACTTTTCTTCTTTCAGCTCCTGCTAGGTTTGCTATTTCGTTACCGTCTGCATCATATATAGTAGTGTTGATATTGTCATATGTTAAGTCTTTTTCTGTCATATTCCATTGATCACTGTTAAATATTGCTATGATTATTCCTACTCCTACTATGCATAATAGCAATATAATAGCTATTAGTATTTTTAGGAATTTTGCTAATTTTGTATGTCTTTTCCAAAATCCTTTCTTCTTTGATTTTGATTCTTTATTTTGATTTTGATTTCCTTTATT
>ENA-UOJD01003758-UOJD01003758.1-human-gut-metagenome-genome-assembly--contig:-P48-NODE-3758-length-10617-cov-4.046771_pt1 | contig 10617 bp, 16 predicted proteins | sample MGYA00242342_ERZ723889 | MGnify/ENA metagenome assembly ERZ723889
CAATATGAAAATATTGAATTATGTGGCTATGCAGTGAATAAAAGATATAAGCCAATGAAAAAAGAAGTGGAACAGTGCCCGCTAAATCCAATGGCTTATATACATACGAAAAGTGAAAGGCCAATAGATAACAAAAAAGATAAAATATTCGCGCGCGGGCAACATATTCTTCTTTTTGATGGTATGCGCGCATATCCATATAATGATTTTGATTTTGAAGCAGGTAGCACATTATATATCCATGACCACGAATTACCAGATAACTGGGCAGAAGAATTACCAAAATATCTCCAATTAGATAAATATAATATGAAGCGTAGTATTGTTTTTTGCTATCCGATTATTTTCTCATCGCTAGAAGAACTTCATCCATTATTTCAATTCTACACTAGTAAAACAGAAAGTAAATTCCAAGCCCAAATTACTTGTCTAGAACGCCCAACTTTTGAATAGCTTCAAGAATTACAAGGCGCGCGAGGCAAGAATTGGTTGGATATTATTCACTTCCAAGAACAAAAGATACCTTCAACAACCGAAGAAGCTTATGATCTATTTATTGACGGATTGAAGAGTATTCTTTGGTGTATAGGCTCGCGCATAAGATATAAATTAGAACCACCAATAATGGCACCTGGACTTGGTGGATGGCATATGGCTTGGATATATATAATCCAAAAGATGAATAAGGCAAATAGAGTTTCAGAAGCAGAGACTAGAAGTCTTTATGATAGATTGACCGAAGTACTTGCACCTCAACTATACACCGCGCGCCCCACAATGGATGCAAGATATGCAATAATAACTTTGTGTAATAAATATAATGAAATTGACAAACTAATGAAATGTAGTCCCAAAGAATTTGTTGAAAATGGAGGAAAGATATGACAGTAAATCAAATTCAAATTGAAGTAAATCAACTGCTCCAAGAAAATACCGATATAATCACTCAAGGCTTCTTCACTCTTAATTCTACTATTAGCAAAAATATGGAGCGCATCAAAGAACTTCAAAATATGTGCCCCCACTGCTTCCAGTCTGGAAAATGTATTTATTGTGGTAAGAAGGAGATGGAATAATGGACGAAAATAAAATTGTGACCATGCCAACTATTCCTACTGCCGATGTGGTAGATGAAGCAACTGAGGAAAGTAGCGAGGCCTATTTCCGCGACCTCGCAACTAAAATCCCAGGAATGGATGGGCTTGAAGCTCTTGCTTCTTTCCTCTCTATGCCGGATGATGCTTTTGAAGCAATGAAGCCAATCATGCTTGAGGAGATGGAGCGCGGGTTCAATAACTCCAATGCAAAGTATGACATGGCGCTCGCGCTGAATATGTCAGGGATGTCTGTTGCAGAACTCAACAAAGTATTTGAAGATAGTATTGCTAAGATTGACGAACAATTCAAAGATTACGACCAATCTCGCAGAGACTTTGTCAAACAAGTACTTACTCTTGCTGTGAATGGCCTACAAAGCGCGAAGGCGTCAAGTAATAAAATTATTCGTATTCCTATTGAACTTACTAGTCCTGATGCTCATATACCCACATACGCGCATGATGGAGATGCTGGTTGCGATGTGTATGCCTTAGATGATTATACTGTTGAGCCTCATCAGACAATGATGATTCCTCTTGGCTTTAGAGTAGCTATTCCAAAGGGATATGAACTTCAAATGCGTCCGCGCAGTGGTATGAGTTTGAAAACTAAGATACGTGTTGCTAATGCGCCTGGTACGATTGATAGCAATTATCGTGGCGAAGTTGGCCTCATTATTGATAATATTGGTACTTATCCCTTCTATATCACAAAAGGTATGAGGGTCGCGCAAATGGTTCTCAATGAAGTTCCTCTCGCAAGCTTTATGGAAGTAAAGTCTATTGATGAAAATGAAACCGACCGCGGTTCTGGCGGGTTCGGGTCTTCGGGGAAGTGAGTTATGGCACGTATTCTACTAGCACAAATTCAGCAAGAAGCCGAAAATATATAGTGGAAAGTCCTTTCAACAGAATACAAAAATCTCAAAGAAGAGATGGAGTGGCAATGTCCAGAAGGCCACAAAGTCCTTACCCCTTATGAAAAATGGCGCAAACGGCCTTTTTGTCCTGTTTGCGCCGAAAAGCAAAAAGCCACGACTACAATTAGTTCTCCTAAACCTAAGGGTGCTTATCGTATCCTTGCTCTTGACCAAGCAACCTATATTACTGGATGGGCTATTTTTGAAAATGGAGAGCTAATCAAGCATGGCACTTATGGAGTAAATTTTGATAGTGAAGCAAATCGTATAAATGAAATTCGTAATTGGGTTTTGAATATGATTACTGCTTGGCGTATAGATTTTGTATGTATTGAAGATATATAGTTTCAAGATAATAAAGCAGAAGGAACAAAAGGCGCAGAGATAGGAGTGACAACTTATAAATCTCTCGCTCATTTATAGGGTGTACTTATAAATCTACTCTACTCTAATAACATAGCCTATGAAGTCGCGCCAGTTGGTACTTGGCGCCAATATTGTGGTATCAAAGGGCGCAGTCGTGATGACCGTAAGAAAAGTGCATAGCTAAAAGTTCAAGTGTGGTATGGTCAAATGTGTTCGCTTGACGAAGCTGAAGCAATTTGCATCGGTAAGTACGCTTGCGCGAGCCACACAAAATAGAATCAAATGCTTGATTGGGCATAAAAAGAGGACACCCGAAAGTGTCCTCTTTTATTTTACCATTTCTTTATACAGTTTTCTAAATTTTCAAACCATTCTACATAGTGTTTATGAGTTTCTTTCCATAAACAATCTGCTACTTTCTCCTTTTCTCCATTCTCTTCTAATGTTTGAATGATAGAAGCAAATTGCTTATGCATCTATTGAGAATGCGCAAGTCTATTCTTAGCATCGGTCATATAAGTATCTGCAAGTTGTTTGTTGCTATCTTTTAGCTCTTTCGCATAATCAATAAGCATCTAACTGTCTTTCAAATCATCATAGATAATTTGATAGAGTGTCTTTAATTCTTTCATAAATGAATTATCACCATATTCGCGTGAGTAAGAGTTCCCGCGTTAGTATCTGTAGCAATAATTTGAAGAGATTGAGAATTATTTGCACAGCAACAAGAATTATTCACCTAAATAAGCGTATTAAAGGCAATTGAAGTTCCATTACTGGCAAGAGGAGTAATCGTAGTTGAACGAGCGCAAGCTTGAGCAACTCCATTCACATATAATTGAAGGCTGAATGCCGTGTCCACTGTATCACTTCCAGCAATACCATCAAAATGAATAAGATAGCGCCCTGGAGTTGATATTGTAATTGTGTCACCTGTGTTATTAAGTTGCACACGGCAATCGTTGAATTTTTGGCGATCAAAAACCACCGCCGTATTTTGAGCCATTGTCTAGCTCGTGTTAGTAAATACTTCAAACATAGCTTAATCCTCCCTTATGGAGCGATGCATTAGCTGTTAGATTACGCACCAGCGCATCCACTAACTCCATAGCCACCACAGCAATAGTTCTGAGTGGACTGATAAGGAGAGCAAGTGATATAGGCCGGGCGAGAAACAGGGCGAAGCGCATCAATAAGATAAGAGTTCTGTAGATACTGAGAGTTCTGTAAGTTTGCATAGAGAAGGTCGCGGTCGCGATCAGCAAGTTTATCACGAAGCGCCTGCATAGTGTTATCATTGATGAGCGCGCGAGTAGCTTCACCTTCAGCATGGATAGCGGTAGTAATTTCGCACGTATTTTTGTATGCATCTGAACGAACCGCGTCGATACTACGGTTCGTCTCACAGCAACACTGCTACTGAGCAAAACGATTTTCAGCTAATCCACTATTTACGCCATAAAATCCAGAAGTCATTGCGCTCTGGAGACCCATCACATTCTGGAGATTATCATAACGAATATTACCAAAACCAGTTTGCATTGCGCCATTAATTCCGCAAAGAGTTTGCTGAATTTCTCGCTGATTACCGAGAATATCCTGACGGCCAAGGCCATCAAAAAGTTCTGCCTGTGTGAGAGCATTACCGCCGTCTCCATTATTGAACCAGCGCATAAACATCATCCACACAAAGTAAATAAAGGGGTTATTCATCCATGCCATCATATAACCATCGTCATCACGATCTCTGGTCAGAGCAAGGACATCGCCAGCAGAAAGTCCATCAGTCATTATAGTTTCCTCCATAAAATTATATTTAAAGATGAATTACTTCATCTTCTAAATCATTTGCAACCCAGCCTAGATATCAGCTTCACTAATACCTTGCTGGCGCGCCTAGGCAATTAAATTATCCCATTGGGACTAATTCACCATTGGAATATACTATTTGAAAAGAATGGGATTTATTTGTTGCTTTGCTTCATGCTTCCCCGGCGCGGTAAATACAGGCATTCCTTTAGCATTAGTTTGACCTTTTACCATATTACCCATATTCCCCATCTAATTCATCATAAACTACATAGGATTCATTCACCTTTCAACTCCTTCAATAAATTATCGACTTTTGACTCCAATGATTGAAGTCTTTCATCATATTGGGCTTTATCTTTTTTCTCTTCTTCTATATAGGGTATTAGCTTATAGGCCCAGAACATCGGTTGACCATTTTGCATTGATTTGATATATACCAAGCCTTCATTCAAGCATAGAGCAACACTTAGTCCTGCGCCCGCAGGTATATTAGCAACTTCCAAGGTATTATTTATTGTATAAACATTTCCTTGTGGTTGCGGGAATAATTGTTGCGGTTGAGGTATTGAAAAATTAGCCCCATTCATTTGCGCCATTACGTTATTCCCACTATAAGGATTATAATTGTAACCAGCCATAAAGAAAAACCTCCTTTACTGTTCTAATTATAAGTAGACAGATAAATTGGGAAAAAGCAGATTTGGATAAAAAGAAACCCAGGAAGAAATCTTTTTCTTCCTGGGTTTTCCTATTTTACCACATTAGGCGTTGATCGTAGCTCGCGCCACCATTATTTGACATTGAAATGCCATCACTGCCTATGCGCAATATTTGATTTGGATTTGCTACATTAGTAAATATAATGCCATCATTATCAAACTAAATAGCAGAACTTGACATAAGAGTTAGCTCTTTATTTGATGTAAGGCTCTTTTGAGTAGTTTCATCATTCAACCCACCAGAGGTAAGAAGTTTACTCGCGCGCCCATACATCTATTGATTGAGGCTAAATGAATTTGCCGTTGCAGAGAGCGTCTAGAATAAATCATCAAACTTATTAGAATAATTCTATACTGCGAAGGTAGATGCCGCGGCATTATCTAAATCATAATTTATTTCTGTAAGAATAACACTTTCATGGTATGGTGTTCCATCTTCTTCATAACCAAAATATTCAGTATCCTCTACCCATGTCCGATCGCCAATACGGAATTTGTAATCTCTATATTCGGGTAGAGCATATAAGTCAATCGCAGTAAAATTATAATTTACACTAGGCTTAGCGCCATCATTGCTAACCTTCAAAGCGTCTGCATAGTAACTATTACTATCAATATAGTCACTACTAGTCCAGTTACCTTCTTGAATATATCGTGCATAACGCTAATTGAATTTACGTTCAAGCTCTTGTTTACGAGCAACAATTTTTGCAAGTTGCTTTTTCGCAGCGGCCAGCTATGCAGAAACACGGTTATACTCTTTAGTGAGACGCTGAAGCGTTTCCTAATCTTCTGATGTAGAAGTACCAATTGAAGGAGCAACGCCTTGTCCTGTAATATTTGTATCTACTGTAAAAGCAGAAGCATACCTATAGGCAGAAAGCATTTCTTTTAAATGAATTACTTGATAATTATAACCCTATTCGCCATTAATAGTTTCACTTATTTTATCATATTGTGTATTTAATAGTCCCAGTAAACGAAGATAGCCAGCACCAACTGGCTTTTCAGGGTAGTTGCCCTATTCATCTGGTTTAGGTTCAATAACGCACTGTATTTCTATTGGATTTCGACCTACATCCTCTTCTTTTTCAATCTAGTAGAAATCTCGATAAACTTTCATTTTATCTAATAATCCTACTTGGATATAGTAGTCAAAATTATAAAGAACATTTTCCTTGCTTATATTATCCACTGCATTACTTATAGCAACATAGCCTTCAGAAGTATAGTTATTTTCACTATAATCTACATATAATTTAGTAACTAAACTATCTGTCTTTATCGTTCGAGAAAGATTTGTAAGATTTATTCCATATGTAAAACCTACTGGGTTTTCGGCGCCCGCATAAGATGTAAGTGTTACCCACTTCTTTCTGCGTGGTTCAAGAGTTATTTGGTCTGTGTCATCATAAGCAATACTGCCATCATCATTATGCTCAATGATATACTTACACCAAACTTCAAAAGTCTCGGCAACCTTTTGAGTAAGGTCAAAGCAGTTGCTATTTGAGCTTTCAAGACTACGGTACATTATATAACTCTCTAATTGAGTAAATGATACGCGGGTATAACGGTCTCCACCATTTTTCCATGTAGGTGGCGCAATGAGAGTATAATTTAGATTTGCGGTATCATAATAGTATAATCCATTGATGTCTTTTATATAAAATCCATCTGTCTCATTGACGGGAGCAGTTCCCACTACAGTAGCAATATTTCCATTGAGAGTAAAATACTGGCGAATAGAATGAACTTGACTACTATTTGCCGATAATTCTTCGGTATTTATTGAAGCTTCATAAAAATTTATTGGGAAGTCCGCTGTCGCTGGAATAGCCAAATCAATATAAGGACGATAATATTCATCACCCGCAGAGCCAATTTTTTGATAATAAGTCTTCGGAGAAGCGCCGAGGAAAACGGCAGTAGATACTTGTTCAGAAGCAAACCGACCATCTGAAGCCGTAAAACCTGTGAGTGGTATAATATAGGTTGTTTTTCCATTTACTATTACAGAAGTAATATCTGCGCTAGCCCACTATTCAGGAGTTATACTACTATCTACTTCGCCAATAATAGCAACCATAGAATTATTTGTACTACCAACAAAATAATATCTATATTCAGTTCCTAATGGAAGCTCATTCGCGCCAGCCAGCTAATTCAGTTTGAAAGTATAAAAGTTATCTCCATTTGTAAATGCAAATACAGTATTTGTACCCAAACTGGCAAGTTTAGTCTTCTCGCTACCATAAGTTATGCTATCTATTGTTCCAAAATAACATGGCTTTTTATCCTAAGTAGATGAATAGGTCATTGCCGTGTCTGTAGTAGCAGTTTTTACGCGATAATATAAAGATGGATACTCAGGAGAAGAGCCTTTATTGCAATACTGACTAATAGTATCAATTATGCTATCATTTTCTTTGATAGACGCCTCAACCCATTCACTAACATTGCTTTTTTTAGGGACTTCCGCAGTAAATTTAGTAATTGAAAAATCTGTTATAGGATATTGCGCCCAGTCCATATCAAAAGTAACTAAACTTTGCTAGAGAATTAGGTCGCCATCAACCTTAATAAGACCATCAGAAAAACAACCAAAAATCGTTCCATTTTTATTTAGCTAGCTATATGGAATATATACCTTGCCACTAGATATAGTACCACTAGTACTAAAGTGTAAAATACCATTTTCATCAATAGAGTAGGTTTTGTAGTTAATGCCTCCCTCTTTCACATCAGCAGAATAGACTACTTCTTCACTTGTTTCGGTTAGATTTACTTCTAAATCTTTGACCGCAGGTACATTTTCATCGCCCGCCTACACATAGCGCCACTCAGTATCTTCAAGAATACTTTCCATAAACTCTGGTGCACTCTGGATGCCACTACCGTCTCTATTATCTAGACTAAAAACTTGAGTATATCCAATCTTACTTAACTCATAAATAGGCAAATACTAACAAGTATATGTTTTAGTAAACTATTGATTATGAGTTTCTTGAATATCTTTTATAATAAAATCATACCATTCTCCATCATACCAAAGTTTTACTTTAGCTTCGTTGAAGCAATACGGCATAAGATAGTTTTCTACTCGCTAGCCTGTTTGATTATCAATATATGTTCCATAAAGGGAGAAAGTGAGCGTTAATTCGCCATATACGGTCTATTTGAACTTAATATTGAATGCTCGACCCTAGTCTTCCATGGTGTCCGCGCCAAGAGTTACCAAACGTATTTCTTCCCATCTATTATTTTTTTCATTGAATTGGTCTTCCCATATTTCAATTTTATAAGGTACTTTACGAATAGTTTGCTCATATTCATTAGCATACTCTAGTTCACTCTGCCATAGAGCAAAGATAGGAATTGGCTCTGGATTTTCTACTCCTGTTGTATTGTCTTGAAGTATTGGCAAATTCTCTTCTTGCGAGCGCGCGGACCATATCTAAAAACGGTAGCCCGCGCGAGTAGGAGCCTATGGTTTAGACAAATCACTTTGCGCCGAAAGTAAAGTTCTCTAACATGGACTTTCTTGCCAAACCGGATATAAGATAAGGCTATCTCCATCATTAGGTAGTTTACCTAACTAATATCCGTCCGGTAAAACTATACCACCTGGGGTATCTGTCCATCCTAAAAAGTGATAAGATTTATAGCCATCAATATATTTCAAATCACTTGTTGAGCTTAGGTCGCCACCTTGGGGATAAAGTTTTACTAGAATTGCATTTGCAATTTTATCTGGCTCATGACTGGGATTTGGAATATCATCAATATAATTTCCTTGTAATACATAAGAGCTTGTATCATCAAGCACAAGTGATAAATCGGCATTGCCATTATAAAGGTCACCGGCATTATAAATAATACTATCATTTTCCGTCTGGAATATCCATTTTGCAATCGGACGATAGTAGTATTTCTTTTGGAATGTTTGGGTTCCATCCATGTCGGTGTATATAGAGTAAGTTTCTTCCTTTAGGCGCGAAGTATTCCGAATTGTGTATCCCTAATTGACATACTTTATGCCAGATTCTTGGTCTTTTACTAGCGCGCCTTCCTCGTTTTTATAATAATAATCTATAACGAATTGTTGAAGATAATCAACATAAATTGTCAAATAAGGTTCTGCATCAGTAAGTTTTCCAAGCACTTTATCTACATTTATGTTATACCGTACTCTGGGTACACGATTACTTTTCGCTTGCTCCATTGTGATAGTTGTAACGTTACCTAAAATCTCATTTGTATCTTCATCAAGACTATAATACAATATAGATTTGGTTGTAGATGCAGTAATCTTTTCACCATCAACGATAATCCAGGTGCCAGTAGTACTATCATATGTTTGTATGCCAGTTTGTATATAATATGTATATGCCATTTGGCACCTCCTTAGTAGTATTTATATAGATAATCAATACTCACTTTACTAATAGGCTTATCACAACTCAACTGCATATAAGACATATCATCTTTATTTTCTGAAAGCGGGATTTTTGAAAAGTCTCCGCGCAAAGCGTGATTCGCAATAACTCTATCTGAAACTTTCTATTCTACTTCGCCATTGATTGTGACTGTATATATGCGCGAAGCAAAAAGTAATCTTTTCTTTGTGTCTAATGAGAAATTGATACCTACCATCACGGCATTAGTATCGATATCCTTCATCGCTTTTTTGAGTAAATTCGAAGCTACTGAAAAATCAATAGCATTTTCAACAATAGTTACATCATTATGAGTTAGTGTGATTTTTATTTCTTGACTAGTGGTTACCGCATCAGATAATGTAAAATTCAATATATAATCTACAGGTAAATCTCCTGCATTATATAGCGTAATTAGCCCATTATATGCACTCTCACTAAGCTCATTATTTTCTTGATAAGTATCAATGGTATATTGTTTAGTAGATTGACGTGGTTGCAATCTACTTGCTAATGCCCATTCGCGCACATTTTCACTATATAGACTCACTGGCTGTAGTCCAGTTTCGCCATATACACCATAAGAACTTAGCCATTTAGAAACAGAATATCCATATGGGTCATAACATACAAAAGTAATCGTACTTTCTCCCTTATATATCCGTTCGTCTACATCTTCTTCAAAAGGCACGAACTATATAGTCGGAGCAGTCTAAATTTTTGCATAATACTAAATGTAAGGCGTCTCGTCGAGAATAAGTGGTTTGATACCACAATTCAACCAACGTTTTAGCTGATGAAATTCTGACTCAGTTACACTATCAAAAGCAACCTACAATGTAATAACTCGTTGCGTCATTTGTGTTCCAAAGTAGTGTGTTCCGTCCTGGCCTGGCACAGATTGTGTCAAGTCTTGAAAGGTCGGGGACAGACCTCGTGAGTATCTGTCCCCATTAGCGACGCTAAACAGGCCAAATTGAGAGGAATGTATGCCATTATATACAAAGCCTGTATAGTCATCTTTCTAGTAAATATTTCTCATTTTATTTCCTCCCTTATGTTTAGCGTCTGCGATTGAGTAATGTTACATTACGGAATTGCGCGCTATTTACAATTTCTTGTTTGACTTTATTGATAGCTTGGTCAATATCATAATCTGCGCCAATTGAGCCAATATCAATATTGATTTCACAATTACTGCCAGCTTCTATATTAGAAGATGGGAACTTACCAGAAACCATCTTTGCAAGATTAGCAGTAAAGG
>ENA-UOJD01003761-UOJD01003761.1-human-gut-metagenome-genome-assembly--contig:-P48-NODE-3761-length-10605-cov-5.333365_pt1 | contig 10605 bp, 9 predicted proteins | sample MGYA00242342_ERZ723889 | MGnify/ENA metagenome assembly ERZ723889
CCGACGCCCGTTGCGGATGTTCCGCAAAGGAGTCGAAACCTTCGAGGTCGAACCGGGCGGCGACCTGTCTTTTTTATTATAAATAGGTATATCGTTTTATGAAAGTACTGATTGCGGGTCTGGGCCTTATCGGAGGCTCGTTCGCCCTGGCCCTTCGCGACCACGGCATCGCAGAGGAGATACTCGGGGTCGAAAGCTCCGAAGAACACGCCGCCGAGGCGTTGCAGCTGGGCCTTGCGGACCGGATCGTGAGTTTCGAGGAGGGTGTTCCGGAAGCCGATCTCGTGGTGCTGGCCACCCCGGTCGACACCATCCCGCTGATGGCTGTCAAGGCGCTCAACCGCGCGGGCGGCAGGCAGGTGGTGATGGACATGGGTTCGATCAAGGGCGAGTTGTGCGAGGTGATCTCGATGCACGCCCGCCGCGGACGTTTCGTCGCCGCGCACCCGATGTGGGGTACGGAGTACAGCGGTCCGAAAGCCGCCCAGCGGGGCGCGTTCACGGGCCGCAGCGTCGTGCTGTGCGACACGGTGCGGAGCGACAAGGACGCCCTGGCCACGGTCGAAAGCATCTTCCGCACGCTGGGCAGTCCGGCCGTCTACATGGACCCCGAAGAGCACGACCTGCACGCGGCCTATGTCTCGCACATCTCGCACGTCACCTCGTTCGCGCTGGCGCTCACGGTGCTCGAAAAGGAGCGCGAGGAGCGTCACATCTTCGACCTGGCGGGCGGCGGTTTCGAGAGCACGGTGCGCCTGGCCAAGAGTTCGGCGGCAACGTGGGTCCCGATCCTGCTGCGCAACAAATACAACGTGCTGGACGTGCTGCGCGAACACATACACCAGTTGCAGATCATGCGCCGGATGCTCGAACGCGACGACGCCGAGGGGCTGAAAAACGCCATGGAGCGCGCCAACACCATCCAACGCATCATCCACTGATGACCGCGGCAGCCGAAACGGGCCGGGCCGGCGAACGCGCCGCGACGGAATACCTCCGACGTGCGGGGTACGAAATCTGCGCGCTCAACTGGCGGCAGGGCCGTTACGAGCTGGACATCGTGGCCTGCCGGGAAGGCGTGCTGCATTTCGTGGAGGTCAAGACCCGGCGCTCCGGGTCGCTCACGCCTCCCGAGGCAGCCGCCACGCAGCGCAAGTTCCGGGCCTTGTCGCGCGCCGCCGCCTGCTACCTGCGCACCGTGGGCTGGGAGGGCGAAGTGCAGTTCGATCTGGCGGCCGCCGAAGCCGCCGCCGACGGCAGCGTCCGCGTCGAACTGATCGAAAACGCGCTGGAATACAATTGGTAATTTTGCAGTTCCGACAAATTGTACTATCTTTGCCGGACTGAAAAAGAACAGCCTGACGTCGGGTCACCGGGCGCGGGCGTTAGAAACTGAAAACTCAACACCGTAAATACCGATGTGGTTCTATAATTTCGGTCTGATTCTCTACGTTTGGGCCATCCGTCTCGTGGCGCCGCGCCATCCGAAGGCCCGCCTTTGGATCGAAGGCCGCAAAGACCTCTTCCGCCGCATGCGGGAGGCAATCGCCCCCACGGACAGGATCATCTGGATACACGTCGCGTCGCTCGGAGAGTTCGAACAGGGCCGCCCCATCATCGAACAGCTTCGCAAGACGCACCCCGAATACAAGATTCTTCTGACCTTCTTCTCGCCTTCGGGCTACGAAATCCGCAAGAACTACAAGGGCGTCGACTACATCTTCTACCTCCCGATCGACACGCCGGGCAACGCCCGCCGCTTCCTCGACGCCGCGCACCCCGAAATCGCCATCTTCGTCAAATACGAGTACTGGCTCAACCTGCTCCGCGAACTGCGCCGCCGGAAAATCCGCACCTACGTCGTGTCGGCCATCTTCCGCCGCAATTCGGTCTTTTTCCGCCCCTACGGCGGCATGTGGCGACAGGCGCTGGAGTCGTTCGACGTGATGTTCGTGCAGAACGAGGAGTCGAAAAAACTGCTGGCGACGCTGGGCTTCGACAACGTGCTGGTGGCCGGGGACACGCGCTTCGACCGCGTGGCGGAGATCGCCCGCGCGGCCAGACGCATCGACGTCATCGACCGCTTCAAGGGCGATAACCGCCTGTTCGTGGCCGGATCGACATGGGAGCCGGATGAAGAGCTGCTGATCCGGCTGATAAACGACAATCCCGACGTGAAATTCGTCGTCGCACCCCACGAAATGGACGAGTCGCGCATCGCACGGCTGATGGCCGAAACCAAAGGCGGCGCGCTGCGCTACACGCAATGCACGCCCCGCACGACCTACGGTTCGCGGCAGCTGCTGATCCTCGACACGGTGGGGATTCTCGCCTCAGTCTACGGCTACGCCACCTGGAGCTATATCGGCGGCGGGTTCGGCGTCGGCATTCACAACACGCTCGAAGCCGCGACGTTCGGACTTCCGGTGGCCTTCGGTCCCAACTACGAAAAATTCAAAGAGGCCCGCGATCTGGTGACGCTCGGCGCCGCCCGGTCGGTGACCGACTACGAGCAGTTGCGCACGTGGTTCGTGCCCCTGCGCGATAACGAGGAGTTCCTGCAGAAAACCAGCCGCATCGCCAAGGATTACACCACCCGCCACCAGGGAGCCACAGGCATCATCGTCAAAACGATTTTCCACTAAATAGCCGGCAGGCCCTCGCGTTCCGAACCGGACCGGAGGCATTTCCGCCCCCTTTCCCGCCGTCGTTACAACAGCGGTCGGAGGCTGTGCGCGAACAACGGGCCGCCACAGCAGTCGCATCACACGGTCGCCGCCAAAGCGGCGGACAGCCCCGTAAACCGGGCATCCCGGCTTTCCGGAAAGCCCTTCATGCCGTAAGCGGCAAATATGCGGGAGAGCCTCCGCCTGGTCCCAAATTCAAATGAGGAGATTCGCGCACCGAAAAAAACGGGGCGGATGGAACGTACGTCACGCACAGCCCATCCGCCCCGTTAACAGTTTGTGCGGAAAGCCGCTCACAAACCGGGAACGTCAACGCCCGAACAGCAGGGCCGCATCCTTCGGACGCTTGTACCAATCCTTTTCACGGGAACCGCCCGAAGCGCTTTTGAGGAACCAGTAGCAGTCGTCGATGCTCTGCATCTCCTGCGGCCATTCGAACTTCCACGAGGCGTCGTCGGGGTCCGAAACCGGAATGTCCAGCACGCTGGGATACTCCGCCGTATTGAAGCTCGACGGATAGATATAATACTCCGATTCGTTTTTCAGCCAGGGGACCACGTCGCCGTAAAGCGTTTGCACGACAGGCTCGCCGACGGGTTCGAAAGCCTGCGCCGCATAGACGTTCCGATAGCCCTTCAGGCCGGAAAGGAACGGCTGGAAACCCTTCGAATCCCGGAATCCGAAACTGTTGGACATATGCGATCCGGTCGCCATCAGCTGCACGGTGATCTGCTTGGCCCGGTTTTTCGACTGGTAGTAATCCCTGATCTCATATTGAACCACCGCATCGTTGAAGTCGAAATCGCCGCGGTACGGATAATTGTCCTCGAACAAGTAAAGCCCGACGGAGGTCTTGCAGGCGATCTCCTCGGGGTCCTTGTTGCCGCTGTTGCCGATCTCGACCTCCTCGCCGGGGGCGATGGTCCTCGGGTTGCTCTCGATCATGCAGAGAATGTCGTTGTAGTCGCCGTCGTACTTCGCGCTCTCGGTCACCACGCGGTTCTCCATGCCGAGGATGTTGCCCTGAAAATCACCCTCCGTGACGTGGCAGATATAACCGTTGGCCAGATGCCGGTCGACGATCCGGAACGTCTTCTTGTCGTCCTGGTACGTCAGCGTATAATCCTGCACGCGCTCATTGAGCCGGAGCGTGGTGAAACGGAATCCGCCGTTGCTCACCGTGCTGTTGCCGATGTAAACGAATCCGAGGTTCAACCCCTTGGGGAATACGCCCAGTTTGTAACGCTTGTAGGAGGCGATATTCGACGAGAACTCCTCCCGGGTGTAGAAAACCCAGCTGCGCTGCGCCCGGACCTCGGAATAGGGAATCGCGACCACTTCGCCGTCCTTCACCCCGTAAAAGGTGCAGTCGCCGAGCGTCAGCCCATCCTGTTTCGAAGAGGGATAGGTGTAGAACCAGAGTTTGCCGAAAAGCTGGCTCTGGCGGCAGCCGCCGTCGCCGAGAAACGTGAGCCAGATCTCCGCCTCGTCGAAATCGCCCGAACTCGGCGTCCGGTCGATCACCAGGTCGGTGCACTTGAAAAGGTCGTCGCCCCGGACGTTATTGGTCTTTTCGGGAAAATAGATGCTGTTGACGGCCGTCATAACCCGGGCGCTGACCGGATTCACATCGGCGGCGCGGGTCTGCGGGCCGGGCCGGGCAGCGGCCGAGATCGACAGGTTCCCCACCTCGTAACTTTTCATCTCGCCCTGCGCCACGACATACAGCCTTTCAACGTCCTTCGGCACGTCGAGCGTGGTCGAAACAGGCGTAAAACCCGTCAATGCAGGCTGTTTCACAAGCGACTCCCCATCGTAGGGATTCCCGAAATAGACCGCATAATACTCGCCGGCAACCTCGGAAGCGATATTCACCGCCACGGTCGTCCGGTTGTCGAATCCCCTGGCATACTTTTCATAAAATTCGGTATTGTCGACATCCTTGTCGATACACGACGCGGCCGACAATGCCGCGAGCACGAATGCCAGTCTGGAAATGTACATGGTTCAAACGTTTGATCGCTTAAAGATATACATTTCCGCCCAAAAACCAAATCAATTCGTCATCTTTTTCAGTTTTCCGCTCCATACAACGCTTCACAGTATCTCTTCAGCTCTTTCCACGGATAGTAAGGGCCTCCGGCGAGGGGCAGATTGGCGTCGCGCTCATTATGCAGTACGCGGACGCGCACGTCCCCCGTTTCGGGATTGCGGAAGAAGATGAACTGGACGTTGGTTCCCATCGGCGTCACCGTATGGGCGTTCCACGCCGCAGCTACGTCGTCGAGCGACTCCACGCGGGCATAGGCTCCCTCGGCGCGCAGCAGGGCCAGCAGCGGAACCACATAGGTGTCGTGACCGAACCGCAGCGAGGCCGAAAGGTCCGATTCCCCCGCAACGACGCGGTCGGCCGTCTCGACGATATTGCGCAGCAACGGCCTGGCATCGGCGACGAGCGGATCGCCGAAGCGGGCCGAAGGTCCCATGATCAGGTAACGGCGGACGTTCTCGCACTCCCAGAGCGCATAGAGTTCCTCTCTGGTGAAGATTTCATAGAACGACTCGATGCCCAGATGGCTGACGTCCTGCGTGATGGCGGCCAGCATGAAAAGATCCTCCATCAGATCCAGCGGCTCGTCGATGCACCCGGGGTCGGTGACGAGCGACTTCACGAACCGGTCGGGGTTCACACGCACGCGGGTCAGGCTGTCCGCAACCGCCGAAGCGGCCCCGCGGCTTGCCTTGAGCGAGGGTCCGTTGGCCAGATAACAAAGATCGCGGGCGCTCGCATCGCGCGTGGCGCGGATCGCGGGATTCAGCTCCTTGAGACGTTCGTTGAAAGCCGCCATGCTCAAGATACAGCGCGGAACCTGCGTCGAGCGGCTCTCGATACGGCACACGCGGCCCCCGTCGGTCGAGAAAACCCCGGGATAGGCGGCGAACATCCGCTCGGCGATGCCGCGGTGTTCCTGTACGCCGCGGGGCGAAAGGTCGCCGTAGCGTTTGCAGGCATCGGCGGCCAGCGTCTCGACCTTGGCCAGCACCTCGCGGCCCTTGGGGGTCAACGCCCCGGCCTTGTCGGCTTTGCGCAGCGCGGCGAGCGGCTCGGCATAAGCCTCCTCTTTCGAGTGGTAGCGGCTTCCGTGACGGCCGTAGTGGCTGATGTAGAACGGCTCGTAGCCGTCGGGAACCGGAGCGGCAGGACCGGGCAGGTACTCGTAGGAGTGGTAGATGCTCGCGGTGAGTTCGGGACGGGAGGCCAGTTGGGCAGGGGTGGGCTGCGCAGCGGCGCAGGTCGCGGCCAGCAGCAGCAGGGCCAGCAGACGGGTTTTCAGTGTAAGATATTTCATAGTCAGCATTTATTGGTCATAATCCGGAGTACGAGGCTGTCGGTCTCGTTCATGCCGTCGCGGCCGATGGCGGTGAGGTTGCGGATACATTTGTCCACATCTTCCTCGATGATGCCCTCGACCGGGGTGACGCAATGGCCGTCCATGGCCATCATGGCCGACAGCACGGCCGTCGAGACGCCGCTCGTGAGCTTCATCGCACAACTGGGCTTGGCTCCGTCGCAGATCATGCCCGTCAGGTTGGCGATCATGTTCTTCACGGCCGCGGCCGCCTGGCCGTAGCCGCCGCCCATCAGGTAGGTGATGCCGCAGCTCGATCCCGTGGCCGCCACCACGCAGCCGCACAGCGCCGACAGACGTCCCAGGCTCTGCTTGATGTAGATGACCGTGAGGTGGCTCAACGTCAGCGCCCGGATCATCTGCTCCTCCGAGGCGTGCGTCTCCTCGGCGTAGACCACCACGGGCAGCGTCGCGGCGATGCCCTGGTTGCCGCTTCCCGAGTTGCTCATCACGGGGATCATCGCCCCGGCCATGCGGGCGTCGCAGGCGGCGGAGGTGTAGGAGAGTATCCGCGTGAAGATGCTGTCGCCCATCACCTTCCGCTCGCGGTCGCAGCACAGCGTGCGGCCCACGCAGTGACCGAACTCGCCCGCGAAGGAGCGTTCGGCGGCGGCCTTGTTCAGGCGGCTGGTTTCGAGGATGAAGCGCAGTTCGTCCAGCGGCGAGGTCATGGCGAAATCCCATATGCGCGCGAGGGTCAGGGGCACGTCCTCCTCCTCCCCGCCGCCCGCCGCCGGGGTCCGCCTGTCGAGCAGCGTCTCGCCGTCGCGGCTGACGAAGACGAAGGAGGTATGTCCCCCGGCGATGACCGCCACGGCCCTGTGGCCGGCGGCTTCGGCCTCCGCCTCGATATAGAGTTTTTCATCGACGTCCTTTTTCAGGCAGATCGCGATGCGCCGCCCGTCGATCATGCGGCGACCGCGTTCGACGGCTTCGGGCGTCACGTCGCGCAGCACCTCCAGCTGATATTCCGAACGCCCCACCAGCGCCCCGAGGGCTACGGCGATCGGCAGTCCGATCATCCCCGTACCGGGGATTCCGACACCCATGGCGTTCTTGAGGATATTGGCGCTCAGGCGCACCGTGATTTTTTCGGGTTCCCCGCCCAGCGTTTCGGCGGCACGGGCCGTGCACAATGCCACGGCGATCGGTTCGGTGCACCCGATGGCGGGGACCACCTCCCGGTTGATGAGGTCTATGATTTGGTTGCGTTCGGCTTGAGATAGCATGATCGGCAAATTTCTTGAATCGCAAATATACAATGAACTATAATACGAAAACTGACTACGGTTAACGATAATTAGCATAAATATGCAATTATCTCATTCACGGAAGCTCGTCGGGGCTGACTGCGTAGCCCCTTGCCGCATGGCGTTCCCTCCGCAGGAGCTATTATGGCTTTTCAGACTTGAATCCATCGACATATGGCTTTTCTTGAGAGACTACCGCAAAGGCTTGCCTTACGAGTTTGTTGGCGACTGCAACAACCGCCACTTTTCCCGGCTTGCCGTTAGAACGCAATCGGTCAAAACATTCCTTGCATTCGGCATTGCATCGCAGAGATGCCATGGCAGCTATATAAAGCTGACCACGTAAGGAAGAATCACCGTTGCGGTTGATGTGACCTTTGACATTGACTGACGTACCGGATTGTTGGTAAGTAGGAGATAAGCCCAAGTATCGGGTGAGTTGCTTGGCATTATCAAAGTACGTGAAGCCTCCCGTAGCCATTATCAAGGCTGCCGCCAGCGTGACACCGATACCTTTGATAGAGATGAGCAAGTCCATCTGTTTCTTGTACTCGCATTGTGCCAAAACCGCCAGTTCCTCCTCCAAGTTCTTGACTTGCTTTTCAAGGAAAGCGATTGTCTTTTCAATAGCTTTCTTGCACTTGGGGTCGAAGAAGGGAAGTGCTTCCATGGAACCTTTCAAGTTACGGGTGGCTATAAGTTGCTTCTTGAGTTGACGTATGACTGTCCGTTTCTGCTTCAAGGTGAGAATGGCATCGCTACGAAGCCTATAAGGGGCAGGCTGCATCTTCTCTCCGTAAAGAGCTATCAGACGTGCATCCGTTTCATCCGTCTTGGTGACGGAAAGCATCACACGGGCGAAATTCTTTATCTTGAGAGGATTCTCCAAACTGACAGTGATTCCCACTTGCGAAAGAAGATAGACGAGCAGGGAACTGTAATTGCCGGTTGCTTCCAGCACGCAATGATGCTCACTGGCTGACAAGGTTTGAATGAACTCATGAACGCCTTTGGTAGTGTTCTTGAATGTTTTGGTCTTGCTGCTCTTGGCAGAAGAATAAGCAACTACGAAAGTCGCCTTGCTGACATCAATTCCAACGTAGGTCATAGTCTTAATGATTTATTGAACGACAACATCTGTACATCGTGAGCCATCATTGCGAATACGGGGTCGAAAGCCCATTGAACTATCCGGTTTCTGATGTAAAAGTGTGGGGACGAAACATAACTCACGGCCTTTATGACCAAGGAAACATCGGTCTTATTCCACACTTTGATGTTGAAACTTTATGCAAATATATAACGATTAAAAATTATACAATGGAAACAGAGTGCGACTATTCTGAATACCATAAGCCTCAAGGCGTGGAGTGGAACGACATTCAACCTTTTATCGAACGTCTCAACCAAGCAACGGGATTAAAATTCCGGTTACCGACCGATGCCGAATGGGAATATGCAGCACGGGGAGGCAACCGATCCCAGGGACACATTTATCCGGGCTTCGACATTTCGATCCTGGCGGCCTGGTGTTACAACAATGCCGGAACCTATATACTCAATGAAAACAAGTGGGATTATTGGGAGTTACGTAACAATGGAAACAGCCCGCATTATGTAAAACAGTTATTACCCAATGAACTGGGATTGTATGACATGGGCGGTAATCTTTACGAATATTGCAGTGACTGGCTGGGCGATTATCCCGAGGAACCTCAAACAAATCCACAAGGTCCGCAAAGCGGGTCTATGCGCGTTATACGGGGCGGATGTTGGGCTATTTGGTCCAATTCCGCACGCGTATCACACAGGCCTGCACAATCTTACAATTCGGATTATGTAGGTTTGAGGCTGGCCATGAGTACCGAGTAATTTCAGATAAAACGGAGCCTATAATTGATTCGGCGCCGTTTTATCCTTCATTTTCTAATCCATCCTGCGATACCGCGGGTCGTTCACCCGCTTGTTCCACAGCCAGCCGACGTAGCGCATCGTGACGTCGGGCGTCAGGAGCGTCAGCACCGTTTCGCCCGTGGCGGTCGAGACGGCGAAATCGGCGTGGTAGAGCGTGTTGCCGTCCGAAATATTGAAGGAGACCGACCAGCCCCACTGCACGCGGGCCGCCCGATAGTCGCGGACCGACATCGAATCGAAATTCAGCATCTCGACATACTGGGTGATGCCCCGTTCGGTAGGCAGGTGCACCTCGACATGGTCGACGAACACCCCGAAAAAGAAGTAGTCGGCATAGATCGAACGGATCATTCCGCCGGGTAGCTGCTGCATCGAGTTGGGGAAGAACATATAGTCGCGCGACTGCACCAGCGAGTCGATCTTCGCGGCGTAGACCCGGGCCTTATAAGCCCTGCGCTGGGCGCGGTCCATCCCCGCCGCAGGCTCCTCGTAGACGGTCGTATGCTCCACGACCTGCACCGGGGCCTGCTGCACGGGAACGATCGTCGTCTGCGGCACGCTGTCCGCGGCGGAAGTTTCGAGCGTATACTGCGGGGTCTGCGCGACGGCGGCGCAGGCAATGAAAGAGAGTGCGCCGCAGGTGGAAAAAACGGAGTGTTTCATAAGTCGGACATCGGATTGAACGGGAAAAAAGCCCCCGCCTGAGGCGGGGGTTCGGGGATCGCCGGAGCGGCAAACGGACAGCGCAGCGGATACGGCTGCCCGGGATGGGTCCGGCAAAATGGATTTACGTCAATAGAGCTGCGAAATCGAACCCGTATACTGCACGGGGTTATACCACGGATTGGTGATCGTCAGCGTAGCACCGCCCGTGCGGGAGAAGATTTCGAAGGTGAACGTGTAGGTCGACGCCGAGAACAGCGAGGTCGAGAAGGTCACCATCCAGCCTTCGTGCGTCTGCTCGGTGATATAGCCCTGCAAATCGGAAACGGTGTAATTGATGATCGTCACATAGTAAGGCGGCACGTAACCCTTGATGTAGGGAAGCGTGATGTCCGCCGTTCCGTCCCACATGCCGACGTTGAACGCGGGGTTCATAATCTGGCGCATCGGACCTGCGGGCTGACGCTGGAAGGTCGTCGGGTTGAACTGGAAGTTGCGCGACAGCACGAGCGAGTCCATGAACTTCTCGTAGTTGGCGATACGTTCCGCACGGCGTTTCTCGCGCACCTCGCGGCGTTCTTCCTTGGGCGACAGCACTTTTTTCTGTCCGATCACGGTAACGGCCGCCGCACAGAGCAGCAGGCCCACAACGATAATGACTGTTTTTTTCATAGCACATAA
>ENA-UOJD01003767-UOJD01003767.1-human-gut-metagenome-genome-assembly--contig:-P48-NODE-3767-length-10592-cov-7.401063_pt1 | contig 10592 bp, 9 predicted proteins | sample MGYA00242342_ERZ723889 | MGnify/ENA metagenome assembly ERZ723889
CAAATTTCCCACAAGGACAGAAAATTAACATGTAATTAATTTAAATAAATATATATTTAATATAATAATAATTTTTTATTAAATATAGAAGGGATGAATATTCTATGAAATTGATAGAAATAACTTTAATAAGTATTGGGCTTGCAATGGATGCATTTGCAGTTGCAACATGTAAGGGTCTCGCAATGAAAAAAATGAGTTGGAAAAAAGCAATTATAATAGCTATGTATTTTGGAGTTTCTCAAGCTATAATGCCAGTTTTAGGATATTGTTTAGGTATAAATTTTCAAGAAAAGATAACAAATATAGATCATTGGATAGCTTTTACATTATTAAGTGCTATAGGGATAAATATGATTAAAGAAATTTGTAGTAATAGTAATGATGATAAAGACGATAATGTGGATTTTAAAACTATGATAGTACTTGCTATAGCAACAAGTATTGATGCATTAGCTATAGGAATTACTTTTGCTTTTTTAAAATGCAATATATACATATCTGCAGTATGCATAGGAATAATAACATTTGTACTTTCAATAATTGGTGTAAAAATAGGTAACGTATTTGGTTGTAAGTATGAAAAAAAAGCTCAAATTTTAGGTGGATTGATTTTAATTTTATTAGGATTAAAAATTTTATTAGAACATTTGGGTATTGTTCATTGAGAATATTTGAACAATAAAAAATCTTTTATAAAATCAAATTTTTTATTGTGTATAGAGCGATTTAAGTGTATAATAAATTTGTTTTATATTGATTAACAAGTGAAAAAGTATGAAAGGAAGAGATTTTTAGAATGAATAATAATAAAAGTAAAGAGATTTTTGAATGGATTGTATGTATATTAATAGCATTAATAATAGTAGCAGTAATTAAGGCTTTTGTTGGATTCCCAACAGTTGTTAGTGGAGCTTCAATGGATTCAACTTTACATGATAAACAAAGATTATGGGTGAGTAGAATTGCTATAGAAATAAATAAATATCCAGAGAGAGGAGATATAATAACTTTTGAAGCACCAAGTACTACATATATAACAAAGGCTAGTGCTGATTTAGCCAATCCAGTTGCAATATATAATGAAGAGGAAAAAACATTTTCATCTAAATTAATATCATCATTATCACTAATGAGTGAAACAAGTTATATAAAAAGAGTAATAGGTCTTCCTGGAGATCATGTTGAAATTAAAAATGGAATTGTATTTTTAAATGAACAACCACTAAATGAAGAATATTTAGATATTGGAACAATTACCGATGCAGTAGAAGGTTGTTTTACAGATGTAGTAGTTCCAGATGGATATGTATATGTACTTGGAGATAATAGAGAAGTATCAGGAGATAGTAGAAGATTTGGATGTATTCCAATAGATAAAATAGAAGGAAAGGCAGTTTTTAGATTTTGGCCATTGAATAAAATAGGTTTTACCAACAAAAAATAGTTAGAGAAAATAAAATTTTATAAAGAATTAAGTAACTAAGGAGGAATTTACATTGAGTGCTGAAAAAGTTGCAGAAGAAAAATATCCAAAATCATTAAAAAATGTTAAATTAGAATATGCATATATAGGATTATTGTTAGAAAATCCGAAATCGATATCTAAATACTATTTGTCTTTTGAAGACAGTCAATTTTCTGATGATATGGCTATGAATTTGTATAAAAGTATATTATTTACTGAAGGGGGTAGATATGCTCCAGAAAAAATAAAAAGAGATTTTTCATATCCAAAAACTTCAGAAGAAATCTATCAGCTAAAACAGGAGCTAAAAAAAGAAGCTATAAAAAACAATTATAGCATAGAATCAGTATTTACAAAAATAAAAAAGTTATTTTTACTTAAAAAGTATTATATAAAAGCTCCTACAAAAAAAATGCAAGAGCAAATATTGGAAATAAAAGATTATAAAAGATATAAAGAAATGACAATAGATGAGCTTGAGAATATTGTATCTCAGGTAGGTATAAAAAGAGGCGTAAGTGAAGGAAGATTAAATAAAGGTGTTACTGAGTTTTTATTAGAAGGAAACAATACTTTAACAAGTGGAATTCCACTTCCATTTCCAATATTAACAGATGTGTTTAAAGGCTTAAGAGTAGGAGAAACAATGGCTTTTGCAATGCCATCAAATAGTGGTAAAAGTAGATTTACAATTAACTTAGCTGCTCATTTAGCATTCGTAGAAAAAAAGAAAGTATTGATAATTTCAAACGAAATGTCAGAAGAAAAGATGAAGTTATGTCTTATAACAACAATACTAAATAATCCAAAAATTCAAGAAGAAGTTGGACATGAAATACGAATATCAGAAGGAGAATTATTAGAGTTTAAGTTTAAACCTGATGATAAAAAATCTGTAAAAACCGATAAAAATGGTTATATTCTGAAAGAAGATGGTGAAACACAAGAACATTTTATTAAAAGATTAAAAAAATATTCGACACAATTCAATAATGTTATCAAAGCAACAGATTGGCTTAATAATCAAACAAATAATCCAATATGCTTTATGCATATAACTGAACATACTAATGATGACTTATATAAAATAATATTAAATTATTATTATAAAGAAGGTGTTGAATATGTATTTTATGATACTTTAAAAACTGATATTGAACATATTGGAAATGGTGAAGAAATAAAAAAGACTGCAACAGTACTTTCAAATATAGCACAAAAATATAAAATATTTATTGGTTCAACATTACAATTATTAGAAAGTACAACAGCTCCTGTAAATTTAACTATAAACGATATGGCTGCTAGTAAAACAGTAAAAGAAGTATTAGATACATTATGCTTATTTAAACAAATAAATAATCAAACATTTGATGATTATGAGTATTCTGAAATTGAAGAAGCAAAGCAATACAAGGACATAGAAGTTTTCGAGAATCCAGATGTTAGATATTATGCGTGTGTTGTAGATAAAAACAGAGCTGGCGCAAAACCAAAGTTATTATTTAGATTAAATTTGGCATATAATGAATGGTTTGAATTAGGTCACTTAAGAATGAAACAAAAGTTGAAATGAGGTTGTAGAATTTATGCAAAAAATATCTTTACAAAAAAGGAGTTTTTTTAATAGTATAGGATTAGATTTAAATAATTTACCACAAGAATTACAAATAAAAACATATAATATGGAAAAAAAATTACCAAAAGAAGATCTAAATTTTTTAAATAGTGAAACTTTAACAAAAGTAGAGCAAAAGCATTTTCGTTTAAAAAATTTAATAGGAACAAATAATTCTAATTATGATAATAAAACCTGGATTGAAATACTTATAAACAATGATAAAAGTGATAAAATTATAAAACAATATTTTAAAAATCCTAACTATTATTTTAAAGAGCTAAGGAAATTAGATCAATCAGATTTAAATCATAATAATTCAATAGAGCTATATGAGGATAATGGAAAATTTTTCATCAAGGATGGAATTAGTAGATTATCTTTAATGATGACCAAATATTTATTAGAAATGTCTAGAGCAAAAACCAAAGAAGAAAGAATTCTTATAAATAAACAATATATTTTTGCTGCAAATGTTAGAGCTATTCCAAAAGATAGAGATGTAATATATTTAATAAATATGATATTCGATATATACGGAACGAAGTTAAAAGTAGAAAAAATTGGTAATTCAGAAACTTGTAACTATAATATAATATATGGTGAGAAAACAATTGAAATAAAAAGCAAAAAGGAGCTTGAAAATTTTGTAAAAAACAGTTATTTACCAAAAGAATATAAAAGCACAGAAAAATTAAAAAATAAAATATTAAATTTGACAAAAATAGGATTAAAATATAAAAATACTGAAGATAATGAAGAAGAACTTCTAGTAATGGGAAAAATTTTCCCAAATTATGAAGTTTTTATAAAATATTATAAAAAAATTCAAAAATATAGCTTAGAGGACAAGCTTTACGAAAAATTAGATCTAAACAATATTACATATGAACAAATATTGAAAAGGATAATAAGAATTGTAAAGCAAGAAGAGAATGATATGAAAGAAAAAAATATAAAAAAAATAAAGGCTGAGCAAAAAAATGCCAGTAAAAAAGTTGTTATTAAAGAAAAAAATCCTAAAGAAAAAACAGATAAGGAAAATCTGAAAGTAGAAAATAAAAGTGAAAAAACAGAACCAAAGGCACAAAAAAATAAACAAAATGAATTAGAAAAAGAAAAAAAATTAGCTAATGAACAAATTACAGCTATTATAGAAAATATAGAAATGACATATTACAAATTAAAAACAGAAGAATCAAAAATTGTGGATTTAGCTAATGGTGCTAATATCGTTTTAAATATAGATAGAATAAATGATGATAATATAAATTCAAGCATTAATCCAATTAAAGAGTGTTCAATAAAATTGAAGAAAAAAATAAACAATAGTGATGATATTACAACACTAAAAAATTTAAATGAACTTTTAAAAGACTTAAAAAAATTATCAAATGATAGTAGTATAAGTATTAATTATAGTGAAGAAATGAAAAGTATATTCGATAAATGCTTTAATAAAACAATACATAAGTTAATAACAGATTCAAAATTAAAAAAATTGGAATCACAAAGAATAGAAATAGAAAAAGAAAAATGTTCATTTTTCAGCAAATTAATAGGTAAAGCAAAGTTAAAACAAGCTAAGTTAGATAATATAAATTTAAAAAAGCAATTAATACTTAGTGAATCTCAATTTGCAGATAAATTATACTATTACATAGAAGATGGATTATCAGATATTTATGCATATTTAAAAAATGAAGAAGATGAAAGTTGCTTAATAGAAATAAGAGAATTCTTAAGAAATATTGAATCAAATATACAAATAAAAAAATTAATTGACCAAAATAAATTAAACAAGCAAATAAAAGAAAAAGTGGAACAACAAAGAAATTTACCACAGTTAGTTCTTTCAAGAGAGAAAAGAAGATTATTTAGTAAAGCACAAATAAATTTAATGGAAGAAAAAAATAATGAGTTAAAAAGAGTAATACAAATAACAAGAGCAAATTCATTAAAAAAACAAAATACAGGAATGATTCCTATATTAGGAAATATCAAATCTACAAAATCATTAAATAAATTTTATAATAATTTAAATGAAATTAATATATCATTAAAATATCAATGTGATTAAAAATACTAATAAATTATGCTGAATCTATGTTTTTTTTTAGATATATATAATATCTGGTGAGAAAATTAAATATAAACCTACGTTCTAATATAACCTTCATACGAATACAATTAAACAAAACTATTCGTATGGGGGTTTTTATATATGAGAGATATATCAATAGAAGAGCGTGCTTGTGAACTTGCACATTATATTATAGATTCAAAAGATACAGTAAGAGGTGCTGCAAAAAAATATGGAGTAAGTAAAAGTACAGTACATAAAGATGTTTCTGAGAGGCTTTTAAAAATAAATCCAGCTCTGGCTTCAGAAGTAAGAGAAATATTAGATGAAAATAAAGCAGAAAGACATATAAGAGGTGGAATGGCTACTAAATTAAAATATAGCAAAAGAAACGATTAAAATTGAAAAAAATATTAATTTAATTATAGGATATGTAGTTACAAATTAATAACTTTAACCAGTTGGGAATGAGAATTTTTATAATATAATCCCTTTGGAACGACTAAATTTAACAAAACCATTAAATAGTAACGATATTTATAATAAGTTTAATCGTTTATATAGATATTATATATTTTTTATGATATAATTTGACAAATGAAAAAATAGGAAGGAATGAATTTGATGAAAAAACCAGAATTATTAGCACCTGCAGGATCATTTGAAAAAGCAAAGACTGCATTTTTATATGGGGCTGATGCAGTATATGCGGGAACATCATCATTATCACTTAGAACCAGAGCTGAAATGGAAGATAATGATTTAGAAAAAACAATAAAATATGCACATAGTATAGGGAAAAAAGTTTATACAGCAATAAATATATATGCATGGGATGAAAATTATGATGAAATAGTAAAACAAGCAAGAATGTTAGAAAAGTTAAAAGTTGATGCTGTAATAGTTGCTGATGGAGGAATTGTAGAAATAATTAAAAAGGAAGCTCCAAATGTAGAAATACATATAAGTACTCAAGCCAATATAGTAAGCAGTCATACAGCAAACTTTTGGAACAAAAATGGAGCTAAGAGGGTAATATTAGGTAGAGAATTAAACAAAAATCAAATAAAAGAAATTATAAATAATACACCAGAAAATCTAGAAACAGAGATATTCATCCATGGAGCAATATGTTTTGGATATTCAGGGAGATGCTTTTTAAGCGATTTTTTAGCAGGAAGAAGTGCTAATTTAGGTGATTGTGCACAAAGTTGCAGATGGGCATACAACGTTTATGTAGAAGAGCATAACAAACCAGGAAATTTAATGCCTGTAGAATATGATGATAAAGGAACTTATATATTTTCTTCAAAAGATTTGTGTTTAATAAAAGAAATTCCAGAAATAATCGAAATGGGAGTAAATAGTTTAAAAATAGAAGGGAGATTAAAAACAGAATATTATCTGGCATCTGTTGTAAATGCATATAGAAATGCAATAGATGATTATATGGAAAACCCAAAAAATTATGATTATACAAAATATCTAAAAGAATTAGAAAAAACTAAAACTAGAGGATTAACTACATTTTATTTCAATGACAGAAATAATAAAGATTTTCAAGAATATGAGGGAAAACAATATAATCCAGATTATGAATTTGGTGGAAAAATAATAGATAATTCTAATAAGAAAATTTTAGTAGAAATAAAAAACAAACTAAATGTAGGGGATATATTAGAAGTGATAATTCCAAATAAAATTGAGCCATATGAGTTTAGGATTGAAAAATTATGGGATGTAGATACAGACGAAGAAATACAATTTGTAAATCCAGGAAAAGCAGGTCAAAGTGTAAAATTAGAAATTCCAATAGATGTAAAAAAAGGATGGATTTTGAGAAGAAAGAAGTAATTAATATGCTTGACAATTATATATAGGATAGATTAAAATTAAAAAAAAGACGAAAGAAAAGAGGGGCAAATATTATGAATTTAATAGATGAAAATGAAGAGCTAGAGCAAAGTCAAAGCAAAAAGAAGATGATAAAAATAATAATATTTTCAATTGCATTTTTAATATTAATTGCTATTATTTTATTAGTTTATACAACAGTAAAAAAGAATAATACACTAAAATTGCAAATAGATGAAACGAATACAAATATTCCTGCGGGACTGTTTTATATGAGTGATGAAAAAAATATATATGTAGATGAAAACAATCAAGTTTATGTATCTGTAAAAAAATTATCAGCATTATTAGGTGTAGAGTTTTTTAATGATGAATATAAAAACAAAGGTGAAGATACAACAAAATGCTACATAAAGACATATAATGAATATACATCATATATTTCGAATTCTTCACAAATATATAAAGCTGTAATCGTAGATGAACAACAAGAAACAGGAACTGAAACTACAACTGCGACTAACAAAACAAACTCTAATACTACTAAAAAGTCGGAAGAAGATATAAAAAAAGTTACCGAATATGAATATTTTCAAATAGAAAATGGGGTTAAATACATTGATGGTGAAATATATGCTAGCCAAGATGCAATAAAATTAGGATTTAATGTAAATTTTAGCTATGATCAATCAACAAAAACTGTAAAAATTTATACATTAGATTATTTAGAAAAATTAGCATCTAGTATAGTAAAAAATGCTGTAATTGGAGAAAACTGTAGTTATTCAAATAAAAAATTATTAAAATATGGACTAGTATTAATTCAGAATACAGATAATTGTTATGGAATAGCTAATTATTATAATTATTCAGAAAGTGATTATGTTGTAAGTTGTAAATATTCTGATATTAGATTTGTAGAAGGTTCAAGTACATTAATTGTAACAACTTCTGATGATAATAAGCAAGGAATATTAAAATTAGACTTAAACAACCAAGGTAAAGCAACTGTAAAGATTGAACCAAATTACCAATTAATAAGAAAAATGGACGAAAATATGGAATTATATCTAATAAAAGAAAATGGCAAATATGGAATAATCAGATTAATTGGAGATGAAATAGATGTTGTATTAAAATCAGAATATCAAGATATAGGTCTTGGGGATAAATTATATAAAGATATGGATAACAAATATGTAATAAATGGTAAATATATTCCAGTGGAAATAGATGATTGTTGGGGAATTATTTCTACAGAAGGTATGTTATTAATAACACCACAATATCCGGGTATAGGATGTAATTTAGGGGAGACAGGATCAGGATCAGGAGATGGAGTAATAATATTACCAGAACTTCTAGATGGAAATGACGGAATAGTATTCTTAACGGATGTAGAAAATGGATTATATTCTATTATAAATGTAAAAAATGGTTCACAAATAGGATTTTCTGCAAACGAAATATATTCAAAATATGAAAATAATACAAGAAATTATTATATGAAATTTTCTGCTACAAAAGGAGGAGCAATGAGAAATATTGATATCTATAAGATGTTTGGAAGAAAAGTTCAAAATATAGATGTAAATGATGATAATACAAATACCGTTAATAATATAATTACAGATGAAAATTCAATAACAACAAATAATACAATTGATCAAAATAATATAAGTAATGCAGAAAATATAACAGCTAATGTAATTAATGCTAATTAAGTTATGTAAGAAAGTATGTCTAAATAGTAAATATGGGCATACTTTTTTTCTTATTCCAAAATGTTTTAAATACAATATTTTTATAAAATAAAGATTAATAAAAAATATTCTTGAATTTGTTCTAATATTAATATATTATATTATATATACAAAAGAAGGAGAGGTGTGTTGTCGTGGAAAATAATATAAGACTAAACCTAGAGCATTCAAAGATATCAAACCATGAAATAATGACTTACTCAGAAAAAGTAAAAAAAATACATAAAGAGCTAAATAATAATGCAGAAGATAAAAAATACTTTACAGGATGGATAAATTGGCCTGAAACATATGATAAAAAAGAATATGAAAAAATAAAAAAGGTAGCGAATAAAATAAAAAAAGATTCTAATGTGCTTATCGTAATAGGAATAGGTGGCTCATATTTAGGTGCCAGAGCAGTAATAGAATCATTAAAATATGTTAAAGGAAAAGAAAATTCAGTTGAGGTACTTTATGTAGGAAATAATTTAAGTGCAAATTATATAAATGAAATTATAGATTATGTATCAGACAAAGAAATATCTATAAATGTTATTTCAAAATCAGGGAAAACAACAGAACCAGCAATAGCTTTTAGAATATTTAGAAATTTAATGGAAAATAAATATGGCATAGATGGTGCAAGAAAAAGAATATTTGTAACTACAACCAAAAGAAAAGGTGCACTGTATAAAATTGCTGTACAAGAAAAGTATGTAAAATTATCTATACCAGAAAACATTGGTGGAAGATATTCTGTGTTAACAGCTGTAGGATTATTACCAATAGCAGTAGCTGGAATAAATATTGATAAAATAATGAGTGGAGCAAAATTTGCTCAAGAAAAATATAATGATGATAATTTAAAATATAATGATTGCTATAAATATGCTGTTGCTAGAAATATTTTATATGAAAGAGATAAAAATATAGAAATAATAGGAACATATGAGCCAAGTTTATTTTACCTAATAGAGTGGTGGAAACAATTATACGGAGAAAGTGAGGGAAAAAATTATAGTGGTATTTTCCCTTCAGGAGCAATATATACGACAGATTTACATTCATTAGGACAATATGTACAAGAAGGAAGACGAAATATTTTTGAAACGATATTAAATATAAAAACTACTGATTCTGATATAATAATTAATTATGATGAAGAAAATTTAGATGAATTAAATTATATAGCTGGAAAAACCATATCATATGTAAAGGATAAAGCAATGTTAGGAACTATACAGGCACATGTTGATGGAGATGTTCCAAATATTATAATTGACATTGATAAAATAAATGAATTTACAATTGGACATTTATTATATTTTTTTGAAAAAGCATGTGCAATGTCAGGCAATTTATTAGGAATAAATCCTTTTGATCAGCCGGGTGTAGAAAAATATAAAGAAAATATGTTTAATTTATTAGGAAAGTATAAATAAAGAAGGGATTTTAAATTGGAAAGAAAAGTTATAAAAGTAAGATTAGTAAGTTTAATTATGATAGTTGTTAGTATAGCAGCTATTATTATTACTTCGATTTTTGTGATTAATAAATTGAAAAAAAATGAGAATGTTGAATTAGAGAAAGCTAATAAAATAGCTTTCTTTTTTCTGCCATGGGGACGGGGCAAAAAATTAAAGTTGTCATAAAATCGTGTTAGTGGAGACGGAGATTATTGACACAAATTGTAGTTTGTGAGGCTGATTTTCTTTTTGAAAATGTGCTTTAAAATAAGCCGACTATATAGTTGATAATTCATATTGTGTGCTTTAAGTTGGCCGTCCGAAGAGTTAGTATATATTGTTTTTTTCAAATATTAAT
>ENA-UOJD01003772-UOJD01003772.1-human-gut-metagenome-genome-assembly--contig:-P48-NODE-3772-length-10580-cov-13.557340_pt1 | contig 10580 bp, 7 predicted proteins | sample MGYA00242342_ERZ723889 | MGnify/ENA metagenome assembly ERZ723889
GGCGCGGAGCAGATCGGCGCGCGCATCGCCTACAATGAGATCGACATGGTGCTCTATTTCTGCGACCCGAACAGCCCGCAGTATAACGACAACCTCACCTATATCACCAAGCTCTGCGACCAGAACAACATTCCCTTCGCCACCAACCTCGCCACCGCCGAGATGCTCATCATGGGCCTCCAGCGCGGCGATCTCGACTGGCGCGATATTGTCAACCCCAAGACCAAGCCCTTCACCACCTGAGCAAATCCGGGCATTTCAAAATACGTTTCGTAATTTTTATTTTATAATATACAAACAGGAGTGGATTTTACCATGATGCAATCCCGTACACACAACTGCGGCGAGCTTCGCGCGCAGCATGCCGGCGAACACGTCAAGCTCGTCGGCTGGATGGAGAACGTGCGCGAAGTCGGCGGCAGCCTTGCCTTCGTTGTCCTGCGCGACTTCTACGGCACGACGCAGATCGTTATTGAGACGAGCGAGCTGCTCGCCCAGATCAAGGGCTACAACAAAGAGAGCACCATCTCCGTCGAGGGCACCGTGCGCGAGCGCGCAAGCAAGAACCCCAATCAGCCCACCGGCGACATTGAGGTCGTTCCCGAGAAGATCGAGCTGCTCGGCCGCTGCCGCTACAACTCCCTGCCGTTCGAGATCAACCGCAGCCGCGAGGCGGACGAGACGCAGCGCCTCAAGTACCGCTATCTCGACCTGCGCAACCCCGCCGTCAAGAAGAACATCGTCCTGCGCTGCAACGTCATCGCCGCGCTGCGCAAGGCCATGATGGAGCACGACTTCCTTGAGATCACCACCCCGATCCTGACGGCCTCCTCCCCCGAGGGCGCGCGCGACTATCTCGTTCCCGCCCGCAAGCACCCCGGCAAGTTCTACGCCCTGCCGCAGGCCCCGCAGCAGTTCAAGCAGCTTCTGATGACCTCCGGCTTCGACCGTTATTTCCAGATCGCGCCCTGCTTCCGTGATGAGGACGCGCGCGGCGACCGCAGCCCCGGCGAATTCTACCAGCTCGATATGGAGATGGCGTTCGCCACGCAGGAGGACGTTTTCGCCATCTGCGAGGACGTGCTGCCCCCGGTCTTTGCCAAGTTCGGCACGTATGACATCGCCTCCAAGCCTCCCTTCCGCCGCATCAAGTACCTCGACGCGCTCGAGATTTACGGCAGTGACAAGCCGGATCTGCGCATCGACCTGACCGCGACGAACGTCTCCTCCCTCTTTGCCGGCAGCGCCTTCGAAGTCCTCGCGGACAAGACCGTCAAGGCTGTCGCCATCTCGAACTGCGCGCTCACGCGCAAGCAGATCGACAAGCTCCTCACCGACTGCGAGGTGCAGGCAGGCGCGAAGGGCTACTGGTTCAAGGTGGACGAAAAGGGCGAGCTTGCCGGCGGCATTGCAAAGTTTGTCGACAAGGAAGCGGCCGCGAAGCTCCTGCCGCTCGAGCCCAACACGCTCGTGCTCGTCGCGGGCGGCGAGCTTGCCACCAAGCTCGTCGGCGTGATGATCAAGACCTTCGGCCCCGCGTGCGAGGGCCACATGGACAAGGAGCGCTACGAGTTCTGCTGGATCGTCGACTTCCCGATGTATGAGATCGGCGACGAGAGCGGCGAGCTCGAGTTCTGCCACAACCCGTTCTCCATGCCCGCCGGCGGCCTCGACGTGCTGCTCAAGGCCGAGCGCGGCGAGATCGACCCGCTCACCATCACCGCCGACCAGTACGACCTCGTCTGCAACGGCGTGGAGCTCTCTTCCGGCGCCGTGCGTAACCACGACCCTGAGATCATGATCAAGGCCTTCGAGCTCGTCCGCCTCGGCGAAGAGGACGTGAAGGCCAAGTTCCCCGCCATGTACAACGCCTTCTGCTACGGCGCGCCCCCGCACGCCGGTATCGCCCCGGGCGTCGACCGCATGGTGATGCTGCTCGCGGGCGAGGATTCCATCCGCGAGATCATTCCCTTCCCGATGAACAAGAACGCGCAGGACATCATGATGGACGCGCCGAGCGAGGTCACGCAGAAACAGCTTGATGAGCTGCATATTGCGGTCACGGCGCATGAAGAGGAATAATGGAATGCTGCCCCTGCCCGCAGGGGTGCGATAAAGGGGGCCATTCTCTTACGCGAGAGAATGGCCCCCTTTGAGCAGAGGATCCGCCAAGGATCCGCTTGACAAACAATTTCAGGCATGGTATGCTGAGCGCAATAAAGGCAGTGAGAAAGAAGCCTTTTCTTAACGCTTCGCTTCAGAGAGGGGACGGACGGTGCAAGTCCCCGCGGTGCAGAAAAGGCGGCGCTTTTGAGCCGCGCGGCGGAAATGCCGCGCCGGACCCTCCGTTACAAGGGAACGAAGTGCCCCGCATCCAACGGGGAATTCAGGTGGAACCACGGACAAATGCTTTGTTCGCCCTGAGCCTACTGCAATAGGCTCAGGGCGTTTTTTATCTCCTGAGCCAAACATCGAAAGGAGAAATTCACCATGAAAAACACCGAAAAGACGATGGAAAAGATCGTCGCGCTGTGCAAAAACCGCGGCTTTGTCTTCCCCGGCAGCGAGATTTACGGCGGCCTTGCCAACACCTGGGACTACGGCCCCCTCGGCGCGGAGCTGAAGAAGAACATCAAGAACGCCTGGTGGAAGAAGTTCGTGCAGGAGAATCCCTACAACGTCGGCCTTGACGCCGCGATCCTGATGAACCCGCAGACCTGGGTAGCAAGCGGCCATCTCGGCGGCTTCTCCGATCCTCTGATGGACTGCCGCGAGTGCCACGAGCGCTTCCGCGCCGACAAGGTCATCGAGGACTGGTGCGCCGAGACCGGCTTCGAGCTGCCCAAGCCCATCGACGCCTTCTCCCAGCAGGAGATGAAGGATTTTGTCGAGGAACACATGATCCCCTGCCCCACCTGCGGCAAGCACAACTTCACCGACATCCGTCAGTTCAACCTCATGTTCAAGACCTTCCAGGGCGTGACCGAGGACGCGAAGAACACCGTCTACCTCCGCCCCGAGACCGCGCAGGGCATCTTCGTCAACTTCAATAACGTCCAGCGCACCACGCGCAAAAAGCTCCCGTTCGGCATCGGCCAGATCGGCAAGTCCTTCCGCAACGAGATCACGCCGGGCAACTTCATCTTCCGCGTGCGCGAGTTCGAGCAGATGGAGCTCGAGTTCTTCTGCAAGCCGGGCACCGACCTTGAGTGGTTCAACTACTGGCGCACGTTCTGCCACAACTGGCTGCTCTCCATCGGTCTCAAGGACGAGAACCTCCGCCTGCGCGACCACGATCCCGAGGAGCTGTGCTTCTACTCCAAGGCGACGACGGACTTCGAGTTCCTCTTCCCCTTCGGCTGGGGCGAGCTGTGGGGCGTGGCCGACCGCACGGACTACGACCTGACGCAGCACCAGACCGTCAGCGGCGAGAAGATGGTCTACCGCGAGGGCGAGGGCAAGGACATGGTCGAATACGTGCCCTACGTCATTGAGCCGTCGCTCGGCGTGGAGCGCAGCGTGCTCGCCGTTCTCTGCGACGCTTACGATGAAGAGGTCGTCGGCCAGGACAAGAAGGGCAACGACGATGTGCGCGTCGTGCTGCACTTCCACCCCGCACTCGCCCCCTTCAAGGCCGCGATCCTGCCCCTTTCCAAGAAGGAAGTGCTCACCGGCCCCGCTCAGGAGCTGTATGCCGAGCTTTCCAAGGAGTTCATGGTCGACTATGACGAGACCGGCTCGATCGGCAAGCGCTACCGCCGCGAGGACGAGATCGGTACGCCGTACTGCATCACCTTCGACTTCGACACCGTCGGCGACGAGGCGAACGGCATTGCGGCCGACCACTGCGTCACCATCCGCGAGCGCGACAGCATGGAGCAGGTGCGCATTCCCATCAGCGAAGTGAAGGACTTCCTGCGCGAGAAGATCGCATTCTGATCAAAGTTTTTCACAGGATAGCAAGCTGTCAAAAAGGGCAGCTCTCTTTCGAGAGCTGCCCTTTTTTCTGTTTTCGCCGGCGCACACATGGCGCTTGGCAGAATAGGAAACATGCCCGGTTGCGTTTTTTCGACTGAAATGATATAATTCCTTATTATGTTTTTTGGAAAGGGGACAGCCCCAACATGCGTTTTTTCTCCTCCCTGGTGCGGCCTGACGAGTCCACGGGCGCGGTGATGCGCTGGGTGCACCGCATCTGGGTCTTTTTCTGGCTCACGGCGCTCGGCGCGGGCATCGGCCTGCTCTCGCTCTATCTCACGGCGCACTCCTATACCGCCATCGGCGCGACCGCGCTTTTGCAGTCGTACTTCAAAATTCCGCTGCTCGTGGTGATGAATCTGCTTGCGCCGGTGCTGCTCGTCTACCTCGGCTTTTTTCTCTTCGCGCGGCCGTGGGCGGCGTACCTTCTCTCGGCGCTGCCGTTTCTCACGCTTGCGCTCGCAAGCTACTACAAGGTGCAGCTGCGCGGCGACCCGGTGCTGGCAAGCGACCTGCGCCTGCTGCGCACGGCGGGCGGCATCATGGACAAGTATACCTTCGACATAACCGCGCCTGTGCTCGTTGTCATCGAGGGCTTTTTGCTGCTGCTGGCGCTGTCGCTGCTGATGCTGCGCAGGGAGCGCATGAGTCCCCGGGCAAGGCTCGCGGGCATCATGGCGGCGCTCTCGCTCACGCTTGGCTGCTGCTTTGAGTACTACCCCAGCGCGGACATCTACAAAGCGACCGCCAACACCGATCTCATCACCCCCTGGTCGGCCGTCGAGGTCTACATTTCCCGCGGCACGACCTATCCCTTCCTTTTCAGCGTACAGGATATGTTTCCCGACGCGCCGGAGGGCTACCGCGACAGCGACGCCTATCAGGCGCTCTCGCAGTATCGGGACGCCGACATTCCGGACGAACAGAAGGTCACAGTCGTCGGCATCATGCTCGAGGCGTTCTCCGACCTGACGGATTTTCCCGCGCTGGGCGAGCTTTCCTCGGTGCACGGGGTCTATGAGCCGCTGCACGAGCTGGAAAAGCGCAGCGTTTCCGGCGACCTTCTCACCAACATTTTTGCCGGCGGCACAACAGACACCGAATGGGGCTTCCTCACCGGTTACAGCGAGCATGAGGAGTTCCGCAGCGCAACGGATTCCTTTGTCCGCTATTTTAAGGCGCAGGGCTACGACACGCTCTACCGCCACCCGGGCTATTCGTGGTTCTATAACCGCAGCAATGTGAACGAATACCTCGGCTTTGACGAGAGCGTGTTCAACGAATCGGGCTTTGCCGATCTCATCTCTATCGACGAGGCGCTCTACGCGTCCGACGCCGTGCTGGTCGATTACCTCCTGAACGACATCGACACACGCACGGAGGACGACGCCCCGCTCTTCCTCTTCTCCGTTTCGTATCAGAACCACGGCCCGTACCCCTCCGAGACCTATTGGGAGGAATACGTCACGCCGGAAAAAACCGGCTGGTCGATGGAGAGCTGCTGCGTGGTGAACAACTATCTGGCAGGTATCCGCAGCACGATCGAGCAGATGCTCCGCCTGACGCGCGAGCTGGACGCGCGCGACGAGCCTGTGGTGCTCGTGCTCTTCGGCGACCACAAGCCGTGGATGGGCAACGGCAGCAGCGTGTATGCCGAACTGGGCGTGAGCCTTGACCTGTCCACGCAGGAGGGCTTCTACAACTATTTCTCCACCCCGTATCTGATCTATGCCAACAAGGCCGCCAAGGTGGCGCTCGGGCAGGACTTCACCGGCGAGGGCGGCGACATTTCCCCCTGCTTCCTGATGGAACGCCTCTTTGATGCCTGCGGCTGGACGGGAGACCGCTTTATGCAGCTTCAGCGCGCGACGAGCGCCGTCTCCCCGCTGATGCATGAGGACGGCTACCGCATGATCGACGGCGTCATTACAACCGATGTGGAGGGCACGGCGGCGGACGTCTGCGAGCGCTACCTCTGCGCGCAGTATTACCGCGAACACCATTTCACCGCCGCGTCCTGATGAAAGGAGATCTTCTGATGAAAACGACCAGACTGAGTGCGCTTTTGCTTTCGCTTCTTCTGCTGCTTTCCGCCTGCGGGACAAAGCGGCAGGACACGCCGGACCCTGACCCCGCGCCAGACCCTGCGCCTGTTACGCCGCAGCCGGTGGAAAAAACGCCCGACGAGCGCATCGACGACATCATCGCAGACATGAGCCTTGAGGAAAAGGTCGGCCAGCTCTTCTTTGTCCGCTGCCCCGAAACGGGCGCTGCGGAGGACGTCGCTTCCTATCACCTCGGCGGCCTTCTGCTCTTCGGGCGGGACTATAAGGACGCAAGCGGCGAATGGCTCACCGAGGACGACTTTACTTCCTCGCTCGCGTCGTATCAAGCTGCGGCGGCGATCCCGCTGTTCATCGGCAGCGACGAAGAGGGCGGCACCGTCACCCGCGCGAGCAGGAACCCCAACCTCTTCTCCGCGCCGCTTTCCTCCCCGCAGGCGCTCTATGCCTCGCTCGGCATGGAGGGAGTGCTCACCGAAACGCGCCGCTACAACGAAGCGCTCAAAACCCTCGGCATCAACGTGAACTTTGCCCCCGTGTGCGACGTTTCGACCAATCCCGACAACTTCATCTACGCCCGCTCGTTCGGGCAGGACGCGCAGACGACCGCGGACTACATCGCCCAGGTCGTGCCCGCCTACGAAACGGCCGGCGTTGCCTGCGTCCTGAAGCATTTCCCCGGCTACGGCAACAATGCCGACACGCACACCGGCGTTGCCATCGACGCGCGCCCCTACACCACGTTCGAACAATCCGACCTCGTCCCCTTTGAGTCGGGCATTGCGGCGGGCGCGCCGTTCGTGCTTGTGAGCCACAACGTTGTCGAGTGCATGGACAGCGCCTATCCCGCCTCGCTCTCTGCAAAGGTGCACGCGCTGCTGCGCGATACGCTCGGCTTTTCCGGCATCATTGTGACGGACGATCTTGCGATGGACGCCGTCAAGGCCTACGCGCAGGACGGCAGCGCCGCCGTGCTGGCCATTCAGGCGGGCAACGACATGATCGTGACCACTGACTATCAGACGCAGATCCCGCAGGTGATCGCCGCCGTCCAGTCTGGCGAGATTGCCGAAAGCGATATTGACGCGCACGTTTTCCGCGTGCTGCACGAAAAACAGGCGCTCGGCCTGATCGACTAAAGGAGCCTATCCAACATGCAAACCAGAAAACTCTACTATGAAGATCCCTTCCAGAAGGGCTTTGCTTCCACCGTTGTCTCCTGCGAGGAGGTCAAGGGCGGCTACGCCGTCGTGCTAGAGGAAACGGTCTTCTATCCCGAGGGCGGCGGCCAGCCCTGCGACGTCGGCACGCTGGGAAGCGCCAACGTTCTCGACGTGCGCGAGAAGGACGGCGTCATCGTCCACCTCTGCGACCGGCCGCTCACCGCGGGGGCAAGTGTTTCCGGCAAGATCGACTGGGCGCGCCGCTTCGACCACATGCAGCAGCATTCGGGCGAACACATCTGCTCGGGTCTCATCTGCGCGCGCTTCCACTGCGACAATGTCGGCTTCCACATGGGCGCGGACACCGTGACCATCGACTTCAACGCCGATATTTCGTGGGAGGAACTGCTCGAGATCGAGCAGACGGCCAACCTCTACATCTACGAGGATCACCCCATCGACATTCAGTTCCACCGCGGCGCGGAGCTTGACAAGATCGACTACCGCAGCAAAAAGCCGCTCGAGGGCGATGTGCGCATCGTCGCTTTCCCCGGCGCGGACTGCTGCGCCTGCTGCGGTACACATGTGGCGCGCTCCGGCCAGGTGGGGCTTGTGAAGTTCCTCTCCGTGCAGAAGTTCCGCGACGGCGTTCGCATCGAGATGCTCGCAGGCCGCCGCGCGCACCGCTATCTCTCCGCGTGCTGGGAGCAGGACGTCCACGTCGCGCAGGCGCTGTCCGTCAAGCCCACCGCCAGCCTTGCCGGGGTGGAGCGCGTGCTCGCCGAGCTTTCCGCGCTCAAGCTGCGCTGCGCAAGGCTGGAGGAATCCGCCTTTGCCCAGACGGCCGCGCAGTATGAAAACAAGGGAAACGTGCTGCTTTTTGAAGAGGAAATGGGCGGCGACAGCCTGCGCAAGCTCTGCGACGCAGTGACGAAGACCTGCGGCGGGCGCTGCGCGGTCTTTGCCGGGGCGGACGGCGCTTACAAGTACGCCATCGGCCACACGGACGGCGATCTGCGCGCGCTGACCAAAACGCTCAACGCGGCGCTTTCCGGGCGCGGCGGCGGCAAGCCGAACTTTGTGCAGGGCAGCGTGAGCGCATCGCGCGCCGAGATCGAAGCGTTTTTCAACGCCTGACGCAGCAGGCGCAGAAATGACGACAAAAAAGGAGTCTCTCTTAGAAAGAGAGACTCCTTTTTGACTTGTACCGGAACGATCAGAAGCCGAAGCCGCCGAGGCCGAGACCGCTTGTGAGCGCGTTCATCTTGCCGTCCATCGCCTCTTCGGCCTGGCGCAGCGCCTCGTTCACAGCGGAGATGATGAGATCCTGGAGCATTTCCACGTCCTCGGGGTCGACCGCCTCGGGCTTGATGGTGATGTTCGTGACCTCTTTCTTGCCGCTCACTTCCGCGCTGACGACACCGCCGCCGACGCTTGCGGAGAAGGTCTTTTCCTCGACCTCCTGCTGCGCCTTCTGCATGTCCTCCTGCATCTTCATGATCTGCTGCTGCATCTGCTGCTGCTTGAGCATCTGGCCGCTGCCGTTGGAAAAGCCGCGGCGTGCGCTGTAACCCTTTGCCATAATTGTTGTCTCCTTTTTATTTTACTGTAAAATTGTCGAATTTACTGCCCATGCGCATGAGATCCTGCATCCTGTCGCGCTTTTTCGCGCCCGGACACTCGCCCACAAGGAAGCGGACGCGGATCTCTCTGCCGACGGCGCGAGAGGTGACTTCGCGCAGAACATCTGTCACGACCTGCTGATCGAGCATGGATTTCTGCACCTCGGTCGTGCAGTAGACGGTCAAAAGATCGTCCTTCATCGTACCCTGCGCCATGCCGATGAAGGCGCGCTTGTCGGGCGTGAGGCGATTTTTGTAGCTCTCCAGCAGCTCGAAGAAGAGCTCGCTGTCGCCGTCGCTGTCCGCCGGAGCGCCCTGCCCGGCCGCTGCGCTTGCAGGCGCTTTCTGTGCGGGCGCCGCGTCATCTTTCGGCACTTTACGCACTGTCGCCGCAGTCTCCACCGGCTCGCCGTAGGGCGGGGGCGCGTCGTAATCGTCCGGCAGCGGCGGCTCGTCCCACGGAAGCGGCGCTTCCTCGGCGGGCTTTGCGCTCTCCGCGCTCGCGGGCGCGGCCTTCTGCGGCATAGGGGAATCTTTTGCCACGGGAGCGGCTGCCGGCGCGCTCGGAGCATTTCTTGCCGCAAACTGTACGCCCGCGGCGATCTGCTCTTCCAGCCGCGCAATGCGCGCGCCGAGCGCAGCAAGATCGCCGGAGAGCGTTTCGTCGCAGAGCTTTAAAATGCACAGCTCCGCGTCCGTGCGGCGGTTGACGCTGAACTGGAGCTGCGCCGCCGTTTCCTGCAAAATCGTGCAGAGCTGAATGAAGCGCGCGCTCGTTCCCTGCGCGCGCAGAGAGTCAAGCGTGGAGGCGTCGTAAGCGCCGCTGAGCAGGCTCTCGCCGCCCTCGCCCGCCGTTGCGCTGATGAGCAGCTCACGCGAGAGGGCGGAAAGCTCGCCGAGCACTGCGCCGACGTCCTTGCCGCCGTCGTAGAGCCTGCCGAGCAGCGCGAGCGCGCCGCGCGCGTCGCGCGTTAAGATGAGGGACATGAGCTGCGCGGTCTGCACGTTTCCGGCAAGACCCAGCGCATCGAGCACCGCGGGCGCGTCGATCGCGCCGCCGACGGCGGCGCACTGGTCCAAAAGCGACAGCGCATCGCGCAGCGCCCCGTCGGAAAGGCGGGCTAAAAGCGCCGCGCCGTCGTCTTTGAGGTCGATATTCTCCTGCTGCGCGATGTAGTTGAGCCTTCCCACGATGTCCTTCGGCTGGATGCGGCGGAAGGAGAAGCGCTGGCAGCGCGAGAGAATGGTCGCAGGCACCTTGTGCAGCTCCGTCGTCGCCAGAATGAACATCAGGTGCTCGGGCGGCTCTTCTAAGATCTTGAGCAGCGCGTTGAACGCGGGCGTTGAGAGCATGTGTACTTCGTCGACGATGTACACGCGCTTTTTCACCTGCGCGGGGGAGTAGATCGCCTCGTCGCGCAGCGCGCGCACGCTGTCTACGCCGTTGTTCGACGCCGCGTCCAGCTCTACCACGTCCAAAAATCGCCCGCTCTCGATGCCGAGGCAGCTCGGGCAGCGGTTGCAGGGGTTGCCGTTTTCCGGGTGCTCGCAGTTGACCGCGCGCGCGAGGATCTTCGCGCAGGTCGTCTTGCCTGTGCCGCGTGTGCCGGTGAAGAGGTAGGCGTGCGACAGCCGCCCCTCCGCTACCTGGCGCTGCAAGGTCTCGGTGATATGCTCCTGGCCGACCACGTCGGCAAAGGTTTTGGGACGCCACTTGCGGTAAAGCGCCTGATACATCCGCAGCCCTCCCTTTT
>ENA-UOJD01003776-UOJD01003776.1-human-gut-metagenome-genome-assembly--contig:-P48-NODE-3776-length-10577-cov-12.072325_pt1 | contig 10577 bp, 8 predicted proteins | sample MGYA00242342_ERZ723889 | MGnify/ENA metagenome assembly ERZ723889
TAATAGTAGTAATATAAATTATAAAAATAATAGTATAGATAAACATAAAATAAAAAGTTGTTTATATTGTATCAGCTCCTTAGTATCAATTTTAATAGTAATATTTTATATCAAACAATATAATGAAATATCAAAGAAGAATAACGACACATATTTTATATATAATGATACGGTTCAACAAATTGAAAATGATGGAAACTTATATATTGTAGATAGTTCAATATATAATAATCTAACAATGAATTATAAAATAACAGAGCGAAAGAAAATAGGCGAATATGCTAATATAATGAAAGCTGGTGGAGGCGATTGCTTTAGTCAAAGATATTATGATTATATAGAAAGATTCAATCTAGAATATAAAGATAATTTGTATAAAAATTTGAAAAATGAAAAAGTATATTATATTGGATATCCAACAGATGTTTTAAATACATATTTGAAGGAAAATGTAAATGAAAATGGTATATTAGAGGAATATAAAACAATTAATAATATTACAGTATATAAATATAAAATAAGAGATTTATAAAATGAGTGATACTAATTATAATGCAAAAATCAAAACATAGAATTATTATATTATGCTTTACACTTGTAATTAACAATAAAACGAAATATAATAAGATAAAATTAATTTAGGAGGTAACCATTATGTCAATACTATAACCAGGAGGAGCAGGCTACATAGGCAGCCACACAGCAGTAGAGCTACTAAATTCAGGAAAGGAAATAATAATACTAGACAATTTTTCCAACAGCAAACCAGAAGTACTAGACAAAATAAAACAAATAACAGGCAAAGATTTCAAATTCTATGAAATGGACTATTTAGACAGAGCATCACTAGAAAAAGTATTTTCAGAAAACAAAATAGATGCAGTACTAAACTTTGCAGGCTACAAAGCAGTAGGAGAATCAGTACAAAAACCACTAGAATATTACACAAACAACATCTCAGGAGCACTAGTATTATTAGATGTAATGAGAAAATATAACTGCAAAAAATTTATATTCAGTTCATCAGCAACAGTATATGGAGATCCAAAAACAATGCCAATAACAGAAGAATTCCCAACAGGAGGAACAACAAATCCATATGGAACAACAAAATTATTCATAGAGCAAATATTAAAAGATTTATACAAATCAGATAACACATGGGATATCTGCATACTAAGATATTTCAACCCAGTAGGAGCACACGAAAGTGGACTAATAGGTGAAGAGCCACAAGGAATTCCAAATAATTTAATGCCATATGTAGCAAGAGTAGCAGCAGGAATTTTACCAGAGCTATCTGTATTTGGAAATGACTACAATACTCCAGATGGAACAGGTGTAAGAGACTATATTCATGTAGTAGATCTAGCAAAAGGACATGTTAAAGCATTAGAAAAATTAGATAAAGAAAATGAAGGTCTATATATCTATAATTTAGGAACTGGAACAGGATACAGTGTATTAGATATGGTAAAAGCATTCGAACAAGCAACAGGAAAAGAAGTAAAATATAAAATAGCACCACGAAGAGCCGGAGATATTGCAACATGCTATGCAGATCCAGCCAAAGCAAAAGAAGAACTTGGATGGGTAGCAGAAAAGAATTTAGAGGATATGTGCAAAGATTCATGGCGATATATAGAAAATAGTCAGAACGAAAAATAATATAAAACGAACGTTAAATTAAAAATCTAATGATAAAAGGAGAAATTTTATGAAAAAATCAAGTAAGGTTATATTAGTAATTTTAGTAATAATAATCATTTCATTAGTATGTTTAGGAGGATGGTTTCTTGTTTCAAGTCTGAATAAATCAAATGAAAAAATTAATGAATTAGAAAATAAAATAACCATTTCCAATGAAGATGATAATAAAAGTGAATCTATAAAAAACGAGAATGAAGAAAATGAAATAAATAATTTAAATTCAGTTAATAATACTACAACTACAAATAATAAATCTAATAACACAAACATGACTAAAGAAGAAGCTTTAAAGATTGCAACAAATGTTTATACAAATGCATATCAACAGATGTTCAATAAAGAATTTGTATATGGAGATTATGATATTGATGGAAAAAAAGTATTTGCAGCAAAAGCCGATTTCAATATTATTAGTAAATATTTTTCAAGTAAAATTGTAGAAAGTTTTAAAAGTCATTTAAAAGAAGTAAATGGGGAATATTATGATGTTAAAGAAGAAAATTCAGCAGGTTTTGCAGAAACTTTAGATTTATCTACAATATTTGGTGGAACTGATCAAGGAATAAGAACATTAACAATAAAAAATTATAGTGATAATATGATTGTTGCAACAGGACAATTAGTAAATAATACAGAAGGCGATAATGACAGATATCCGCTTTATATTATATTTGTTAAAGAGGGAGATAATTGGTTAATAGATTTATATGAATAAAAAGAGCTAGACACTATGTAATAATATAATAGTGTCTTGTTTTTACTCAATTATTGCATGATTAATTATATTATGCTATCATATATTACAGATTATAAATAAAAAAGGAGAATTTAAATGAAAAAAATAACCATAATAATACCAGCATACAATGAAGAAGAATCACTACCATTATTATATGATAGATTAAACAAAGTTACATCAAACTTAAAAGAATACGAATTCGAAATGCTTTTCATAAACGACGGAAGCAAAGATAAAACAATAGAAATAATAAAATCATTCAGAGCTCAAGACGAAAGAGTAAGTTATGTAGACTTTTCAAGAAACTTTGGTAAAGAAATAGCAATGATAGCAGGATTAGATTATGCAAAAGGAGACTGTGTAATATTTATAGATGCAGACCTGCAAGATCCACCAGAGCTAATACCAGAGCTAATTAAATATTGGGAGCAAGGATATGATGATGTATATGCAAAAAGAAGAAGCAGAAAAGGGGAAACATTCCTAAAAAAATTCACATCAAAAATGTATTATAAAATATTACAAAGTGTAACTCGTGTAGAAATTCAAAAAGACACAGGAGATTTTAGGTTATTAGATAGAAGATGTGTAAATGCATTAAAACAATTACGTGAAACTCAAAGATGCTCAAAAAGTATGTTTAGCTGGATAGGATATAATAAAAAAGAAGTTTTATTTGACCGTGACCCTCGTGTAGCAGGAGAAACAAAATGGAACTACAAAAAACTAATAGATTTAGCAATTGACGGAATAACATCATTTACAACATCACCACTTAGAATATCAACATATTTAGCAATACCAACATTTTTAGCTTTAGTTGTATATTTTATATATGTAATAATAAAATGTATAACACAAAATGTAGCTATACAAGCTTTTCAGGCTATTATTTTATTAGTATTATTTTTCTCAGGAATTCAAATAATGTTATTTGGAATAATGGGTGAATATTTAGGACGAATATTTAATGAAACTAAAAACAGACCATTGTATTTTATAAAAGAATATAATGGGGTAAGAGAAGAAAATCAAAAATAATTAAAAATACAAAAAATCAAGTAATAAAGTTTTATTACTTGATTTTTTTTGTATTTTTAAATCCTAGCTAAGAACTTAATTACTAAAAGCTAAGCAGCAGGTTGTTCTGCTGAATAATCAGAATTATTAGGATCTGTTGGTGGAACAACTACGTCATCTGGTGTAGCAGAAGTATTTGTTGTTGCTTGTGGTAAGCTTGATAAAATGTCTTCTTTTTTTACATTAACACCATAAGGTGACAATCTTGCTGGTAAAACATCAGCAGCTTTTGTAACTATATCTGTAAATATTGTTTGTAAATCTTCTTTAGATGTAGCAAATACATCAACAGAATTTGAACTATTTAATTCTGGTACTTCAGATCCAGATTTAGTAGTACCATCTATAGCTATTTTTACAGAATATGCAGAATATTTTCCAGATAAACTAAAGTTTACTTTTTGTGTATCTGTATCTAAGCCACTAACTTCAGCAACTAAATCAAATGAAATAGAAGAAGATAATGGAGATGTAACTGATACATTAAATTTTGACTCAGATTTTGAATTAACTGTATCATATTTTATTTCTAACATATCTTGTTTTGAACCAGAAGCTTTTGCAGATACTTTTATAGTACCTTTTCTAGAATCATCTGTTTTCTCATAAGAATCTTCAATTATTATTTTTGATAAACTACTAGCCATTCTACTCAAATTATTTGTAGCACTAGATACTGAATTTCTTGAAGAAGTAGTATTTGAAGTATATAAAGACTCGTCTAAATATGATCTTGAAGAACTGCTACTTGAAGATTCATTTCCAGATAATTTAGCAATTTTTTCTAAATCTATTGTATAAATATTTTTTCCTTTTGCTAATTCTTCTGTAAATATTACACTACCTTCGTCATCTTCTTTATCATCTAAAATAGCCATTTCAAATTTTACAGGTTCGCTCTTCTTATTAGAGTAAATAGTTAGTTTTATACATTTGTCATTATCTTCAAATTCTTCTTTTGCATCTTCTAATTCTTCTACTAGTTCTGATAAAAATGTGTCTATATTAGATTCTGTTAATTCTGGAAGTTCTGCTGATTTAGTTGAACTTTTTGTATTTTCAGAAGCTGTTACAAATGCACTACTATAATCCTTCATAATATTGTATTTTTCAATAATTAATTTTTTTAATGTACTATCATTTTTTATTTTATCAATTAATTTATTAGTAAAATCAATAGCATCCTCACCATCCATTGTTAAAGAGTATGCTGTTGTTTTTACATCTTCACCATCAACAGAAACTTTTTGATTTTTCTTTGTTGTATAGTTTTCTTTATCAACAAGATCAACTAATATATTGTCGTAATTTTTATGTAATGAATTGAAATCTTTTTCTGATATATAATAGAAATCATATACTAGTTTATTTGAATCAACATTTTTTATCTTTGACAATGCTTCTATAGTTTGTTTTGTTTCTTCATCAACTTCTATATTGTTGGCTTGACAGAAACTTTCATATTTTGATAAATCTAATGTTAAATATTTATCATATAAATCTTTGCAATTAACACTAACTGCTTGATCTTTTGCTATCATAGAAAGTGTTAAAACTTCCTTATTATCTTTGTATAATCCAACATCATTTAACATTGCTTTTGAATTTGCATCATAGCTTCCTTTGTATTTTACACTAGATGAATTGATTAGTTTTTGTGTAGAGTAATTCATAACAGAGCTTGGTAAGCTAAGATTCATACTCATGTTTAATTCTGCAGAGCTAGAAGAATCAGATTTTAATTTGTTTAAAAATTCCTCATAGTCTGAGTATTTTGGGCTTTCATCTGTACCCATTAATTTTTTTGCTTGTTTTGAAAAATTATCACTAGCTGGTTTTAAGAAATTAAATGTGTCTGTGAAGAAAAATAATCCAGCAAATACACCACCTAAGATAACTAAAACTGAAACAATTATAATGATTGCTTTTTTCATAAAAATCCTCCTTTAATTTTTTTTTACATTAATAATTATTACATAAAAAGATTTTTTTTACAACAGCTATTTCAAAATTTTATAAGAAAAGAAACGAATAAAAAAAGAATAAAAAAGAATGAAAAAATTGGGGAATAAAGGCATGGTGCAATAAGAGAATTTTATTTTTTCTTAAAATGTTGTGTACCTAAAAAAAAGATTGTATTTTAAAATTGAGTATGGTAAAATTTTAAACAGTTGATTATTTTAGAAGGGAGAATATCTATAAAACAATATGAAACAAGAAAAAGAATTAATAAAAAATACTTTTATAATAGCAATAGGAAAATTTAGTACCCAGATTGTATCTTTTTTATTAGTATCATTATATACAGCAAAATTAACAACTGAACAATATGGAAGTTATGATTTAATAATTACAATAATCACATTTATAACACCATTTATAACATTAACATTAGAAGAATCAATGTTCAGATTTTTAATAGATGCTAAAAGTAAAAAAGAAGAAAAAAGCATAATTACACAAACTGTAATAACAATACTTACTACATTATTTATAGCATGTATAATTATTTTTGCAGTGATAAAAATATTTTCGATAAACACAACAAAACTATTTATACCATATGTAATAGCAGTGGTGCTAATGGCCCTTATGAATGCATTGGTAAGAGGTTTAGGAAAGATAAAATTATATTCATTATCTAATTTTATTTTAAGTGTTATTACAATTGTTTTAAATGTAGTACTAATATTAGGAACAAATTTAAAAGTAGATGGTTTATTATTGTCAGTAATTATTGCAAACTTGATAATGGTAGTGTTTTTAGCAACAAGATTAAATTTAAAATCATTTATAGATGTAAAATTAGTAAATAAAAAACTAATGAAAGAAATGCTTGTGTATTCTATTCCGTTAATACCACATAGTTTATCATGGACAATCATTAATTTATCAGATAGACTGATTATTACTTCTATGCTTGGTGCATCAAGTAATGGTATATATGCAATATCAAACAAATTTCCTACTATAATAAATACCGTATATAATTATTTTGCTATTGCATGGAAAGAATCTGCAGCTAAAGCACTTCATGAAGATGATAGTAATAAATATTATAATAAGATTTATACATCTTTAAAAAATATTGTATATTCAGCTACAGTAGGAGTAATAGCAGTAGTTCCATTTGTATTTAATATTTTGATTAATGGAGGATACAAAGAATCATATTTATATATTCCAATTTTAGTATTTTCTGTATATTTCTCAAATATGGCAAGTTTCTATGGTGGAATATTTAGTGCTTATAAAAAGACAAAAATAATTGGAACAACCACATTAGTATCAGCAATAATAAATGTAGCTGTAGATATACTACTTATTAAATTTATAGGAATATATGCAGCGGCAATTGCAACATTGGTATCTTCAATATTCTTATATATATATAGAAAATATAAAATGAGAGAATTTGTAAAATTAAGAAAATCAAAAGATTTAAAAATGACAGTATTAATAACTTTAGTTGTATTTTTATCATATTATTCGAATAATTATATTTTCCAAGGTATTGCCTTAATTTTAACAATCATGTATGCAATTATGATGAATAGGGGAATAGTAAAGGGATTTGCTGGAAAATTTATAAAGAGATAACCAAAAGGGACGTGGTAGAATATATAAAAAATATTGACTTTATGTAAAATAAGTCGTATTATAAAAGGTACTGATTTGTCTAAATTAGCAAAATCAGAAATCTATTTACTTTTCTGTGAAAGGAGTTTTATGGAAGCTGTTATCAATATGCTCAAACAGAGCATACAGAACCTTAACGATTTCTTAAATGGCAAATTGTTGCTGTTAGAAGAAACTGATATTGTTAAGAATCTGATAGTTCGGTTAAACATGTCCGAATCAGAGATTAGCATGATGAACAATGTGTGTACATATTTAGCAGACATCTTATTGTCCATTATATTAATTTATCTGATATATAAGTTTACTCACTGTGTATATAAGTTCTTTTCAAAAATCTTTACTCCTAACAAAAGGATGAGAAGAGAAAACTCAAAGTATGATTATAATAACAGGAGGAACAATCGGAAAAGAAAAAGGAGAAGAAAAACTAAAAAAGCAAAGCACCAAAAATTAAGAGGCAGAAAAAAACATTTTTGTTTTTTGTCTTGGATTAGAAGTCATGGAAAAAGAAATTCAAAATCGCATCGTGAATCTGGTAAAGAATATGGTTTCGACACTAAAAGAAACAAGTCTAAAATAAGAAACACGGATGCATACAATACAATGGAAATTCCTAGAATTAGAATGGATAATCCGAGAAATATTTCCAATACTGAATTTAGATATTCAAATCATAAAGGGCCAGTTGTATCTAAAGAGGGAGAGCACTTAAGTAAAGAATACTGCCAAGATAATATAGTTAAACCCAGTAATAATGCCGAAGAAACATATGCTACTAAAGTATTTTCTGTCTCTTCATCGAATAGAGAGGAAACTACAAGAAAAAATTTTCGAAAGTAGTATAAGTACGTAAAGAAAGTAGAATGTAGAAAAGTAAATAGATTAGCAGCAATTAAGATTTTTAATTGCTGCTTTTTTTAAATAAAAATATTCCAAATAAAATTAGTACACATACATAATAAAATACCGCAAACCGTAGGAATAACAAATCCAAGTACACTCCATTTAAAACTACCACTTTCTTTCTTAATGCTAATTAGAGTAGTACTACAAGGAAAATGTAGTAAACAAAATATCATAACATTTAAACCAGTAATAAAAGTCCAACCATTTTGCACTAAAATTTGACCAATAGCAAAAGTATCTTCCAAGCTTACTAGTGAACTATTACCAAGGTAAGACATTAAAATAATAGGAAGCACAATTTCATTGGCAGGAAGCCCTAAAATAAAAGCTGTTAAAATATATCCATCTAACCCCATAAGTTTAGCAAAAGGATCAAGTATGTTAGCAATAAATGCAAGAGCTGTAATATCACCTATATGTAAATTAGCTAAAAGCCAAATAATAAGTCCAGCAGGAGCAGCAATTGCTAAAGCTCTGCCAAGCACAAATAAAGTTCTATCAAAAATAGAGCGAACAATTACTTTACCAATTTGAGGCTTTCTATAGGGAGGAAGCTCTAAAATAAAAGAAGTAGGTTCACCTTTTAATATTGTTTTAGATAAAATTTTAGAAACTATAATAGTCATGACAATTCCAAGTAAAACAATTAAAAGCACGGTTAATGTTGCAAGTAATGAAGAAAAAACGCCACTAACTAATCCACCAATAAATATTGTAGCAATTGTAATTAAAAAAGGAAATCTTCCATTACATGGAACAAAACAATTTGTGAGCATAGCAATTATTTTTTCTCTTTTTGAATCTATAATTCTACATCCAACAACACCAGCAGCATTGCACCCAAATCCCATGCACATGGTTAAAGCCTGTTTGCCACAAGTGCAGCACTTTTTAAAACATTTATCCAAATTAAATGCAATTCTAGGCAAAAATCCTAAATCTTCAAGCAGTGTAAAAATAGGAAAAAATATCGCCATAGGGGGGAGCATTACACTAATAACCCAAGTTGTAGTTTGATAAACACCATAAATAATAGGTTTTGTTATAAAATTTGGAATATGTAAATTATTAAATAAAACTACTAATTTTTCTTGCAAATAGTTAAAAAAACTAGAAAGCAACTGTGATGGATAATTAGCTCCAACAATAGTTATCCAAAAAATTATACCTAAAAATAGAAGCATAATGGGAATTCCAAATGTTTTTGAAGTTAAGATTTTATCAATTTTTCTGGTATAGGATTTTTTCTTAGTTCTAGTAAAAATTGTTACTTTTTCAGATACTTCTTCACATTTTTTTATTATAGAAGAAACAATAATATTTTTTAAATCTGAGCTAGAATTTTTATCTATTTTAATAGAGGAGATTACATTATTATTGCCAAAAATTTTGTCATTAATAGATGAAATAATTTTTTCATCATAATCTAATATTTTTAAAGAAATCCATCTAGAAAGGTAAGAATGTTCTTTTGGCAATATATTTTTCAAACCACTGGATATTTCAGATATATTTTTTTCTATGTTATCTGGATATGTAATTAAATTAGGATTGGAATCAATTTTTTTGTTACATAAGCCGTATATTTTTTCTTGTAAATCAATTAGTGTACTTTTTTTACTGGCAATGGTACCAACAACAGGAACTCCAAGCTCTTTTGAAAGTGATTGTAAATCTATTTCTATTCCTTTTTTTTCTGCTTCATCTAGTAAATTTACACATACAATAATGTTAGAAGTTATTTCCATGGTTTGGTATACTAAATTTAAGCTTTTTTCTAAACAAGTACCATCAACTACAACAACTGTGGCATTAGGTTTTTCAAAACAAATAAAATCTCTGGCAATTTCCTCTTCTTCAGAATTAGACATAAGTGAATATGTACCAGGAATATCAAAAAGCAAGAATTTCTTATCTTTAAATTCAAAAAATCCGAGAAGCATTAGAAACAGTTTTTCCAGGCCAATTTCCAGTATGTTGATGCATTCCGGTTAAAGCATTAAAAATAGTAGACTTTCCAACATTAGGATTACCAGCCAAGCCAATAATATAATCTGCATTATTTTCAGATAATTTATTGCTAGAATTAGAAATTAAAAGATTACCAGTAGAGCTAGAAGTAAGACCCATAAAAAACACCTCGCTTAAATTATTATATTATTTCAATAAGAAATTGTGACAATGGGGACGGGGCAAAAAAATAAAGTTACCATAATGTGCGTACTAAAAAAACGAAATTACTGAAATAAATTGGAGTTTGTGAGACTGATTTTCTTTTTGAAAATGTGCTTTAAAATAAGCCGTCCGAAGAGTTAGTATATATTGCTTTTTTCAAATATTAATGGCTCATTCCATAGTTTAAGAAATTCTAAGCGTAATCTCGGGTGCCCCTTTCTGTGCTCTTTTCTCCAAAGTCGAAAAGCCACGAACATCCCCCCAAGATTACGCTAAGAATTTCTAAAACTATTCCAATCACACATTAATATTTGAAAAAAGCAAT
>ENA-UOJD01003780-UOJD01003780.1-human-gut-metagenome-genome-assembly--contig:-P48-NODE-3780-length-10569-cov-12.341545_pt1 | contig 10569 bp, 7 predicted proteins | sample MGYA00242342_ERZ723889 | MGnify/ENA metagenome assembly ERZ723889
AGTTGCGCTCTACCGCATCCTTGAGCGTCACCATCCGGGAATCCCCAATGAAGACAATTCCTGCCGCCACTGCCGGCTGATTTGCAGCTGCTGCCGCGATCTGCGCCTGCTGGGCCGCCTGAGCCTGCGCTGCTGCGGCTTGTTGCGCTGCTGTGGCTGCCTGAGCCTGTATCGCAGTGATCTGATCCTGCGTCGCATACGCTGCCGCTTCATAACGGACATAGCCAATCTGGCTGCCAACCTGTACAAAATACCAACCGGTGTTGGTCTGGCCCCAGCCCCAAACGGTATTTCCTGCCGTCACGGACGTAAGCTTTTCCGCGTTATGGTCCGGCAGCGTCCGGACAACAGCATTTTTTGTCACATTCATCAGTCTCGGCGCACTGAACTGCTCCACCACAAAACCCGGCATCTGAATCTGTACGGATGTCAGTGTCTCTGCCGCCTGCAGCGTCGTCTCCGGCACGCATACCCCAAGCGCTGCCGCCAGAACTGCAGCCAAAATTTTTGCCGTTTTTTTGTTTCTTTTTTTCATGCTCCCTCTCATTTCCGCCCCGAGTGCAGGACTGGTGGTTTTTATGTCTTCTGCATTGTATATCCATCATACCAAATATCGACGAAAATCAAAAGCTCTTTTATTCATGACAATAGAATGCTCGCAGAGCGTGCATTCTATTGTTGTCATACCATAAATCTGACAACTCATTTATTTTCCTGCACCATATGATAAAATACACCTTCCCCGGCTGACGTCGTCTGACGGATCGGCTCACCTTTGATTACAAAGCCCGCCTTTTGATAGCAGCTGACCGCTCTTTTATTCCATGTCCGGACCTCCAGATACAGTGGCTTTTTCCCAAACAGTTCTTTCGATATTTCACAGGCGGTTTTCGTCATCTGCTGCCCATAGCCTTCGCCGCAGCAGTCAGGATTTACGCCGATTCCGAAAAAGATTTCTGTTTCCTCTTCGTATAAATTGATAAAACCGACCAGCGCCGTTTCGTCATAAAAAGAGTAAAAATGGTTCGCAGGATTGGCAAACCCAAAGCCTCTTTTTTTCTGTTCCTCATACGGTGTAGAATCATACACTGCATATTCTCCAGGATATTTCCACTCCGTAATCACATATTTTTCTTCTTCTGTTGTTTTATGATAAGTAAGCATAATTCCTTCCACACTCATCTCCCACTCAGCGCGGCCGCTGCTTTCCATAACAGATCAAACAGCATATGGATTACCCAGGCGAGCGCAACTGCAATTGTGACGGCAGCCACGATCTGCACAACATTTTCCTGCTGCGGCAGCCAGTCATTGACAACGCGGTAAAACACAAACATATGGCACAGATACAGCTCCAGCGAAAAGCTGCCCACTGCTTCCAACCACCGGATTTTCTCATGCAAAAATGCGCAGCCCTGCACCATCAGATACGTCCAGATCAGCCCTGCAATCAGACCGCTGCGGATTTTTTCTTCCAGCGGAGGGATCACGGTATAGCCTTCCAGCCCCGTTTTGATGACAAAATACATTCCGACCGCCAGTGCCAGAAGCTGTAACGGATACAAAAACTCCGCCGCCTTTAACAGCTGCCTTTCGTACTGCGCAAGCAGCATTCCAAACAAAAATGTAACATTGGAAATGTACCAGAACAGCACGCGTCCCTGCCAGATCAGCAGTCCGGAATACGCCGTCAGGCAGACCGCCATCAAAAGCATCCGCACCCACGATCTGTCAGAAAGCCGGTAAACAACGTAAAACGCCAGATAAAAGACCAGAATATTTCGGATATACCAATACTCTGCCCCGGTTAGGAACGAAACCCATCCTGTCATTCCCAAAATTCCACCGTCATAGACCGTAATCAGTCCCACAATCAGAAGATACGGTAAATAGACAGTTTTAAAACGTTTCCACAAAAATGTTCCGTTGATTCTCTTTTTTCCAACACTTTTGACCAGCCCGTAGCCGGACACTGCAAAAAATAAATCCACACCGTAAACACCGAACCTGCCCAGCCCATATTCCAGCAGATCGCTGTGAAATATCTCCCCAATCCACACTGCATAATGGCTAATCAGAACCAGGAAAATGGCAATTCCGCGCAGCAGCAGGCTCTGTTCCTTCGTAAGAAAAGCTTTTCTCTGAGTCATTGTTTTCTTCTTTCATTTATTCCTTTCAAATACAGAAAAATTCAGGTTTTAAAATCGCAATGCTGCCCGGATCGTTTCATATAACGCCGGGTTTCCGGTCTGCAGGTTGATGCTGCCGTCCTTATTGACCAAAATCAGAAACAGCACCGCTGCCTGAAAGAAAATCGCTGCCTTCAGCCAGGCGACATACAGGCCATAGACCTTTTTCTGCCGCGCCGCTTTTGCTGCCCCAAGCACTGCCACAACCGCCGCCAAAAAGATGCCAAAGGACACGTCGCAGCCATAGCGGATCAAAATTCCCGCGCCGTTTGCATCCACACAGCCAATCACAAGCGCTGCTGCAAGAGAAACGCAGCAAAACCACGTCAGTTCTTTGGAAAGTACACCGTTTTTTTTGAGTCTGCCGAGCAAAAAAATCCCCCAGGTCAGCATACTGCAGGCGAAAATCCCGCCAAACCAGCTTTCCGTTACCAGTTTCCCGAGATAATCCGTCGCAATCGACGCGCTCTGCAAATACGGAAACTTTCCTTCCAGCTGCATCGGTTCGAACAGGAAATACCAGATTCCATACAAAATCCGCTCCAGATTCGTGCCGCGGTGTGTCATATCGTTGCTCGTCATGCTATAGGACGCACCAAAATCAAAGGGGGAGCCAAACCGCAGCGCATTATACGCCATCAGTCCGGCCGCAGTCAGTACATAGGGCACAACAAGCGCAGCTGTCTGTCTCCAGCCCTTCTTTGAAAACAGCTCTCTTTTTACAAAGACCCTCTCCCAGAACAAAACAACCGCCAGTGCTGCAAACAGGATAAACTGGGGCCGGCATCCTGCCGTGAGAGCCATACAGAAAGAGCCAAACGCATACAGCCCCACCGCTTTTTTCGGACGGTTCAGCCCTGCCAGATACAGCCAGAGTCCCCCTGTTGCAAACATCGCGGACGCAACAATTGGCACATGGTAAAGATCCGGTCGAATTAACAGATAAAACATCGAATAGCTTCCGACGAGCATCCCGGTTCCTACCGCCCACAGATAAAAGGGCTGCTCCTTAAAATACCGTTTCATCAGTTCATAGACAAACCCAGCCGCCGCAATGATAAATCCTGCAAAAAAGACAAATACCGCCACATAGTTTTGCAGCGCGCCCCCCGTCAGCAGATAATAGGGCAAATACAATAGCAGCACTGGGACAATACCGAAATACACATAATATTTCCCATTGTGATAGGCATAATCCGCCCGATAGCCGATTCCCGCCGCCTGCAGTGCGATGGTATCATAGGGATTTTTCATTGCTAAAAGCGCTTCTTCTGCATCCCCGACACTGACCTTCCCCTCTGAAAGTGCTTCCGCCAGCTCCTGGTACTGTGCGTGATGCACTGCCAAGTTCTGTCGACATGCCGGATTGATGCGGACGAAGAAAAATGCCCCTGCCAGCAATATTGCAGTAAACCCCAATACGACTGCAAACCGCTTTTGACGACCGCGCGCATCCTGCGCGTCAAAGCTGATCTGATGCAGCCTGCTGTCTTTTTTCAGCAAAAGCATTCCAAACACAGCCGCCCACAAAACCACAAAGCGTCCCGCCCGAAAGTGGAATGGAATCGTTCCATTTACAGTCAATCCCTGGTATTTTACAACCAGCTCGCCATAGCTTCCTGCGGCAGCATTTCCAGAGGCGTCCGCCGTCTGGATACGGATATAGAAATCCGACACCTTTCCATACGGATACACCTTTAAATACCGATTTTCCGGAACCGACTGCAGCAAAATCCGTCCGTCGCCCAGACTGTAGGAATAGCTGTTTCCCTCGTCCCGTACAAATACCTCTGCCAGAACAGGCTGATTGTACAAAAAATCCAGATTCAAAAAAATCCGCTGCAGCGAGCCTTTATAATTTTTTACCCGCAGCGTCAGACTGCCGTCCGGGACGTGCAGATAGCCCGCGTCATCTAAGTAGCTGCCGTCAAGCAGGTACAGTGCGCTGCCGCCTTCCGTTGTCTGATCGCCTGGCGTTGCCGCAGCGCCGTTCGCCACGTCCTGATCCAGCTCCTCGATCGCCGTATAACCCGCGAGAATTTCCGTCCGCGCAGTCAGATCCTCTGTTTTTTTTGCCACCGTCGTCCAGAACGAGAACTGACACGGTATCAATTCCAATAAAAGGGCTGCCAGCAATGCTGCAGCCGCCTTTTTTATCCATTCAGAGCGCATCTTGCCTCTCCCTGCTTTCTGATTTTTCTCCTGCCTGCCATACAAATATCCCATATGTCATAAAAATCTCCATTCCGCAGGCGCTTTGCGCCGAAGGAATCGCGAGCAGAACTTCCAGTTCTGTTCTGCGATCATAGCTACTTTGTGACGCCTGCGGCACAAATAGCTGTGTGAAAAATAAGCGATCACGCTTATTTTTCACACTAGGCTCCTGTTTCAGTGTAGCATAAAAAAAAGAAAGTGAAAAGCTCTGCATTTTTCATGCAGAGCTTTCACTTTCTTATGAGGGGGGAGATAGTGAGTTGTTCTACTATCTGAAATCTATGATACCCGAAAATTGTGAGCATTTTGTGTACAGTTTCTAAAAAGCTTCTTAAAAGTTATAAACTGCGTCTAAAATCCATTTCGCGCTGTCAAAAAATATCAGCTTTTCGCCACCATCGCGCGGCTCTGTTACCGGTACTGCTGCATCACAAGCTGCAGCTTCGTATTTCCCTGCCAGGTATTGACGCCCGGATAATACACGACGTCAAAATACAGCGGACTGCCTTTTCCGCTGTACAGTCCGTCCAGCGCAGCCTGTCCGTATTTTTCCGCCGCATAGGCTTCGAAATTGTCCTTTCCGCCAAAATACATCATTTCCCAGCGTTTTTGCTCGCTGTCCTCCACCGTAAAACGAAGCACATTTCCTGCTTTGCCGAGTGCACGAGCCGAAACAAACTTCAGATCCTTTTGTGCAAATACCGGCTTCGAATTGCCTGTTCCAAAGGGCTCCAGCAATTCCAGCTCCTCCACCAGCCTAAACGATACATAGGATACCGGCATTGGAACATCGATATGGATTTTTTCCTGCAGATCGTCCTCCGTCAGCGTACATATTTCATTGATCTTCTGACGGAACGGCTCCACATCCTCTTCCCGCATGGAAAGCCCCGCCGCCATCTTATGCCCGCCATATTTGGTGAAAAAGCTGCTGCATTTCGTCATTTCCTCATAAATATGATAACCTTCAATCGAACGCGCGCTGCCTTTTACGCCCTCTTCGCCTCGGGTCAGCACAAAGGTCGGGCGATAATAGCGTTCCCGGATTCTTCCTGCGATGATACCGGCGATGCTCTCATGGCAGTCCGGCAGGAAAACAACCAGAACACGGTCGTCCTTTAAGGGGCCGGATTCGATCATCTCTACCGCTATTTTGACATATTCCTCTGTCATTTCTTTCCGGCTGTCGTTTAACTGCTTCAAAAATGCTGCCTGCGCTACCGCAGCTTCTCTTGTTTTGCTGTCCAAAAGCTCCATCGCGCGCTGCGCGCTGTCAAGACGCCCGGAGGCGTTCAGGCACGGACCGAGCACAAAGCCGATATGAAATGCCCCCAGCTTTCCATCCTGCCAGGGTAAAATCTGGTTGACCTCCATCAGCGCATGCAATCCGACATTCTGCGTCTGTTTCATCAGCTCCAGCCCGTGCCGCACCAAAATCCGGTTTTCCTCCAGCAACGGCATAACGTCGCAAATCGTTGCAAACGCCGCAAATTCCAGCAGTTCATCCAACAGGCTTCTTTTTCCGGATGTTAAATCTGTTGAAATCCCGTCAAAGCCGAACTCTGCAAATAAAAGCTGCATCAGCTTAAATGCAACGACCGCACCACAGATCTCCTGGAACGGATAAGTGTCTCCCGGCTGCTTCGGGTCGATGACCACATCCGCAGGCGGAATTTTATACCGCCGTCTGGACCTCTCTCCTGTTTCTGGATCCGGCTCTGCAAGGGGCTCTTCCTCATATGGAATTTCATGGTGATCCGTAACAATCACAGTCATTCCGTATTTTTTTGCCTGCTCGATCTGCGCATACGCTGCAATGCCGTTATCGCAGGTCAGAATCGTATCGATCCCATCTGCGTAAGCTTCGTCTACCAGATGTTCGTTTAAACCATAACCATCCTTCATGCGGTGTGGAATCATCGTATCCACCACCGCGCCGCAGGCTTCCAGACCGCGCTTCAAGATATAAGAAGAACAGATGCCGTCCGCATCATAATCTCCGATGACGCGGATCGGCATCTGTCCTTTGATTTTATCTTTCAGCAGCAGCACCGCCTCGCGGCTTCCTTTTAAAAGTGCCGGATCATACAGATCCCGGATCGTGCCGTGGAGATACTTTTCAATTGCTTCATCTCCTTCGATGTCCCGGTTTCGTATGACGCGGGCCAGCACCGGGCTGATGGAAAACCTCTGCCCGATGCCATTAAAATCCGCCTTTTTTGCGGCAACGTACCATTTTGCCATTATTTTGCTGCCTTTTTATCCTTCTCTGCTTTCTTTCCGCCTACTCTGGTGCGCAGCAGATACCAGAACGCGCTCGCCAGGCAGATGGAGGAATAAGTACCGCATGCAATGCCGACCATCAGGGGCAGTGCAAACTCTTTGATACTGGACACGCCCAGGATGTACAGCACTGCAACCATAATAAAGGTCGTAAGGGATGTGAAAATACTTCTGGACAGTGTCTGGGAAATACTGCGGTTTACAATCGCCGCAAGCTCTTCCTTTGTCTTATAAGAGGTCATGTTCTCACGGATACGGTCGAAGATAACGATGGTCGCATTGATCGAATAACCGACAATCGTCAGCATGCATGCAATGAAAGTATTGCCGACAGAAACTCTTGCCGCCGCATAGAACGCAAGTACAACCAGTACGTCGTGTACCAGTGCTGCTACGCTGCTGGCACCGAATCTGACATCCTTGAAACGGAACCATACATACAGAAGCATCAACACGGTAGATACCACAACCGCAGATACTGCGCCGGTACGCATTTCAGAGCTGATGGTAGAGCTGATGGTCTCTGCTGTGATCTTTTCCGGATCTACACCAAATTCCTCTTCCAGTCTGGAATTTAATTCTTCTCTCTGGGAAACATCCAGCGTTGCAGACTTGAAGATAACCTGATTGGAGCCCTGCACCTTCTGGGTCTGTACGTTTGCATCCTTGCTGATTTCCTCGATGATCGGAACGACCTTTTCATCCAGCTCTTCGATGCTCATATCTTCGTTAAACTCTACACTGGTAGAAGTACCGCCCTTGAACTCCAGGCTGTAGTTTAATGCATCGCCGCCATTGCCCTTATGCACGCCCATCGTCACAAAGCCCGCAATGATGACAACTGCAGACAGGATGAAGAAAATCTTCTTTTTGCCCAGGAAATCGATTACCTTTGTCTCTTTTGCACGGCCATAGAATTTCTCATTGCGGATACCCATCGCATAAAATGCGTTCAGGATCAACTTGGTTACAACCAGCGCAGTAAACAGGGAAACGACGATACCGAGCGCCAGGGTCTGGGCAAAGCCCTTGACGGTACCGGTACCCATAAAGTACAGCACTACCGCTGCGATCAGCGTCGTTACGTTGCCGTCGATAATCGCGGACAGCGCTTTCTTAAAACCGATCTGAATCGCAGATTTTACAGTTTTGCCAGTTGCGATTTCTTCCCGAATTCTGGCGAAAATAATAACGTTTGCATCGACTGCCATACCGATCGACAGGATGATACCTGCGATACCGGACAGAGTCAGGGTAACATCAAAGCCATTCAGCAGCAGAACAACCAGCACCGTGTAAATGCACAGTGCGATGGAGCTTGCAACACCGGGAATCCAGTAAACAGCGATCATGAAAACAATAACAATCGCAAGACCAATTGCACCGGCGATCAGGCTTGTACGGACCGCTGCAGATCCGAGCTGTGCGCCTACTACGTTGGAACGCAGCTCCTCCAGCTCCAGTTTCAAACCGCCGATACGGATGGTAGAAGCAAGGTTTTCCGCCTCTTCAAAGGAGCTCATGCCATTGATGACTGCCTTGCCGTCTGTGATCTCCGCCTGTACAGACGGTGCGCTGATCACCTGATTGTCATAAACGATGTAAATAACATCATGGTTCGGATATGCTGCCTTTGTCGCATCAGCGAACTTTTTGGTTCCATCTGCAGTCATAGTCAGAGATACAACAGGCTCCTGATTATTCATACTATTGGTCTGATAGGCTGCCTGTGCATCTGCTACATCCGTACCGCTTAATACTTCCTTACCGCCCTTATCCAGGAAGGTTAAGGAACCGGGCTTACCCAGTTCTTCCAGAATCGCATTTGCGTCAGTTACTCCGGGAATTTCAATATTGATCCGGTCGGAGCCCTCCTGATATACCTGCGCCTCTGTGGAATAATTGTCTACACGCTGCTGGAGCTTATATATGGTATCTGCCATATCCTCCGAGCTGGGTGCTTCGTCTCCCACCACCTGATAGGTGATGCTTACGCCGCCTGCCAGATCAAGTCCCTGCTTAATATTTGCAGCAGAGCCTGTCTTTGCGCTATCCAGTCCGAATACCGCAGTCCAGGTACCTGCCAGCAGAAACGCGATCACACAGACAAGTGTAATGATGCCTTTCTTCTTGCTCATTTTGCGTACTCCTTATTCTTCTTCGTCGGCCAGTGCCGCTTTTATCATAATCGCGCATTCCACGCGCTTTTTCTGAAGCTCACAGCCAAGCTCGTACACATCGTCGATCTTTCCGTGACAATTATAGGAATTGGCAGCACAGCCGCCGCTGCAGTAAAATTTTGCAAAACAGCTTCTGCACTTTTCTTTGGCGTAAACATTACAGCATTTGAACTCGTCCACGATGTCAGGACGCACAATGCCTTCGTCCACGTTGCCCATCAGGAACTTCTCGTTGCCGACGAACTGATGGCAGGGATAAAAATCGCCCCATGGTGTTACCGCCAGATACTCTGTACCCGAGCCGCAGCCGGAAAGGCGCTTTGCCACACACGGGCCGCCGCTTAAATCGATCATAAAGTGGAAGAAGTTGACGCCTCTGCCCTCTTTCTGACGCTTTAACAGCTCGACTGCCAGCTTGTCATATTCCTCAAGCAGCTGCGGAACATCTTCCGGACGCAGCGCATAGGGCTCTTTGGGATCTGTCACAACCGGCTCTACCGAGATCTGCTCAAAGCCAAGGTCTGCCAGATGCTTGACATCCTCGGAAAAATCCAGATTATTATGCGTAAAGGTACCGCGTACATAATAATTGGTCTGATGACGGCTTTCTGCCAGCTTCTGGAACTTCGGTACAATCAGATCATAGCTGCCCTGCCCACCCCTAAACGGACGCATTCTGTCATGTACCTCTTTCCGACCGTCGATACTCAAAACGACATTGCTCATCTCTTTATTCAGAAATTCCATAATTTCATCATTTAAAAGCACGCCGTTGGTCGTCAGGGTAAAGCGGAATTTTTTGTTATGAGGCTCCTCCAGGCTTCTGCCATATGCAACCAGATCCTTAACAACCTGCCAGTTCATCAGCGGTTCTCCGCCGAAAAAGTCTACCTCAAGATTTACTCTGCTGCCGGAGTTGGCTACCAGGAAATCCAGCGCCTTCTTGCCGACTTCAAAGCTCATCAGCGCTCTTCTGCCATGATATTCGCCCTCTTCTGCAAAGCAGTACTGACAGGCGAGGTTACAGTCATGGGCAATGTGCAGGCACAATGCCTTGACTACAGTCTGGCGCTGTTTGAAATTGCCGATATATTTTTCATAGATGTCTTCTGTAAACAGGACATTATCCTGCGCCAGCTCCAGAATCTCCTCTACTGCCTCACGCACCTCGTCGTGGCTGTAGGTCAGCTTCTGACAGGCTTCCACTGCCGCTGTCACGGTATCCACATCCCGAATGCCGCCGGAAACAAGCTGTTCCGCCAGAGGGATTACATCATAAACCACATCGTCTACAATATGCACGCTGCCGCTGTTGACGTCCATAACGATATTGTAGCCGTTGTTCTTATACTGGTGTATCACTTTCCAAAATCCTTTCGTTTCTCGTATTCCTCTTAAACGCATAATAAGCAGCGATATGCATCGCTGCTTATATCTCGTCGCGTCGTCTGCTTATTTCATCTTCTCGCAGCTCTGATTGCCAACCGTGCAGGATGTCTTACATGCGGACTGGCAGGATGTCTGACACTCGCCGCATCCGCCCTTCTTCATGGATTCCTTCAGGTTTCTTGTTGTTAATGTCTTGATGTGCTTCATCTCACATAACCTCCTTATGTGTCACGCCAAAAAAGGCGCCGTCTTTTCGAAATTTAATTTATTATAGCATAGATTCTTCTATAGGGGAAGTGTTTTTTTTAAAATGA
>ENA-UOJD01003789-UOJD01003789.1-human-gut-metagenome-genome-assembly--contig:-P48-NODE-3789-length-10556-cov-12.032854_pt1 | contig 10556 bp, 9 predicted proteins | sample MGYA00242342_ERZ723889 | MGnify/ENA metagenome assembly ERZ723889
CGCGCACATCTTAGAGATGCTGCGCGACCCGCGCGTGGTGAAGCCCGCGAACCCCAAAAACGAAACGCTGAAAACGGAGGACGAGCAGGAATGACCGTTTCCGAAGTCGCGGCATATCTCCGCGCGCACGATAAGTATCTCATCCTCACCCACCGCCGTCCCGACGGCGACACCCTCGGCTGCGCGGCGGCGCTGTGCGCCATGCTGCGGGCGATGGGAAAGCACGCGGGCGTCCTTTACAACTGCGAGACGACCGAGCATTTTGCCCCCTATGTTGAGGAGTACTGGGTCGCGGACGATTTTGACTATGAGACGGTCGTCTCCGTCGACCTTGCGGCGCTGAGCCTCTTCCCGGACAACGCCGAAATGTTCAAAACGCGCGTTGACCTCGCCATCGACCATCACCCGAGCTACGAGGGCTTCGGCAAAGAGAGCTGCGTGTACCCCGAGTGCGCCGCCTGCGGCGAAATTCTCTGCGCACTTGCGCAGGAGCTGGGGCAGCTGACGAAAGAGGTCGCCCTGCCGCTCTACGTCGCCGTTTCGACCGACACGGGCTGCTTTGTCTACTCCAACGTCACGGCGAACACGCACCGCGCGGCCGCGGCGCTGATGGAGACGGGCATCGACTATAAAACCGCCAACAAGCTGCACTTCCGCACAAAGAGCAAAAAGCGCCTGGCGCTCGAAGGGGAACTTCTGCGCACGATGGAATTCTACGACGAGGACCGCGTCGTCATCGTCGCCGTGCCGCAGTCCCTGCAAAAGCACATGGCGCTCACCGAGGCGGACATGGAAGACCTCGCCGCCCTCGGCGGCGTGGTCGAGGGCACGGACTGCGCCGTGACGATGAAGGAAACGAAGGACGGCGCGTGGAAGGTCAGCATGCGCACGGGCGCGCGCGTGAACGCGACGCTCGCCTGCTCCAAGCTCGGCGGCGGTGGACACCGCGCTGCCTCCGGCTGCCTCATCGAGCACGCGGACTATGAGACCGCGCGCTCAATGATCCTGAACGCCATCGCCGAAGCGGTGCGCGAGGAGCAGGCACAGGCATAAGAATAACCCAACGGCGCAAAGGAGATCATATGCCCAACGGAATCATTATCATTGACAAGCCCGCAGGCTGGACGAGCATGGACGTGTGTGCCAAGCTGCGCGGCATCCTGCATGAAAAGCGCGTCGGTCACGCCGGAACGCTCGACCCCATGGCGACGGGCGTGCTGCCTGTTTTCGTCGGGCAGGCGACCAAGGCTGTCTCCTTTGCCGAAAACGGCAGGAAGGTCTACGAGGCCGTCCTGCAGCTGGGAAGAGTGACCGACACGCAGGACACGAGCGGCGAAACACTCGAAGAGCGTGCCGTGACCGTCACGGCGGACGACATGCGCGCGGCGCTGCCGCGCTTTCTCGGCGAGATCGAGCAGATCCCGCCGATGTACTCGGCCATCAAGGTGAACGGGCAAAAGCTCTATGACCTTGCCCGCCAGGGCAAGGAGGTCGCGCGCAAGCCGCGGCGCATCACGATCTACGACCTTGCGCTGACGGAAGAGCTGGGAAACGGGCAGTACGCTCTGCGCGTGGAATGCTCGAAGGGAACGTATATCCGCACGCTCTGCCACGATCTTGGGCAGGCGCTCGGCTGCGGCGGCTGCATGGCGGCGCTGCGGCGCACGGAGGCCTCTGGGTTTGGTATCGGCGAGGCCGTGACGCTCGAGGACGCAGCGCGCGAAGGTGAAGCGCTGCTCCATCCGCTCGACAGTTTGTTTCGCGCCTATCCCGCCTTCACCATTCCAAACGCCGCGCTGGAGAAAAAATGCCTCTGCGGCAATCCCCTGCGCGTGAGCCTTGCGGACGGGATCTACCGTGTCTACGGCTGCGATGGGACGTTTCTTGCCCTGTCTGAGGCAAGAGACGGGCTTCTCACCTCGAAACGAAATTTTTTCAGCGTGTGACGCTGACACAAAAGGAAAGCAAAACCATGAATGAATCCACAGTCATCGCCCTCGGCTTTTTCGACGGGGTGCATATCGGGCACGGCGAGCTGCTCAAAATGGCGGTGCGCCGCGCAAGCGAGCGCGGCTGCCGCTCCGCGGCCTTTACGTTCGACCGCTCGCCGCGCGAGTTCGTCACGGGAAAGAGTGTGCCGCTGCTGACAACGCCCGCCGAGCGAGCGGAGATCATTCGCTCGCAGTACGGCGTGCAGGAGGTCTTTGTCGAGCCGTTCGACAGAAACATGATGACCATGCCATGGGAGGATTTTATCGCGGAGCTGCTCATCAGGAAGTATCACGCGGTGCATCTTGTGGCGGGGCATGATTACCGCTTCGGCCACAAGAACGAGGGAGACGTAGAAAAGCTCAAGGCCTACTGCGCCGCCCACGGCCTCGGCTGCGACATTATCCCCTGCGTGGAGAAGGAAGGCGTGACCGTTTCTTCGACCTATATCCGCACGCTTTTGGAAGACGGCGATGTGAAGCGGGCAACGGCGTTTCTCGGCCACCTCTTTTCGGTGGAGGGGATCGTGCGCCACGGCGAGGGCATCGGCAAAAAGTCCCTTTTCCCGACGGCGAACCTCGTCCCCGAAGAACACATCATTGCCCTCAAGCGCGGCGTATACGCCACGCGCGCGCATCTTCCCGGCGGGGAAACGCGCGTGGGTGTGACGAATGTCGGCGTGCGGCCGACCGTGAGCGACAAAAACACCGTGACGATCGAAACATATCTTGTCGGCTTCGACGGCGACCTGTACGGAAAGACGCTGCGGCTCGATTTTATCGACTATCTGCGCGAGGAGAGAAAATTCTCCTCCACGCAGGAGCTGCACGACATGATCGCGCGCAACGCCGAGGAGGCGAAGAGAATCGTCAAATTGTGAAGAAAAGGAACGTTCCTTTGAAAAGGGACGTTCTTTTTTTGCGCGCCCATTTCCCGACAGGCTTTTCCTGCCCGGTCGTTTACAATAATCCCCACCACGGAAGAACAACGCACAGGGAGGGGACGGGCTGTGAAGGTGATCGAGTTGCTGAGAAGCAAGGAGTGGTCGGGAAAGGTCGTCGATTGCGTGCTGCGCTTTGCACTTGCCTGCGCGCTTGCGGGCGCGCAGGTGTTCGGCGGCTATGCGCCGCTCGCGCTGGGCATGATCGGCGCAAGCGGTGCGGGATTGCGGGGACTGAGCGCGCTCGCCGGCGCGACGGCAGGGGCGATGCTGTTTCTGCCGTTTTCGCACGCGCTGCGCACCTTTGCCGCGGGCGTTCTGATCTTCACGGCGAACAATGCGTTTTTTGATTTGAAGATCTATCAAAAGCGCGCGTTCCTGCCGCTTTTGACGGCGGGTATGATGTTCTCCGTCGAATTTGTCTACGTCCTGCGCGACGGTGTGGGCGAGGCGGCAAGCTGCCTGATGGCGCTGCTGCTTGCCGCGCTCGGCGCGATGAGCGCCCGCGCGCTGCTTGCGGCGGGAGACAAGGGGAAGGACGAACACCCCTATGCGCCGCTTTTTATCCTGTTGGGCGTGCTGATGGCCTTTTCCTCGTTTGAAACGGCGGACGGCTTTGCGCCGGGGCGCATCTTCTCGATGCTTGCCGTGCTGCTCTTTGCCTTCGAGCGCGGCAGCGCGTTTGCCATTCCGGCGGCGCTGTGCATCGGCCTTGGCATGGATCTGGGCGCGGGCGGCGGCAGTTTTGTCCACGCGGCGTCCTACGCCTTTTCCGCAGTGCTGGTGAATGTGACCGCGCGGGGCAACCGCGTGGGCTCGGCGCTGTGGTTCGCGCTGAGCATTCTGTGCTTTGCCCTGCCGATGAACGCGCACGCGGGGCTTGTGCTGCTCTACGAGGGCCTTGCGGCGACGCTCCTGTTTCTGCTGATCCCGTCGCGCTTTTTGCGCGGCAAGCGCCTTTGCAGCGATGAATGCGCGCAGGAGGACGCCGCCGTGCGCAAGAAGATCGCCGAATCCGCTGCGGCACTGCGCGAGCTTTACGACAGCGTGGCGCGGCCGCGCACACTGACGGAGGAAAATCCCGCGGCCATCTTCGACCGTGCGGCCGAAAAGGTCTGCCGCGGCTGCGCGCTGTGTGACTTCTGCTGGGAAAAGGAGTATAACCGCACCTACACTGCCCTCAACGACGCAACGGCGGCTCTGCTGCGCCGCGGACAGGGAAAGGGCGAGGATTTCCCCGCCTACTTCTCCGAGCGATGCATTCATTTCGGCACATTTTTGTCCGCCGTGAACGGCGAGCTGCGCGCCTATCTTCTGCGGCGGCAGTACCGGCGGCTGTTGGCGGACGACCGCGCAAAGGCCGCCTCGCAGTACGCCCAGCTCTCAGAGCTGATGCAGAGCGCGGCGGACGGCGCGCTGCGTCCTGTGTCCGTGCAGCCGCTGCACACCTATGAGACCGGCGTTTTGCTGCGGCCCAAGCGCGGCGAGCGCGTGAGCGGCGACAGCACCGCTCAGTTTGAACTGGAGGACGGCACGCTCTGCCTGCTGCTCTCCGACGGCATGGGCTGCGGTGAGGCGGCGCAGCGGGAATCGGCAATGGCCGTACGCCTTTTGGAACGGTTCCTGCGCGCAGGGATCGACGCGCCGCCCGCACTCAAGACGCTCAACAGCGCGCTTTCGCTCCGCGCCGAGTCGACCGACAGCTTTACGACCATCGACCTGCTCACCCTCTCGCTGCGAACGCTCGAGGGCGAACTTTACAAGTACGGCGCGGCGCCGAGCTACTTAAAGCGCGGCGGAAGCGTGCGCCGCGTGACCTGCTCGTGTCTGCCTGCGGGATTGCAGGAGGGCTCGCCGCCGCCGGAGGCGACGCACATCAGGCTCTCGCCGGGGAGCTTTCTTGTGATGCTCTCCGACGGTGTGGCGGACAGTCTGGACGACGAATGGCTGCAAGATCTGCTCGCCGGTTGGGAAGGACGCGAGCCGCGCCAGCTTGCCGCCGCCATTCTGGCCGACAGCCTGGAACGGCGCGGCGGCACAGACGACGCCGGGGTCCTGGTGCTCTACATTCCGGAGGAGCTTTCCGGCGCGCAGGAGATCTGAGCGCAGCAAAAAATTTCTCCGCACCGCATAGCGCGCGCCGCGGCGGGCATACTGGAAGCAGAATGTTTTTCCATCGGGAGGTGCTGCTGCATGGTCAGGGGAACATCACGGCGGGTGATCGTAGTCGACTCGCCGGATACGGAACTTTTTGAACAGGCGATATTCATTGTGCGCAACGACGCTGTGAACCGGAACGGCGTGACGGCGCAGCGGCTGGTAGACGAAGCGTGCCGCGTGGCACGTACCTGCGGCCGCACGGCAACGTGCCGGCGCAGCATTCTGCGGCGCGGCTCCCCCGTGCTGTGGGGCTGCGTGGGCGCGGGTGGCATCGCGCTTGCGTGGCTTTTGAGCATACTCATCTGATAAGTTGCTTTTCCTCCGATTTGAGGTGCGGCAGATCTGCCGTGCCTCATTTTTTTGCGCGGAAATGCAAATTTTAATTTACAAGCGGTAATCAATGGACTATACTATAACCTACCGTATTTTGAATGACGAAGAGAATGACAAGGATGAGGTTATGACCATGAATGCTGACTTTTCCCGCACCCTTGCCCTGCTGCGGCAGGAAAAGGGGATCTCCCAGCGCAAGGCCGCGAAGGAGCTCGGCATTTCGCAGGCGCTTTTGTCCCACTATGAAAACGGCATCCGCGAGCCGGGGCTCGCGTTCGTCAAAAAGGCGTGCAACTACTACCACGTCTCGGCGGACTATCTGCTCGGGCGCACGCTCGATCGCGACGGCGGCATGATCGACGCCGAATCGCTCTACGATTCGAGCGATGAAAAGGGCACGCTGCGCGGCAGCATCGCCGCCACGCTGCAAAAGAAGATGCTCGTCAACACCGCAGGCGTCCTCTTTGAGCTGCTCGGCAAAACGAACGACCGCACGCTCATCGCGTCGGCGGGCGGCTATCTCGGCGGGGCGTTCTACCAGCTCTACCGCGCGCTGCACCGCGCAAGCGGCGGGAAAGAGGGATACTTTGGCCTTGACGCAACGGCCTACCGCTCCGGCGCGGTGGACGCGCAGATGCGCGCGGACTACATCGCCTATGTTTCCTCTCTTGAGACTCTCACAGAGAAGGACGGCGCATTTGCCACCATGGAGGACGAGGCGCTCGCGGCGCTCTATCCGGGGCTGATGCAGAGCGTGACGCAGGTTTTACACAGCACGGAAGAAAAAACCAATTCCCTGCTTGGCAGGAAATAAGGAAGAAAGACTATGAACGAGAAGAACATCAGAAATTTCAGTATCATCGCCCACATTGACCACGGCAAGTCGACGCTGGCGGACCGGCTGCTTGAAAAGTGCAATGCCGTCTCCGCGCGCGAGATGTCGGATCAGATCCTCGACAACATGGACTTGGAGCGCGAGCGCGGCATCACCATCAAGGCGCGCGCCGTCACCTTCGACTATACCGCCGCCGACGGCGAGGTCTACACCCTCAACCTCATCGACACGCCGGGCCACGTCGACTTCAACTACGAGGTCTCGCGCTCGCTCGCGGCGTGTGAGGGCGCGCTGCTCGTCGTCGACGCCTCGCAGGGCATTGAGGCGCAGACCCTTGCCAACACCTATCTTGCGATGGAGCACGACCTTGAGATCCGCCCCGTGCTCAACAAGATCGACCTGCCCGCCGCCGACCCCAAGCGCGTCAAGCAGGAGATCGAGGACATTTTAGCCATCCCCGCCGAGGACGCGCCGGAAATTTCCGCCAAGCAGGGCATCAACATCGAGGCCGTGCTCGAGGACATCGTGCAGCATCTCCCCTGCCCGCAGGGCGACCCGAACGCCCCCTTGCAGGCCCTCATTTTCGACAGCTATTACGACGCTTACCGCGGTGTCATCGTCTACATGCGCTTGAAGCAGGGCACCTTGAAGCCCGGCATGGAGGTCAAGATGATGGCCACGGGCGCAACGTTCAAGGTGCTCGAGTGCGGCCTGATGCGTCCGCTGAGCCTGGAGCCTGCCAAGCAGCTCGAGGCGGGTGAGGTCGGCTACTTCACCGCGAGCATCAAGGACGTGCACGAAACGCAGATCGGCGACACGGTGACGAGCGTGGAAAACCCCGCGGCGGAGCCGCTGCCCGGCTACCGCAAGGTGAGGTCGATGGTCTACTGCGGCATTTACACTGAAGACGGCAGCAAGTACCCCGATCTTCGCGACGCGCTGGAAAAGCTCCAGCTCAACGACGCCTCGCTGACCTTTGAGCCCGAGTCCTCCGTGGCGCTGGGCTTTGGCTTCCGCTGCGGCTTCCTCGGCATGCTGCACATGGAGGTCATTCAGGAGCGGTTGGAGCGCGAATTTGACCTGGACCTTGTCACCACGCTCCCGAGCGTCATCTACGAGGTCTACAAGACCGACGGCACGATGGTGCGCGTCGACAACCCGCACAACTACCCCGACCCCGCGCACATCGAGCACGCCGAGGAGCCCTACGTCAAGGTGACGATCGTCACGCCGCCCGATTACGTCGGCAATATCATGCCGATGTGTCAGGACCGCCGCGGCGAGTTCAAGGACATGCAGTACCTCGACACCTACCTTGTCGAGATGCATTACGAGATGCCGCTCAACGAGATCATCTACGACTTTTTCGACACGCTCAAGGCCAACACCAAGGGTTACGCCTCGCTCGACTACGAGCTCTCCGGCTATCGCGCGAGTGAGCTTGTCAAGGTTGATATTCTGCTCAACGGCGATCAGGTGGACGCGCTGTCGTTCATCGCGCATAAGGACAAGGCCTATGCCCGCGCGAGAAAGCTGTGCGAAAAGCTCAAGGACAATATCCCCCGCCAGCTCTTCGAGATCCCCATTCAGGCGGCCATCGGCGGACGCATCATTGCCCGCGAGACCGTCAAGGCCATGCGCAAGGACGTTCTCGCCAAGTGCTACGGCGGCGACATCAGCCGAAAGAAAAAGCTGCTGGAAAAGCAGAAGGAGGGCAAGAAAAAGATGCGCTCGCTCGGCACCGTGCAGGTGCCGACGGAGGCCTTCCTTGCCGTCCTCAAGCTGGACGAATAATAAAAACACCATCGGAAATACAGTGAAGGAGTGCGATCAGATATGCTTTTGGACCATTATGTCAGCGCCATGGACAGCTGGAAGGGCCGCATCGACAGCGACACGGATTACGATGCCTTCCGCTGGCACCAGTGGGTGCAGCCCATCGACCTGAACGACGGCAGCGCGCCGTTCACCGGCAAGCTCGGGTTTGCGTTTGTCGGCTTTTGCAGCGACAAGGGCGTTGCGCGCAACAAGGGACGCACGGGCACGGCGCTCGCGCCGGATTTTGTGCGCGGACAGATGTCGGGCCTTCCCTGCACCTTCTCGCAGGAAGTCAAGCTCTTCGACGCGGGCGATATCGTCTGCGACGAGATCTCGCTTGAAGAGGGCCAGCGCGAGCTGGGCGCCGCCGTGGAGGAGATCCTGCGCCGCAAGCTCTTCCCCATTGTGCTCGGCGGCGGCCATGAGACGACCTTCGGTCACTTTCAGGGACAGCACAACTTTCTGAAAGACAGGGAGAAAACGCCGGAGCTTGGCATCATCAATTTCGACGCGCACTTCGACCTGCGTCCCTATGACATGGGAAACTCCTCGGGCACGATGTTCCGCCAGATCGCGGACGTGTGCCGCGCCGAGGGAACGCCGTACCACTATTTCCCCATCGGCATTCAGCAGCACAGCAACACCGTGAGCCTTTTCAAAAAGGCCAAGGAGCTGGGCGTTGACTATGTGCTCGCCAAGGAATTGCAGACCTCAAACCTTGAGACGATTCTTGAGCGCCTCGACCAGTACCTCTACCAGTGCGACGACACCTACATCACCGTCTGCACGGACGTGTTTTCCTCCGCGTTTGCCCCGGGTGTCAGCGCGCCGCAGTCGCTCGGCCTTGACCCCGAGATCGTGCTGCCGCTCATCAAGCACGTGCTGCGCACGCGCAAGGTGCGCGGGTTCGACATCTGCGAGATCTCGCCGCGCTTCGACCAGGACAACACCACCGCGAACCTCGGCGCGGTCATCATCTTCGCCGTCATCAACACGCTTTGCCGGCTCAACGGCCTGAGCCTGTGACCGGCGGCAGACAACTTCTTTATATATTCTTAACGCTCTGACCATTTCCTTTTTTCCTGCGTTGCGGTATAGTAAAATCAGCGAAACTGTAAACAGGAGTGAGCTTCTTGAGGCACATTTTTATCATCAACCCTGCTGCCGGAAAAAAGGACGGCCGCCAGCGCGTGTACACGATGGCCGAGGCGCTGAAAAAGAACCATGATCTGGACATCGAGTGCATGCTGACAAAGTCGCGCGGGCATGCGACGGCTTTGACGCGTGCCATTGCGGAGACGGGCGACTATGTCCGCTTTTACGCCTGCGGCGGCGACGGGACGGTCAACGAGATCGCCAACGGCATTGCGGGCTTTCCCAATGCCGCGATGACCTGCATCCCCATCGGTACGGGCAACGATTTCCTCAAAAACTTCGGCAAGGACGCCCTGCCGCTTTTTCTGGACGCGGAAAACCTGTGGAACGGCGACGTGACGCCGCTTGATCTGATCGACTGCAACGGCAAATACTGCCTGACGATCGCCTGCACGGGCATCGACGCGCGCATTGCCGAGAGCGTACATGACTTTGGCGCATCGCCGATGCTTACGGGGCGCGGAAGCTATTTAGCCAGCGTCGCGGCCAACTTCCTCTTCCGCAAGATCGGGCGCAGATGGCGCGTTACGCTCGACAACGAGGTGATCGAGGGCGACTTTGCGCTTGTTTCCATGTGCAACGGCCGCTATTATGGCGGCGGTTCCACCCCTGTGCCGGAGGCACGCATGACGGACGGCATTTTACATACGGTGCTTGTGAGAAATATCAGCAAGGCGCGCTTTGCGATGCTATTCTCCGATTACAGCGCAGGCAACTACCAAAAGCTGCCGCGCGACGTTGTGCGCGTTTCTACGGCGAAGGTCGTGCGCATTGAAGCGCTTGAGGGCGATCTCACCACCTGTCTCGACGGCGAGAGCATGCACGCTCAGTGCGTGACGCTGAAGCTTGCGGATAAGAAGGTCAACTTCTTTGCGCCCAAGGGCTGTGACCCGGACGCGACGGCGCGCTGAGCGGTGAAAAACAAGAGAAAACAGGACGAATGCTGTCGCATTCGTCCTGTTTTTTTCTGCGGCGCGGCGGAAGGGGCAGCGCGGTGAAAAAGTTTTTGAATAAGCTGTGAATTTTTGGAAAAACAGCAAAATACCCCTTGCAAATGCCTTAGCAGTGCGCTATGATAGCAGCGTTGGTTAGCACTCGTTAAGTTTGAGTGCTAACCAACCTGAGAACGTTAAAAATCTTAAAATATACAAGGAGGCACCAAGCCATGAAACTCACACCGCTTGCCGACCGCGTCATCCTCAAGATGGTCGAGGTCGAAGAGACCACCAAGGGCGGCATCATCCTGACCGCCAGCGCCAAGGAGAAGCCCTCCGTTGCCGAAGTCATTTCCGTCGGCCCCGGCGGCATGGTGGACGGTCACGACGT
>ENA-UOJD01003806-UOJD01003806.1-human-gut-metagenome-genome-assembly--contig:-P48-NODE-3806-length-10530-cov-8.643341_pt1 | contig 10530 bp, 10 predicted proteins | sample MGYA00242342_ERZ723889 | MGnify/ENA metagenome assembly ERZ723889
AAAAAATAAAGTTGTCATAAATTGCTTGATTTATGACAACTTTATTTTTTTGCCCCGTCCCCATCTTGAGGTTGAGTCACTTTTGCTTTTTGCCCCGTCCCCATCTTGAGGTTTATTTTTTTATCATTTTCATTCTAGAAAACTCTTCCATATCTGTTTCATCTAATATTTCTTGAATTTTTTTAGCTATTTTTTCATCTCGCGGTATTATTATTTCTTTTAATGCATTTGCTCTTCTTTGAACTTTTTCTATACTTTTTTCTAATCTAAAAATTATATTTTCTATTTCTGCAAGCTCTATGATGTATTTTTTTAGCTTGTTATATTTTATTATTGTTTCGTCTATATTTGATGTAGTATTATATAGTCCATATACCGGTGCAATTTCGTTTTCTTGTGATATTATAGATGGAATTTCTACTCCCATGATTGTTTTGTATTTTATATCTATTACATTATCATCTTCTTTTATAGTATTAGATAAATTAATCATTGATTCTATTCCTATATCTACATTTGATAATCTTAAAGAATTTTGAGCTTCTTTTAATATATTTTTTCCTTTTTCTTTTAGAGCTTTTTCCTTTTCTTTATATTTCTCTAGCTCTCTTGTTAGAATAAGTTTCTTTTGCTCTAAAAGTTTGTGCCCTTGTTTAGACTGATTAATAAAGTTTTGTAACTTTATTAAATTATTTTTTGTTGGTAAATCTCTAATACTCATTATGGCTCCTCCTTTGTTTACATTTTGAATATTACACATTTTTAACATTCTTAGTGTGCACATGATGTGCAACATTCACTAATATGTACAATAGTCAATTTTAAGCTGGGTTCCAAGTTTCTCCATAATCATTTGATATATATGTCACAAAATCTCCTCCATTATAATCACCATCAGATCCTTGTGTTATTTTTAATTTTAAAATTCCACTTTCTTCAGTTGGTAAATTGTAATAATCATATATGTCACTTTCAAATAATTCTAATTTATTAAATGTTGCTCCTCCATCTTTTGTTATATACAAATATGATGATTCTCCTGACGTTTGTGGCATTGTTAAAAATCCTACATTTTCATTTACAAATTTTATTTTACTTGATGTTTTAAATGTTTTGTTAGTTCCTTCTCCTATGCCATAATTTATATCTTTCCAACTTTGTCCACCGTCAGTTGTTTTTGATATTTTTCCAAAAGCAGTTCCCATTGCCACATCTTCAAATTCTAATATATATCCAATTTTGGAATCTATAAATTGAATGCATTCAATTGTAGTATTTTGTGGTCTTTGAACTGTTTGCCAATTTTCTCCCATATCATTTGAATATACTAAATATCTTTGTTGATGATAGTCGTAATAAAAAATTGTTTTTTCTTTAGATATTTGATAGTCATTATCATTATATTGCATATTCTCGAATTTTCCTGGAACTTCTATTGTATTTTTTCCATCATAACTTATATATAATTTGCTGTTTTTTATAACATAATCATTTTCATTGACATGTATTTTGTTGTAATTAGTTAAATTATTATCATCTTTATATGTTGTACAAAATAATACTTCCGCTTTTGTTTTTTCTTTTGAAACCTCACATATTGTTATTGTTCCATTATCTCTTACTAGCCCTGTAAGATTGTCAATTATGCAATCTTTATTTAATCCTATAACATACCTTGGAATTTCATTTTTATATAAAACAATTGCTATTGTACCAAATTGCTTACAATTCGTGGTATCAAAAGTTTCTGTTATTTGATTTTTAGTTACTTTTATTTTATCGATATCAACTACTACTTTAACTTGATTATCATATTGTCCACCATTTGACCAGCTTCCGCGTTATTGCAGATATTACATGATAATATGAACTTGATTTTATTTCTTGTCTGTCTCCATATGTTGCTACAAATAATCTTAATTTTTTATTTTTGTCTTTATATGCTACACTACATATATCTGTTTCCAGCCATTGGCATTTAATTTTTCCGCTTACCTCATATGATAATTGCTCTTGTGGTTTTGCCCAGATATAAAATTTCACATTTCTATAATATGTTGTAGCTCCTGTTTGTTTATTCTTTTTTAGAACAATTTCATTTTTTAAATCTTTTGAAATACTTACAATGCACTCATTATCTAGTCCATTATTTAGTAAAAATATTCCATTTACTATAGTAAGTATAATAAATAAAATAGAAATTATTATATTTTTTATTTTGCTCTTTTTTATTAAAAACAATGCAGATAAAAAACTTGTTAATATAACAATTTCATTTAATATGTATGGTATAGTATCTTTTACATATTCATAACCCTTTGTTTTTACAATAATTATATATGTAACTTGTATACCAAATGAAATAAAAAATAATAATGTTGAAATAATTCCAACTATCTTTTTTATTTTTTTTAATTTTTTTCTTCTTCTTTCTTCTACGTTTTTATATTTTTCAATTGCATCTTTAATAGCTCTATCTACATCTATTTCTTCTTTTTTCCCTAGCTCTGCATTTAAAAGCTCTGATGCTGTAATTCCAAATATATCTGCCAATGAATTTATCATTGTTATATCTGGAAAACTTAATCCTCTTTCCCATTTTGATACAGCTTTATCTGTAACATTTAGTTTTTCTCCTAGCTCTTTTTGAGTTAGATTTGCTTTTTTTCTTAATTCTTTTACAAATTTTCCAAACTTTTGATTATCCATTTTTATAAATTCCTTTCGTTTTTTAATAAAAATGTATACCTTTTGTTAAAATTTATCAATCGACTATTGGTAGAATTTTGATTTTTTCATCTTCTATTTTTGCAATTAATCTCCTACTCGATATCTCCATTGCCTTAATCTGTTTGCTTTTAAGCATTTTTCATATTGTCTTAGATTCTAACTATAAAAAATGCATCTATAACTTATCCAACTCCTCCTCAGGCAGAATTTTTAATAATTCTAGTGCTAAATCTAGAGTTTGGTTTATATCTCTAAACTCATATTTTCCCTGATTAATAAATCTCTCTTCAAATTGCTCACCAAATTCAAGATACTTTCTATCAGTTTCAGTTAAATCCGCTTCTCCTAATACTTTTGCAAGAGCTCTTACATCTTGTACTTTTGAATAAGAGGCAAATATCTGATCTGAAATTTTACTGTGATTATCTCGTGTTATTCCTTTACCAATTCCATCTTTCATTAATCTTGATAAAGAATCTAGTATGTTAATTGGCGGAGTTATTCCCTTTTGAGCTAAATCTCTGCTTAATACTATTTGACCTTCTGTTATATATCCAGTTGTATCTGGTATAGGATGTGATATATCATCATTTGGCATTGTTAAAATTGGAATTTGCGTTATAGATCCTTCTTTTCCTTTTATCTGACCAGCTCTTTCGTATATAGAAGCAAAATCACTATATAAATATCCAGGATATCCTTTTCTACTTGGAATTTCACCTTTTAATGTAGAAATTTCTCTTAAAGCTTCAGCATATGCAGTCATATCAGTTAATACAACTAAAACTTGCATATCAAGGTCAAACGCCAGGTACTCAGCACATGTAAGAGCTAACTTTGGAGTTAAAATTCTTTCAATAGAAGAATCATTTGACAAATTTTCAAACATAACTACTTTAGAAAGAACACCATTTTCTTTAAAGCTCTTCTTAAAAAACTCAGCTGTTTCATACTCAGCCCCCATTAAACCAAACACAATAGCAAAATTTCCAGAATCTGTTATATCAGACTGTCTAATTATTCTTTCAGCAAGTTCGTTATGATTTATTCCACTACCAGAAAAAATAGGCAATTTTTGTCCTCTAATTAAAGTCATAAGTCCATCAATTGTAGAAATACCAGTTTGAATAAAATTTCTAGGATATTTTCTAGACACAGGATTAATAGAGCTAGAATTAATATCACGTTTAATACTACCTTCCAACTCGCCTAAATCATCAATTGGATTACCAGTTCCATCAAAAATTCTACCAAGCATGCTAGGAGACAATTTTAACTTTAATGGCTCACCCATAAAAGTAGTACTAACATCTGATGTATCAATACCATTTGTTCCTTCATAAACTTGAATAGTAGTTATATCATCATCCAATCTAATTATATTACCAATTCTTCTTTCTCCATTTTTTAAAACTAAAGTAACCTTCTCTTCAAAAGAAACATCTTTAGGAGTTTTTATAAATACCAAAGGTCCATTAATAGAATCTAAACCAATATACTGAATTTTCAATCAAAACTACCTTCTTTCTAAAAATAATAACTAATTTTTTTTATTGTAGAGTAGGAAAAGTGAATGTATATATTAAAATGCAGTGACTTAGCTCGTTTGGGAGTAACATAACTGCTTCTATGGTAGTCAGTATTTCTTACTTAATTTAAGTACAAACATTGTCGCGAAAAGACGACCAGTAAGGAACGGAATTTTAATATATACATTCACTTTTCCGGCTTATTTAAGGCACATAAAATCATATATGCTCCACATACTCCTCTTCCAACTTCTTAAGCCTATTTTTAATTCGCAAGTTCAAATCACTAAACTTCCCAATATCATCATTAGCAACATTATTTTTAAGCTTAACATACTCCTCAAAAAATCCCAACTTCTTAATTTCAGAAAGAGGAATCCTCTTTTCGATTAACTTCAAAGACCTATCATAAAGCAAAATTATAGTCTGCATCATTTTAAACTGCTTAATAAGAGGAACCTGACTATCAATATCAGACATAGCATTTTGCTGTAAAAATCCGAACTCTTATTGCTTTGGCAACTTCCAAAGTAAGTCTTTTACTATCAGACAAAACATCTTGTCCTACAACTCTTGCAATTTCTAATAACTCATTTTCTTCTTCTAAAATAGAAACGACCCTCTGTCTATAATCCAAAAACTCAACATCCACATTTTCTTCATACCAACCTTGTAAATTGTCAATATACTCACTATAACTAATATTCCAATTTACAGCAGGATAATGTCTTGAATATGCCAAATCTCTATCTAATCCCCAAAAAGTATGAACAAATCTCTTAGTATTTTGAGTAACAGGCTCTGAAAAATCTGAGCCTTGTGGTGAAACAGCACCAATAATTGTAACAGATCCCATTTTACCACTGTAACTTTTTACAAGACCAGCTCTACCATAAAATTCAGAAAGTCTTGATGATAAATAAGAAGGAAATCCTTGTTCAGCTGGAATTTCTTCTAATCTACCAGAAATTTCTCTTAAAGCCTCTGCCCATCTAGATGTAGAATCAGCCATAATAGCAACATCAAATCCCATATCTCTATAATATTCGGCAATTGTTATACCTGTATAAATTGATGCTTCTCTTGCTGCAACAGGCATATTAGAAGTATTTGCAATAAGAACAGTTCTTTCAATCATAGGCATACCAGTTCTTTTATCAATCAACCTTGGAAATTCTTCCAAAACATCGGTCATTTCATTACCACGCTCACCACAACCAATATATACTATAATATCGGCATTACTCCATTTTGCAAATTGATGTTGAAGCATAGTTTTTCCAGTTCCAAATCCACCAGGAATCATACCAGTTCCGCCTTTAGCAATAGGAAAAAGAGAATCAATTACTCTTTGACCTGTAACTAATGGAGTATTTGTAACTAACCTTTCTTTATATGGTCTTGGTTTTCTAACAGGCCATTTTTGCATCATAGTTAGCTCTAAAATTTCTGTTCCAACTTTAATTTTAGCAATTGTATCTGTTACTTTATATTCTCCTTCATTAGCAATTTCAATAATTTCACCCTGGACATTATAGTAATTCATAATTTTGTGTATTATTAACTTAGTTTCCGGAACTTCACCAATTATAGTATTAAACCCAACTTTATCACCAATCAGAACTTTAGGTCTAAAATGCCATTTTTTTTCTGTACTAATTCCTAACGCTTTAGTACCTCTTTTTAAAAAGTCTCCATCTGTTTTTTTCAAAGCCTCCAACGGTCTTTGTATACCATCAAAAATATTCCCCATAAGTCCAGGCCCCAAAGTAACAGATAAAGGAGCCTCTTCACTTATTACATCCTCACCAATTTTTAAACCAGTAGTATTTTCATATACCTGAATTGTAGCTATATCTTTATTAATTTTTATAACATCACCTAAAATCTGCTCTTTTCCAATATACACAATATCATGCATAGCAAAGTCGCCCTCACCTTTTGCTAATATTACGGGACCATTTATTGAAACAATTTTTTTTATTTGCAAAACTAATTACACCTCAATTCCACCAGACATTTTTTCATCCAAATTACTCTTCAAAGTATTATCAACCACAACGCCTAATTTATCACTTTTAACCTTACAACCGCCAATAAAACAATCATCTAATTGCCCTATCTGAAAATTATACTTATTTAAAACTTCAAAATATTTTTCACTATCTTTTTTAGTAACATATATTACCGAAGTGCTATCATTATCAACAACTTTTAAAGCATCATTTATATTTTTTAACAAATATTGCACATATTCCTGCCTATCAGTAAAAACTTGTAATCTTTTTACTATTTCATCTTTTAATTCTCTATTAATTATATCTTTTACATTTTGAATGCTCTTTTTACATTCCACCTCATATTCAAATAAAGATTTATTATATTCTTTTACAACTTTCTCACATTGCTTTTTATATGCGATTTCTTGTTTTTTTATATATTCTTCAAGCTCTGTTTCTATTTGCTCTTCTATTTCGTTATTTATTTTTTCATTTAATTTTTCAGCATCTATTTGAGCTAAATTTTCACAGCTTTGCTCAAATTTTTTTATTTTATCATCTATATTCATAAAGGTAAAATCCTCCACTTTAAATCTTAACTATTAAAGGCAAATTTTTATTGTTTTTTATATAATTTAATTTTTCTTTTCCCATTTCATATATTTTTTCTGTTACTATTAAAATACCAATTTCTTTATTTTTCACGACTTTTTCTATTTCTAAATCTACATCATTTTCGTTTTTTATTATTACTGATTTTATTCCTGCTAATTTAAATCCGCACTGCTGTATCTATATCATCACTAATACAAAACATCTTCATGAATTTTCTGCCTTTCTTTTAATTATTTAGATTTTGCTTAATATCATTATGGAAATTATAAGACCATAAATTGCAATACCTTCTGCTAAACCTGCAAATATAACTGTTTTACCCAATAGGCTTGGATTTTCGCTTATTGCTCCAACAGCACTTGAAGCAACAACTGCAACAGCTATACCAGATCCTATTGCAGCTAAACCTACTGCAAGAGCTGCTGCTATCATTCCAACTCCTTTATCTTTTGAACTTTCTTCATTTCCGATATTTGAACAATCTTGTGTTGTTGTTAAAGTTGCTGTTTCAGTTTGATTTACTTCATCTGCTTTGGAAATACATAATCCTCCTACACATATAATTAAACTCAATACAATCATTAAAGTTAATTTAAACAATATTTTTTTCATTTTACTTTCTTCCTTTCTATTTTTTATTCATATTAATGAAATGTTACAATTCACTGCCTCTTATAGAGTAGTGTAAAAGGTATTATATTATAAAAAATGCAATGACTTAGCTCGTTTGGGAGCCATAGAACCTCACAGCCAGTCCACATTTTAAGGCACAAAATTATATATTCCTCATACTTTCGCCTGCCGACCAGTAAGGAATGGAATTTTTTATAATATAATACCTTTGGAACGGCTTATTTTTAGCTATGAACTGTAACACTCAAATATTTTACTTATTTGTAAGTACTTTTCAAATCTATATAACAAAATATTCTTTTTACTCCTCAACTTGCTTTCTAATAGATTTAAACTCTCGTCCATTTCCCTCATAAAATCTACTAAATAATTCGTAATATTCAAGTCTTAAAACTTGAATTCCTACTATTAAACCTTCTAAAACAATTACTATTATATTTCCTATTATAGCAATTACTATGTTTCCAACACCAGATGCCATATCTGCTAGCAAGTATACTGCCATACATAATCCGCACATGGTTTATTGCAAAAGCTGCTAATCTTAAAAATGATATAGTATTACTTGCAAATGATAAAACCATTTCTATAATTTCAAATATTTTTTCAACCATCGGTGTTTTTATATTTTCCTTTTTCTTTTCCATTTTCGAAGATATTGTATCTCCAAATAAAATTAACAATATTAAAACAATTGCTATTATAACTAAAAAATTAATTGGTATTAACATTTTATCTTGCATAAAATATACCGCTATATCTGCTAATATTAAACCATATAATAAAAATCCTGAAATTCCATTTTTGTCAAATAACCATTTTTTTAAATCTCTGTTTTTTATTCCATTAACAATATTGAATATCATTGCAACTAATATAAATATACTTCCAACTGCAATTCCAGAAATTAGCATTGTTTGTATATTTTCCATTGGACTTATTAATACCTGTTTTATTATACCTTCTTTTCCCAAAACACTACCATATAAAAAACCAAATATTATTGAAGATATTCCTCCCATTGCAAGCACGGGTCCTAATGACATTTTCTTTTTGGCTAAAATTAATCCTAAAATTAATATAACTATACCATGTCCTACATCTCCAAACATAAAACCAAACATTATAAATGCTGTTATAGCAACTAAACCTGTTGGATCTACTTCTTTTGAATTTGGAACACCATACATTTTTACTAGTGTTTCAAATGGTTTAAATATTTTTATATTTTTTAGTTTTGTTGGTGATTTTAATTCTTCTTCATCATCTATGATGTCACAATCTAAATTTTCATAATTAGATATTATATTTTTTATATCTTCTAAATTTTCGTTTGAAACCCATAGCACTATATAAAAAGTTCCATTTTGATCATGTACTATATATTTTTTTAACATATTTACATTTTCATAAACCAATAGTTGCTTATACAAACCAATTATTAATTCTTTACTATCTAACTTCAAATTTCTTAATTTTCTTTTTTCTTCTTCTAGCTCTAAAGAATTATTTTTTATATTCAACTCTATTTGTTTTATATACTCATCTGGGGTTCCTTTGGCATCTTTTGGAAGCCATATTCTTTCAAAATCTTGTACATTAAAAAAGCTATCGACTTTACCTATAAATTCTTCTGTTGTTAAATATAATATCCAAGTATATTCTTCTTCTCTTTTTAATTCGAAAAAAATTGCATCCGTATTTTCTATTTTTTTATTAATTTCATCTAAATTCTTGGTTGGTACTCTACCGTATCTAAATTTCATATATTTTAAATTATACAAATTTTCTATTTTAGAATCTACTGTAACTAGATTTTTTACAATTTCGTATTCACTTTTTACATAATCATTTTGCTTATTTATTTCATTAACTTTATTTGTGATTTCATTAAATTGATTACCTATATTATCAACTTTTTCTTTTATCTCATCTATTGAATCTACAATATTAAAATCCCAATAATCTTTGTTTCTTTCTATTTGTAATTCATCTAATAATCTTTCACATTTTTTTATATATTCTTTTATTGTGTAATCATAATTAAAATATTCTAGTTTCCAACCTTTTTTATATACTCTTTTTGCATCTTCCATTTGTATATCTAGGTTTAGTAAGTTTTTTGCCAAAAACTTTTCTAAATCTGTATCTTTACCTGTTATGCTTAAGAGCTTCATTTTTTCAACCGCCATTTTTTTATCATTCCTCCTAAGTATATTGTTTATTAGGTTAAACTAATAATTTCTTAAGTAGTCTGCTTTTGTCTATTCCATAACGTACTGCTTCTATTATGCTTATAATATCATTATTTTCTAGCTCTACTAAATTTAAATAAGCATATACGCAATTTATACTTAATAAATTTGATTTAAAGTTTTTTATATACAATTTTTGTAAATATTTTTTGGTTTTACATTCTAAATCATATATATCATCTGAAGCTAATCTCGAATATTTTGTATTTTTTAATACTTCATTCATTTCATCTAGATTTTGTGCTTTTATTAATGATGTAATTTCACTTTTTTTTAGAAAATAGTTTATATCTATTATTGATTCTTTTATTTTTTCCTCTGGAAATTTATAGTATTGCTTCATTCTATAAATCCATAATATATTTATAAAATCAATTTTTGTTCCGATCATTTTTTCTAATTTTTTATTTTCTGCTAAGTTATATAGTTTTTTTAAATATAGTCTGTCTAATTCATTTTCTATATCAAAAATATTAAAATTTTCTTCATCATTGTTAAAATATTTTTTTAATATTTTTTTATATTTTACTTTATCTACTATTTTTATTATTTCATCAATAGTTTTTACTGATTCTAATCCTTTTAAATTTTCAAATATATTTTCTGTCCATACTTTTATATTTTCATCAAAATCATTTTGTGAATAAACCAATTTTATTGAATTTTGTATGCATTTTATTTAATATTTGGATATTAAAATATCAAATATTTTTTTATGGTTTTTATCTAAAGATTTTACTATTTTTTCTATATCATATATAATTTCTA
>ENA-UOJD01003809-UOJD01003809.1-human-gut-metagenome-genome-assembly--contig:-P48-NODE-3809-length-10525-cov-4.721203_pt1 | contig 10525 bp, 9 predicted proteins | sample MGYA00242342_ERZ723889 | MGnify/ENA metagenome assembly ERZ723889
ACAAAGGGCATTACATTTTGTATCCGACAGGTGTTTTTTTTGAAGCAGAGAATTACTAAAAGTTAAACGGCCTGATATTCCATATCGACGCAATAATGCTAGCACTTCTTCCGGATTTTCCGCACCGAAGGAAGTTCTTCCTCCACCCCAAAGGCAATCGGCGGGTGCGCCATAAATAGAGCCGATCTCACACCAGTTATAAAAATACTCCCTGTGTTCATAAAACAGCGCTAAAAACAGACGATATAATTCATAAAATTCAAACAATCCGGGCAAATGAAAGTACGCAGTCTTATTTATTAAATTGTTCTCTTTCATTCTGTCACCAGCCTCCGTTATTTTCTATCGTTCTTCCCTTCACTCTCTCGTCCTATCGTTTTCACTGTATTGTATCTCGTCCTATCGCTCCCGCTGTATCCTATCTCGTCCTATCGTTCCCACTGTATTTATCTTGTCCTATCACTCCCACAGTATTCTATCTTGCCCTATCGCTCCCATTGTATTCTGCCATCCCCCATAGTCTCGGAAAACGCACAGTATTTATCCACAAAGCAGACAATCCACGCCTCTAGACATCGTGGCGGCAACACCGTCAACGGGAACATATGTCTCGCAATAATATTTCTCTCTTTCCTATTCAGCGAAAAATCTTTGCTTGCATTATAAAGGGCGAACGCCGGATGTCGAAATCCATGCAGCCGATGTCCGCCATCCTTTTCATGCCAGTCATATAAAAAATAATCGTGCAGCAAGGCCCCTCGCACTAATGATTGTTTATCAACTGGCAGACGATAATTCTCCACCAACAGAAGGCTCTTATAGGCAACGTTAACACTATGCTCATAGACCGATGTACTTCCATGCTGCATCGCATTCTGCTCCTCCAACAAACGTCCCTGCTCACACAATTGGTGTATCACTTCATCTAACAAGTCATAATTTTCTTCCGATAACTCTACCTTTCGATTCATACAGCCCCTCATTTCTGTTATCTAAGTCATCTGCATCAAGTTTACAACTACTGCGATCATTATAGCACACAACATAATGCAAGCAACCCCTATCTGATTGCGCTCTAATCCCTAGATTCGATCACGATCAATTCCCCATGTGTAAACGAGATCGTTGCCGTCTGCGCTTCTGGCGCAAACTCATTGCTGATCGCGCGTCCATCACCATATGTTAGCGTATAATCTTTCAGTCCATATTGAAATCCGGTCAAAGTCACCGGATACACTTTTTCGGAAAGCGGCTGCAAGGATATATATTGGCCAAATACCTGCTCTCTGTGTAAGGTTGTCTCTCCGTCAATCAAGTATAACCGATTATGCGAATCTACAATATACGCCGGGATTCCCTGCTTAAGTGGTTTCATCAAAATATTTAGATTGGATAGAAAATGATCCAATCGTCCCCCGGTAGCACCCAGAATAGTGATTTCAGATGCCCCTTCCGACAATATCCATTCCAATACCATCTGCGTGTCCGTATAGTCTTTTGCCTTAGGATACTGCACAAACTTTGCTGCCTTATCCGCAGACCGATACTCTGCCAGTGTCTCTTGCGATACACTGTCAAAATCTCCCATAATATAATCCACGTTAACTCCTACTGCGTGTGCCGCTTCCAAACCGGAATCTGCACATGCTACCGTATCAAAAGACTTGTCGGCCAAATATTGTTTTATAAATGCAATATCATACTTTCCGCCACTAAATAATATTGTTTTACCAAGCATTATACTTATCCCCTCTCTTCTCTTACAGAAAGTAGTTGCTGTCCTAAAAACGGCACTGCAAACATCTTATCCCATTACACCTTATAAGATTGCTGTCCCCAAAAAAGGACAGTATACTACTGCCCTCTGGTTTTCTTCAAAATATCTCTCTGTATATCATAGATGTATTTCATTAACTTACGATCTGTCATCGTCATCTCACATCCATAATAAAAGTTAAATTTATGATTGGTGGCACGTAGCTCGTCACGACGCACGACCTCTGCTCTGCAATGCAGCATACCATAAGGTGATGGAATGTCGAAAAACATGCCATCCTCCAATTGAAACTCAAAGTCAGAGTATAACCCCACTCCGCTTTCACTGACATCTTTGATCACACCACGCACGATCTCTGGTTCTATCTCCTCGATAACATCTGCATTTTCTTCTTCATCTGCAGGGCTTGGTGGTTCTGATAATCTGCGAGGTGCTCCCGGCACATCATAGTAGCCAATTAATGTTTCTTCGCCGATCTGGACGCGATATGCATTGCGTCGATTGTATGAATGACCCTTATCGTTAATCTGAAATATATGCACCGGCTCTCCGTCCAACTTCGCAATGCCTGCCTTCACTTTTGTCCATTCCCACAGTCTGTCTGCATCGCGATATACAATGCATATATCATCCTCCGCATGAAACTGAAAAGCTCTTCCATTGGATGCGATCAAACTAACACATACCTGATTTGATTTGGCTTCCTCTACTTTACTGACTAACCGATAACGATAACCTTCACGATCAATATAAATTTCTAATGTTCTTCCTAATGGAATATTCTCAAGAAGCATTTTGTCCCTCCGTGTTGATTTCTTCTTGCAAAACATGAATGTTCTCCTCGATATCCCCACGAAAAACAGCGGTTCCAGCCACGACAATATCCACACCGCATGCAGCAACAGCACGTGCATTTTCCTTTGTCACGCCGCCATCAATCTCTATTTTGAAGAACAATCCGCGTTCTTTGCGAATCTTGTGCAGCTGTTTCACTTTTTCCAAGGTCTCCCAAATCAGAGTCTGACCCCCAAAACCAGGCTCTACCCCCATTATAAGCACCATATCAACTTGATCCAAAATACCATCTAACTTGCTTAACGGTGTTTTTGGACTCAAGCACACTGCCGGCTTCGCACCACTTTCTCGAATGGCCGCAATCGTCCCCGGCAAATCAGCGCACGCTTCCGCATGCACAGTTAACCCATCCGCTCCGGCCTGACGCAAGGCGTTGACATAACGGATCGGTTCCTCTATCATCAGATGCACGTCAAAAAACATGTCTGTATGTTTCCGCAATGACGCAATCACCGGCATACCAAAAGAAATAGATGGTACAAACATTCCATCCATCACATCAATATGGAGGTAATGTATGCAAAGCTTTTGCAATTGTTTCAATTGCTCTCCCAGGCAGATAAAATCTGCCGACAAGATTGACGGTGCCAACTGTTTCCTATTTCTTCTCCATTCTTTCATAGACGAGTCTATGTATGCATCTTCCTATCATATCTAATAGCGTTTCCGATTTTTGAGTTCTTCATAAAATAGTTTATAATTCTCATATCGGCTACTCGACATTTTCCCCTGAGCCAATGCCTCCTTGACCCCACAATCCGGTTCGTTGATGTGAGCACAGCCAAGGAAACGGCATTGCAATGCATATGGTCTAAACTCCTGATAATATTCCCTTAATTCTTCTTTTTCCAATTCCGGCAAAAGAAGCGAAGTAAATCCCGGTGTATCCATCACATACGTTTGATCTGGCAGCGAAAACAGTTCCGAATGTCTCGTTGTATGTTTCCCTCGCTTAATTTTGGTACTAATCTCCCCAATTGCCATATCTGCTTCCGGAAAAAGTGCATTCATTACAGAAGATTTCCCAACACCGGATGGTCCGGCAAGCACTGTTGTCTTCCCAATCAAACTTTGATGCAGCTCTTCTAGCCCCTTCCCATCGTAGGTACTGGTAAAAAAGAGCGATGCACCACTGTCTTTATAAATATTGGTGTATTCTTCTATAAAACCATCATCTGCGGTGTCCAATTTATTAAAGCATACACTAACAGGTACATCCTGCCACTGCATCATCAGCAGAAAACGATCCAGCAAATTGATATTTGGTTTTGGATAGGATGCTGCAAAAATAACAATCGCCTGATCGACATTAGCAACTGCCGGGCGTATCAACTCCGAATGTCTAGGCAGTATCTCCTCAATATTCCCCAGCGCATTCGCCTCGTCCAGTATTGTTACATCTACATTGTCTCCAACCAAAGGTTTGACCCTTCGGTTGCGAAACGCACCCTTTGCCTTGCATTCCAACAGACCAATGCTTGGAACGTGTACATAATAAAATCCGCCTACACCTCGAATGATCTTTCCCTGCATTACTGCCTTTCCTTCTTAAACTCTACATTGTATGGGCCACCTACTTCTACGCCATCTTTATACAACGTAATCTTACCATTGTTATCACTGTATCCCTCAACCGAAAACTTACGCGGGAAATCAGAATAACTCAAAGTTCCTGACCAGGCAGTTTTAGATTTACCATCCTGCTCTAAGACTAATTTGATGGATGCCGGAGCTTCATCTTCGTAGTCAAACGGATTGGCAGAAATCGTCAAAGAACCTGTATATTTGTACTTCGGCTCTGTCGTCGGTGTCGCAGCCGGTTTCTCAGTTGCCTTATGCTTAGATCCTAAGCTGACGGTAAATTCAATCACCGTTCCAACCTCAACCTTGGTACCGGACTTCTTAGACTGGCTGACCACATATCCCTTCTGTACTGTATCACTATATACATAAGTCGGCTCATCTGGAGCTTCCAATCCTACATCTGCTAATCGTTCTCTCGCAACCTCTAATGATTTCTTCACGAGATTTGGAACACGTACCATATCATTTTCCGGTCCCTTACTGATGATCAAAGTAACTGCTGTTCCTTTGGCTACACTGGAACCCACAACAGGATCGGTACCACATACCTTTCCTTTGGCTACGATATCACTATATTTCTCTGTGGTTCCCTTAACGGTCAAATTGCTGCTCTCTAATTGAGATGTTGCGTCTTCTAAGGATTTATTTGTTACATCCGGAATCGTAATTCCACTGGATTCCTGACTGTAATAAATAGTAACTCTCGTTCCTTCTTCTACCTCTTCGCCGGATTTCGGTTCTTGATCCGTCACGGTATTAGCGTCCTCCTCAGACTCTACCGGCTTAAGCTGATATTTTAATCCTGCCTCGTCAAGCATCTTCTCTGCTTCTTCAAGTGTATGATTCACGAGATCCGGTACTGCCACTTTACCTAAAGCAGCCGCAGAAGACTGTGGATCTGCACTTGCATCTGCTGTCGAAGTCGGCGTTGGTTTCTTGTTGGAACCGCCACCCCACCAACCGGCCACTTTGCCGATCAGCAAAATAACAACTAACACAATGATCACCGCAACAACACCGCTGCAGATTTTCAAAATACGCTCTAATTTAGGATCAATAGCATCATCGTCCGATTCTTCCTCTTCATTTTCCGGCTGAACTGTACGGTCTTTTTCTGCTAAAATAGCACTCTTTTTCAACTGATCCACTTCATTTTTGTCCATAATGATCGTCGGCGAATCGTCGACAACATCGGAGATCACAACATAATCCCCATCCGGCTCTATTAACGCTCTCTTCAGATCTGCGATCAATGCAGAAGCTGTCATATAACGCATATCCGGCTTCTTCTGCATACACTTCATCACAATCTTGGATAAGCTGTGCGGAATTTCCGGATCAATTTTATCTAACGGTGTTGCCTCTTCCTGAATATGTGCAAGTGCAACAGTCACCGTGCTGTCTCCTTCAAAAGGTACTTTGCCTGACAGCATCTCATACATTTTTACACCAATAGAATAGATATAACTCTTTACGTCGCTGTAAACACATCTTGCCTGCTCCGGACAGATATAATGCACAGATCCCATTGCATTAGATGTGATTGTATTTGACGTTGCTGCCTTAGCGATACCAAAGTCTGTAACTTTTACTTTGCCCTCTTTGGAAATAATGATATTCTGTGGTTTAATATCACGGTGAATAATGCTGTTATCATGTGCAGCCTGCATACCCTGTGCGATCTGCACACCGATCCCTATCGCCTCCTTGACATCGAGACGACCTTTCTTTTCAATAAAGCGCTTGAGCGTAATACCCTCCACAAGCTCCATAACGATGTAATACAGATCGTCATCTTCACCAACATCATACACATTTACAACATTCGGATGTGACAATCCCGCTACAGACTGCGCCTCCCCTCGAAATTTGGAGACAAACTTTGCATCATTACTATATTCCGGTTTTAAGATCTTGATCGCCACGAAACGGTTTAATCTCTGATCTCTCGCTTTATATACATCCGCCATTCCGCCGGATCCCACGCGGTCAATAATCTCATATCTCTCGCTTAATAACATTCCTGGACTTATCATTTCTACCCTTACCTCCTCTTAGCTTATACCTCAGCTAACACAACGGTAATATTATCATTACCGCCGTTCTCATTAGCTCTAGCCACTAACGACTCTGCCGCTGTCTGCAGAGTATCACTATTCTTTACAATGTATTCCATGTCTTCATCTTCAATCATATTGGACAAGCCATCACTGCAGAGCATAATAACATCCCCTTGCTCCACATCAATCTCAAAGAAGTCAGCCTGGACTTCTTCATTGATGCCAAGGGCCCTCGTAATAATATTTTTCTGCGGATGTATCCTTGCCTCACTCTCCGTAATATTACCCTGTTTGACCATTTCCTCTACCAAAGAATGATCATCCGTGATCTGCTCAATCCCATCTCGTATCAAGTACAATCTGGAATCCCCAATGTTGGCAATGTACAGTGTATTTTCCTCTAATGTGCAGGCTACCACGGTGGTACCCATGCCCTCATATTCCACGTGTGACGCAGACTCCTCAAAGACTGCTTTGTTCGCAGCTGTAACTGCTTCCTCAAACAAGGAAACCGGCGTCTTATGAGCACTCTTCTCCAGCGACTGCACCATTGTCTCTACACATAAACGTGATGCATAGTCTCCAGCTCTATGTCCGCCCATACCATCTGCCACGATCAACAGATTTTGGAAACTACCAACAGGTTCAGTATTGCAATACATATAGTCCTGATTCATAGATCTCTTGCTGCCTATATCTGTCTTTGCATATGCTTTCATGTAGTTTCCCCTCCTTTGTTTATAATCAACCTTACATGTATACTATCTAACATATTTTATCATAATAGTGATGTAGTGTCAAAATCTGACGCTTTTTCCATTTATTTCACAACTGACACGGGATTTATCTTCCACGAATTATATATTTTTACCGCGCAGCTGACCACAGGCAGCATCAATATCGCTTCCCATCTCTCTACGGATCGTTGCGGTAATATGCCTGCTCTCCAATATTTTCTGAAACTCCAATACTTTGGTACGCTTGGATCGCTCTCCCATACGCCCTTCCACTGGATTCAGCGGGATCAGGTTGACATGGCAATTCAGACCGTGCAGCAAAGCCGCCAGCTCCTCTGCATGTTCTGCACTGTCATTCGTCCCATCCACCAAGCTATATTCAAATGTAACTCGGCGTCCGGTGTGATCTACATACTCCCGGCATGCTTTCAAGATCTCTGCGATCGAATACCGATTGGCAACCGGCATCATTTCCCGGCGCAGTACATCATTCGGCGCATGCAATGAGATTGCAAGTGTGATCGTTAAATCTTCTTTCATCAGACGATAGATCCCATCTACAAGACCGCAAGTCGACAATGTTATATTTCGCTGACTGATATGCAGTCCCCGTTCATCCGAAATCATTCGAATAAAACGTACAACATTCTCGTAGTTATCCAAAGGCTCTCCAATTCCCATAAGGATCACATTAGAGACACGTTCTCCGGTGATCCGCTGTACCTCATAGATCTGCTCTAGCATTTCCCCGGTTGTCAGACTGCGATTTAAGCCGCCTACCGTGGACGCACAAAAACGACATCCCATCCGGCAGCCCACCTGAGTGGATATACAAACGCTATTGCCATGATGATATTTCATCAACACTGACTCTACTTTATTGCCGTCACTAAGCTCCATCAAAAACTTGTTCGTACCATCTGCGGAAATCTGCCGCTTTACCATGGTACAACCATTTAATGCCGCCTGCTCCTCTAATTTATCCCGAAACGCTGCGGACAGATTGGTCATACTCGCAAATTCTTTGACCATTTTTTGATGCATCCACTGATATAACTGCGTTGTGCGAAATTTCTTCTCTCCAAGATCTTCCACAAACTGCTGCAACTCAGCAAATGTCATGCTTTTAAGATCCACTTTCTGCATCTGTCCACTCCTTCTTTCCTAATTACTTTGTCATATTCCTTTTCGCTGAAATTTCGCCACAAAGAAACCATCCGATCCATTTCCCGGCAACACTTGCAAATATCCCTCTTTACCGGTCTTTCCTCGCAGCGATTCCGGAAGGTCTTCCTCTATCGAAACCGGCACAAACGGAAGTGTCTCCTCGATCCACGAAACGTTATCATTATTTTCTTCTCTTGCAACGGTACACGTACTATATAGCAATATACCACCCGGCCGTACATATTGGCTGACAACCCGCAAGATCTCGCGCTGCAGCGATGCCAGCTCATCAATATCTTCCCGATGCGTGTGATATTTAATATCACATTTGCCACCGATGACTCCCAGTCCGGAACACGGCAGATCTGCGATCAAAACATCCACCGAATCGATCCAATCTTTACGAAGGATCCTGGCATTCTGACGGTACAGTTCGCAATGATCTACCCCGGCGCGCTCCATATTTTCCTGAATCAAATGCACTTTCGTCTCGCTTAAGTCACAAGAAAAGATCACACCGGTACCTGCCAATAAATCCGCTGCATGCAGAGATTTGCCGCCCGGTGCTGCACAAACGTCCAATACCTCTTGTCCCGGTTTGATCCCGGAAACAGCACCAACAAGCATCGAACTTTCATCCTGCACCTGCAGTCTTCCTCTCACAAACGCCTCCATAGAATCCACTCGCTCAAAGCCGGATAAGTGAAGGGCATACGGGAACCATTTTCCGGGCTGTACTGTTACCTGCTGCCGCTCCAAAGACTCTATGATCTCACGAACCGCAAGATCCGGATTTCCGCTCGGATTTTGCAGATTCAGATTGCACCGCACGGTTACACCACTTTCCTTCTGCATAAACCCCTGCAGGATCTGTTCTGTTTCAGCTTCACTGTATTCTTCTAAAAAATATTCAATGATCCAACCCGGCATCGAATATTTGATGGATGCGTAGGAAATAAAATCTTTCGCATCCGGATATTTAATCTGATCTTTGCCACGGATAACACTTCGAAGAACGCCATTGACAAATCCACTAAGACCTTTCAAACCACGTTTACGTACCAGTTTCACAGCTTCGTTGCAGGCTGCACTGTCTGGCACTTGATCCATATAGAACAACTGATATACTGCCATACGCAGTGTTTCACGGATCACCGGTTTCATCTTGACCACTTTTGTTTTTGAAAAACAATCTATGATGTAATCCAAACGGATTGCCTGTTCAACAGTTCCTTCTACTAATCTGGTAAGAAACGCACGCTGTTGTTTGGACAACGTATCCTCTCTATTTAAGGTACGGTGTAATGTCCGGTCACAATACTTGCCTTCTTCCATCACCTGCAGGAGAATATCCAGCGCAATGGCACGTACATTTCGCATATTCTGTTGTGGCGTCTGCCGTTTCTCCATGGTATTACTGTCCTTTCTATTGCCTAATCACAGGCAAGTATCGTTCCGCAGTCAATCTGCATGCCGCGCAGGAAATCTGCAATATTCATTCGTTTTTTGCCGGCGAGCTGCAAGCTTTTCACACTCAGGCAGCCATCTCCTGTCTGGATCCACAAGCGATTTTTATCAATCAATACGATCTGACCGCACCGGCCTTTCTCGATCTGCTCTGCTGCCTGCTGCCCCGCATCAACAATATCTGCATCCCAAATTTTTAGCATTTTACCCTGTAAGCCCGTATAACAACTCGGCCACGGATTAAGTCCTCGGATCAAGCGCTCTAATTCAACCGCCGGTCTGGTAAAATCAAGCTTTCCTGTCTCCTTGGAAAGCATCTTGGCATACGTATATTCTTCTCCCTGCGGAACAGGATGGAGTTCTCCGGCTTCTGCCTGTTTCAATACCTCTAGTATCATCGGACCGCCAAGTTGTGACAATTTATCAAACAAACTGCCCCCGGTCTCTTTGGCATCCAATGTATATTTCTGAACCATCAACATATCTCCGGTATCCAGTCCCTCATCCATCTGCATGATCGTTACGCCACTTTCCGGATCTCCGTCAATAACAGACCACTGGATCGGTGCTGCACCACGAAGCTTTGGCAACAAGGACGCATGCACGTTCATGCATCCGTATTTGGGCAGTTCTAATATTTCTTTGGGTAATATCTGGCCAAATGCTACAACGATGATTACATCCGGGTTGAGTTCCTGCAAGACCGGATAAAACGTTCCGTCCTTTATGCGCTCCGGCTGAAATACCGGAATCTGCGCCTCCACGGCGGCTTCCTTCACCGGAGAAAACTGCAGCTTACCGCTTCTTCCCTTCGGTCGGTCCGGCTGTGTCACACCTCCCACTACTTCATGTTCGCTCTGTATCAGAGTTTCCAATGT
>ENA-UOJD01003812-UOJD01003812.1-human-gut-metagenome-genome-assembly--contig:-P48-NODE-3812-length-10519-cov-3.883601_pt1 | contig 10519 bp, 8 predicted proteins | sample MGYA00242342_ERZ723889 | MGnify/ENA metagenome assembly ERZ723889
AACTGCGGCACTCCGTTCATGACGAAAGGAGTGCCGTTTGTGCAGATAACCATGCTGTTCATGCAGACCACCTTTAAATATTATGCAAAATATACTATAATGCATTTGCTTGAAGAAAAAGAACTAAGCATAATGTATATTCAAGGAGGGATTTGTATGATTAGTTTTCTCGTCTGTCTGGCACTTTTGATCGGAGGTTACTTTGTCTACGGCAACCTCGTAAATAACATTTTCAACCCGGATGACAGAGAGACACTGGCAGTCAGAATCAACGATGGTGTCGACTACGTGGTCATGCCCCAATGGAAACTCTTTCTGATCCAGCTTCTGAATATCGCTGGTCTGGGCCCGATCTTCGGAGCCATGCAGGGTGCATTGTGGGGACCGGTCGTATTCCTGTGGATCACCTTCGGTACGATCTTTGCCGGCGGTGTTCATGACTTCTTCTCCGGCATGATGTCCGAGAGAAATGATGGTGCTTCGATCTCAGAGGTATGCGGAATCTACCTCGGCGGCCTGATGCAGAACGTGATGCGTGTATTCAGTGTTGTACTTCTTGTCATGGTCGGTACTGTTTTCGCGGTTGGTCCGGCCGGTCTGATCGTAACTCTGTTCAGCAATGGCGGAGCACAGGGTCTGGTCGTAAACAAAGAGATATGGCTCTGGATCATTCTGGCTTACTACTTTATCGCGACCTTTATTTCTATCGACAAGATCATCGGTAAGATCTATCCGATCTTTGGTATCTGCCTGATCATCATGGCACTTGGTGTTGCTTTTGGTATCTTCACAAAACCGGAATATGTGATCCCGGAGATCTGGAGCAATTTCAGAAACATGCATCCGAGCGGAACACCGGTATGGAGCTTCATGTTCATCACCGTTGCCTGCGGCGCGATCTCCGGTTTCCACGCAACACAGTCACCTCTTATGGCGCGTTGTATGAAATCTGAGAAACAGGGTCATTTCGTATTCTACGGCGCAATGGTATGTGAAGGTATTATCGCCCTGATCTGGGCAGCAGCAGGATGCTCTCTCTACGAAGTGACAGGTGGTTTAAACACAGGTCTCGCAGAGATCATGAAGAACGGTCAGTCCGAGCCATCTATGACGTCTGCCAGAAGACCATGGGCGGTGTCGGCATTGCTCTTGCTATGTTAGGTGTTATCGCCTGCCCGATCACTTCCGGTGATACAGCATTCAGAAGCGCACGTTTAACACTTGCTGACTGGTTCAAGGTTGACCAGAAGAACTGGAAGAACCGTCTGCTTCTCTGCGTACCGTTACTTGGAATCGGCGCTATCGTTGGACACATGGATTACAGCATCGTATGGAGATACTTCAGCTGGACAAACCAGACACTGGCTATGATCGTTCTCTGGACAGCAAGCATGTACCTCTACAAGGCAAAGAAGAACTACTGGCTCACAGCAGTTCCGGCAACCTTCATGAGCGCTGTTTCCATGACATATTTCTTCTGCGCAAAAGAGTGCTTAAACCTTGGTACTGCAGTTGCGTACCCGGTAGGTATCGTACTTGCGGTCGTATTCCTTGGAATCTTCATCCGCGCAACGAAGAAACAGACAGCATAATGTAAGATTATAATGACACGAAAGACAGGCTGCAAAGCTGGGAGTGTCTGACTGCAGATGATGCAGAAAGTATAAGCTGCCCCGGTGAAAGGCTGAGGGCAGCTTATACTGGTTATTCAGTATTTGGGAGGCGAGAGTTATGTTCTTAAAACCGGCAAAACTTGGAGAAAAAGAGATTCTGGAGAGTATTCTTTCAGAGGACAAAAAGCACTGTAAGAAGATCGGTCCCTGCGGAATCGGAAAAGAGGCATTATACCTCAACAGCTTTTATCTGGAGCGGCGCTTCTACATCCCGGTATCTTCCGTCTCCCGTGTCTTTAAGCGCGTGGCGATGAGCAAAGGCGGATTTACCGGAAAAGGCCTGTTTGCCACCATGCCGTATCTGGTGGTTGTCTACGGGGATGGGAAGGAAAAACAGTGCAACTTTAAATATGAGGATCAGGTTGACGCTTTCGTGGCATCCGTGAAGGAACGGTTCCCGCAGATAAAGACCGTGAGTGAAGCGGCGGAAAAGCGCCTTGCGGAAGCTGAGAAAAAGCAGGCGGAGAAACGTCTCATTCCTCTCTCAGAGCAGGCGAAGGAGACGGTAAATGTTCTGGAGCAGGCAAAAGCAGCCCTCACGAAGCGTCTGTCCCTGTTCACAGAGCTCACCAACGCGGCAAAGAAAAAGAGAACGTATGAGAAGACAAAGCCGTTTTACAAATGGCTCGCTTTATTCATGGTAGTCATGGGGGCGGCGGCGCTTGCATATGGCGTATTCTCCTTTATGAATCACGATGCGTTTGCCGTATACTTTGTCCTCTTTGGGATGGCAGCGATCTTTCTGTTCTCCGGAGCGAATGTCATGCCGACGAGTACGAATAACCGGAAAGCTATCGAAAAACGTCTTACGGCGGCGGAAGAAGCCGTTACGGGTTATGTGGACAGCCTCCATCTCGGACTTCCGGTTCCGGCCTGTTACCTTCATCCGGTGACTGTAGAGCGGATGCAGCGTGCTGTCCGTGAGGGGCGCGCCGAGTCTGTGGAGGACGCGTTTGACGTTGTAAAAAATGATCTGAAAAAGACCAACGCGGATGTATCCGTCACTCAGGAGGAATTCGATGAGATCATGGCGATCAAGCCGGTCTTTCTGGTCAGAGATTACGCATAGATATAAAAATCCAGAATTCATGGAGTCATGTTGAATGGCAATATTTTATTATATGAAAACCGGGATGCTGCGCAGATAGATGGCATCCCGGTTTTCTTCATGCGATTTTGATAGATTTCTGCTATTTTCCTGCAGCCATCTGATAGATCTTAAGCATATCTTCCGCTTCAAGCTTCTTCGCGGATCCCTTCGGGCCGCCTGCAGCGATTCTCGCGTTTTTCGCCATAGTCTCAAGCTGTTCTTCTGTCGGATCGATGCCGAGTTCCTTTAAGTTTGTCGGCATACTGATGGCACGGTAGAAGTCTTCCATGGCCTCGATCCCCTTTAAACCCGTCTCCATATCATCTTTTCCAGGCTCAACACCCATGACATTCACTGCAAATTTCGCGAACCGCGGTGTACAGTTAGCGATCACATATCTCGCCCAGCTGCCCCAGATCGCCGCAAGACCCGCACCGTGGGCAACGTCGAACATTCCGCGGATCTCATGCTCTAAGAGGTGGGAGGCGAAGTCTCCGCCGTCGTTTACTCAGCCGGTGAGGCCATTGTGAGAGAGACTTCCGGACCACATCACCTCGGCTCTCGCGTCATAGTTGTCTGGATCGTCCACAAGGATCTTCGCGTTCGTGATCACGGTGCGCATAAGACCTTCCGCAATGGCGTCGGTGATCTCCATATTTCCGCCGTTTGTGAAATAGCGCTCCATGGTATGCATCAGAATATCGGTGCATCCGCAGGCTGTCTGGTACGGCGGGAGAGTCATTGTGATTTCCGGGTTCATGACAGCGAATACAGGGCGGGAGATATCATTGTTGTAGCCGCGTTTTTCCAGTGTTTCATCGTTTGTGATAACAGAGCTGTTGCTCATCTCACTTCCGGAAGCCGCGATAGTCAGAACAACGCCGATCGGAAGGCATGCGGATGCCTGACGGGTGTGCTCATAGAAATCCCAGACATCACCGTCGTTCGCGAGACCGTAACCGATGGCATTCGCGGAGTCGATGACACTGCCGCCGCCGACAGCGAGAAGAAAATCAACGCCCTCCTTTCGGCAGAGCTCGATCCCCTTGCGGACTAAGGAAAGACGTGGGTTTGGGACAACACCGCCAAGCTCCACATAGGTGACTCCGGACGCGTCCAGGGATTCCTTAATGCGTCCGAGAAGACCGGAGCGGATCACGCTGCCGCTTCCGTAGTGGAGCAGGACTTTTTTACAGTTGACATTTTTTACAAGCTTTCCGATCCGGTATTCGGTTTCTTTTCCGAATACGACGCGGGTCGGGGTATAGAAATTAAAATTAAACATAAGACACCCTCCTGATAGATCAAGTATACTAAGGATCGCAGTGATCTGCAAGAAATACCTTTGGAACTTTCCAGATTTTCGGAAGCTTACCTGACACAGATTTTACACAGGCTTTAGGTGATGACGGCACCAGATTTTACAGAGGAGGCATAGGATAAAGACAGAAACTGACAGACAGGCATAAAAGAAAAAGGCAGAGACGATCTGCAGGAGGAAACACATTATGAAAAAAATAAGACTGACAGCACTTACCATGGCGGGACTGATGGCGGCGGCATCCATGACCGGCTGCGGTGCGAAAACAGCGGAGACCACAGCGGCTTCGGAGACAACGACAGCAGCAGGGACGATGGCGGCAGAGACAACAACTGTGGCGGAGACGGCTGGGAAGGTGTCCCAGACCAAACCGCTTGTAGTATATTTAAACGACTTCGATGATATTATCCCGGAGATGTTTAAAAAGGCGACCGGATATGACGTGGAAGTCGTAGCAGGAAACGGTGCGGAGACACTTGCAAGGATCGAGACGGAGGGCGACAACCCACAGTGGGATATCGTATGGCTGGATTCCATGCCAAGTATCAACTCTCTCGGAAAGAAGGGAATGCTTCTCACGGACTGGGAACCATCTAATGCGGGAAACCTCACCGATTTCTTTAAGGAGGTCGTTCCGGCGGACAAGGCATACTATCCGACCGGGGCACACGCGGCAGGCGTGATCGCGTACAGGAATGATGTTTTCACAGAAGAAACAGCTCCGAAGACCTGGGAAGACTTCGCAAAACCGGAATATAAAGATAAGATCGGAATCGCAGATCCGAGCGTAGCGGCTCCGGCATATCCCTTCGTGTCATACTTCTTCAACTCGAAGGGAATGGACAGCGGAAAAGAGTACTTCGGCTCATTATTCGAAAATGGCTTAAAGGGCTACCCAAAGAACCCGCAGGTGGTTCAGGCGCTTGCCAGCGGTGAGATCGCGGTGGCAGGACTTCAGGAGAGCAACGCATACGGCATGATCGCTTCCGGAGAGCCGATCAGCATCATCTGGCCGGAAGAAGGCGCACCGGCATCTGTACGTGTGGCAGCGATCAGCGCGAAGACGGATCAGCCGGAGGTTGCGAAGAAATTCATCGAATTCCTTTTACAGCCGGAGACACAGCAGCAGCTGGTGGATGCGGGAGATGAAGGATATTTTGAACCGTCCGTTGCAGGTGTAAACGAAAAAGAAGATCGCGAGAAAGATGGAAAGCTTGTCTATGCAGAGGCATCCTGGGCATCTGAACACGAAGCAGAGATCAAGGAGTGGTTTGCAGATGAGTCCGCGAAATAGTGGAAAATTAAGAAGCGCGGCACATAGAGGACAGGCAGAAGGGGCGATCGGCTGGATCGTCCTTTCCGTGCTTGCTGTTTTAATTATCTTGCCGCTGGGGAGCGTTCTTTTACAGATCGTAAGTCCCGGATTTTTTGGAAATACGGAAAAAGCAGATGGAATGAGCCTGCTCTTTGAGGTCTTTGAAAAACCGCTCTGGTATAAGGCACTTGGAAATTCCATGTCTCTTGGCATCTGGACAACATTTTTTGGCACGGCGTTTGGGGCGTTTCTTGCAAATTTCCGCGTAAAATGGGAGTTTAAGACTGCGAAACTTTTAGACATCGCGGCGTGGATCCTGATGATCATGCCGTCCTTCATCATTGCCCAGGGCTGGGTCTATTTCGCTTCCGGAAACGGGATCGCGAGGTCCTGGCTTCACTGGAACAACATAAACAGTCTGGTATTCAGCTTTCCGGGGCTGGTGTTTATCATGGTACTCAACAAGTTCCCCTTTGCTTATGTGACGATCAAGGCGGCCCTGGAGTGGAAACCGGAACGGCTGTCTCTGGCAGCAAGAATGAATGGGGCATCTCCATGGGAAGAGTGGAAGACCGTGCAGGCACCTTTATGCATTCCGGCCTATTGTTCCGCGGCGATCCTGATCTTTATGGATACGATCGGTGATTTCGGACTCCCGGCAGCAATCTCCGGAGTATATCGCTTCCCGACATTGCCATACGCGATCTATACGGCGCTTTACAGTTCCCCGATCCGCCTGGATATGGCAGGCGTGTTATCCTTCTATCTGGTACTGATCATCATCGCAGCCATGATCGTCCAGTACAGGATCATTGGTAAAAAACGGTATGATTTCTTTGATACGGGAACCGTGAAGGCGGTGCCGGTCCGCCCTGCATTTGGAGTCGGGATAATCCTCGATTTCTTAGGGGCATTTCTGGCATTTATCACACTGTTCGTGCCGCTTGGTTCCACAGTGGTCATGTCCTTCTCCGACTCGATCTCCGTTGCAAATTTCAGTTTCACGTTAAAGAATTATGAGAAGGTCATCGTAGACAGTAAAGAGCTCTTAAATGGTCTGGAACACTCCTTGATGATTGCCTTTGCGGCAGCCATCATTGGGCTGGTTCTCGGATTTTTCGTTTCCTATGTGCTGAACTATTCAGACTTCGTTTTAAAGCGCGTGATCGATGTGCTGTCCCTGGTTGCGTTGGCAGTTCCGGGAGTCGTTTTAGGTATCGGCTATATCTTCGTATGGAATCAGCGGTGGATCGAATCCGTGGGGCTTAAGATGTACGGAACGCCCAGGATTATCGTTCTTGCCAGCGTTGCGGCGGCGATCCCGGTCATCACGAGAGTTCTGACCGGCGGCATGGCAAAGATCCCGAGACCGATCCTGTTTGCGGCCCGGCTATCCGGCGCCGGCCTTATCACACGGGTCCGGACGATCCTCTGGCCGCTCTTAAAGGCAACCGTCCTGTCCGCGTTTTTATCCGCATTTGGCGGAAGCGTGTTCAACCTTGCGATCAATACGATCCTCTATCCGCCGAACTATCAGACATTGCCGGTCTAAATCAGCAAAGGAGTGGAAAATCTGAAATTCGGATATTCTGCGGCGGCAACGGTGTTTGGCGGCGGAATCGTGGTTCTTCTCATTTTACTGATGGAGCTTTTACCGCTTTATTCTCAGCTGTTCCAGAGAAGAAGAGCAGCCGGATCTGTGGTGAAGCTCTTCCGGGGGCAGAAAGAAAATAAGCGGGTAACGATGAAGGTACAGAATAGTTAGACGATCAGGAAATAAAGCAGATACAGTGGGAGACTTTATAGGGTACACGCTAACTGCTTTTGGAGGAATATATGGAGATTCAGAAACAGGAAGTCATCTTAAAAATAGAAGATCTGACAAAAAGCTTTGGAAAGACGGAAGTGCTTAAGGGAATCAGCATGGAAGTCCATAAAAACGAGATCATCAGCGTATTGGGTCCGTCCGGCTGCGGAAAATCCACCTTGCTGAACATTATCGCAGGCATGCTGTCTCCCGATGGCGGGCGCGTGATCATGAACGGACAGGTGATCTCTGAGGCGGGAAAAGTCCTGCCGCCGGAGAAGCGCCATATGAACATGGTGTTTCAGGATTTTGCACTGTGGCCGCATATGACAGCGTATGATAACATCGCTTACGGCTTAAAACGGAGCAAAACCGGAAAAGAGGAGATTGAGGAGCGGGTACAGGAGCTCTTAAAGCTCCTGCATCTGGAGGGACTGGAAAAACGGTATCCGGCGGAGCTTTCCGGCGGTCAGCAGCAGAGAGTCGCGATCGCCCGGGCACTGATCACAAAGCCGGATATTCTCCTGATGGATGAGCCGCTCTGCAATCTGGATGTCCAGCTCCGGGTGGAGATGAGAACCGAAATGGCGTTCTTGTTCCGGAAGCTTGGGACAACCGTCTTTCACGTCACCCATGATCCGTCGGAGGCGTTCGCGATGGCGGACCGGATCGTGATCATGAACAAGGGAAATATCGACCAGATCGATTCCCCGAAAAACTGTTACAGGAATCCGGGAACGGAGTCGGTGGCGGCTCTTTTAGGTGCCGGAAACCGGGTACATGGATACGCGAGGGAGGATGGCGGCACGCAGATCGATCTCGGTGGCAGTGTCTGCGGAACACTCGGAAGAAACGGAATCCGCAAAGATGACATGGTGACTGTCCGCTTCCGCGCGGAGAACACGGTGTGGACCGGAAGCGAGCGGCAGGAGAACAGTTTTCCGGTGGCGGTCGAGTATTCCTCCTTCGAGGGAGATTATTACCGCGTTATGGCGAAGATGGGAATGGGAGAACCGCTCTGCTTCTTAAGCCGCAATTATCTGGAAAAAGGTACGGAAGGCTACGTGAATGTGGAAGGGGACCGTCTCTATGTGTATGGCCCGGAGACAGCGGCATGAGCGGGAACCTGTATCTGATGAGCGACGTTCACGGATATTTTATTCCTTTTCTGCAAATACTGGAAAAGATCCGGTTTGAGGATGCGGACCGGATGGTGATCCTGGGGGATCTTGTGGCGAAAGGACCGGATTCCCTGGGACTTTTGCGCTTTGTGATGGAACATAAGAATATTCTGGCACTGAGGGGAAATCATGAACAGCGGCTTTTACAGTATTTTGGAACAGACCGCGCGGCCGGGATCCCGGATTCCACGATGCGGTCCTGGGTGGCCGGAGACGGGGCGGGGATCATCAGGCAGATGAATATGCTGTCAGAGACAGGACGCAGGAAGGTTCTGGAGTTTATCGGAACGATGCCGTTATGGGAAGTCATGGAGATCTGCGGGCAGGAAGTATGTGTTGGTTCACGGAGCGCCGGATGATGAAATGAAAAAAGAACTTCTGGCAGTGCAAAAAGATCCCGGTGGGAAAAGAAAAACAGCGGATTATGATGTCCTTTTAAACCGCTATGAATCACCGGATTCGGATAACCGGCTTCCGGCGGGAATGACTGCCGTAGTGGGACACACGCCGACATTCAAATGTGGAACACAGTACGCGGGAGATATGATCATAAGGGACGATAAGATCTTTCTGGATTGTGGAGCCGGTCAGGGATATGGATTGGGCTGTCTGGAAATATTGTCTGGCAATGACAAAAATTCCCATCGAAAATACTTTACAAATACAGAGAACGGGAGTATATTGTAAATAACCGCTGATGAAAATGACGGTCAGCGATAGGACAATTCAATAATAAGTCTTCAGGGCAGGGTGCAATTCCCTACCGGCGGTAAAGCCCGCGAGCCGAGAGGCATGATCCGGTGAGATTCCGGGGCCGACAGTATAGTCTGGATGAAAGAAGAATTTCAGGTTTGTTTGTGATATGCGGAAGCGATCCGGTGTTCGAAAAAGAGGACAGGATCGAGAGATTCCGTATCGCGGAAGATCGGATCAGTAGCTCTGAAATAGGAAACTGTTTCAGGGCTTTTTTGTGTAACAGGAGATTGATCCGGGAAAGCTGTGAATAGCAGAAAAGTTATATTTCCGAATGAAACAACGGACCGAATATGGAAAACCCTGTAGGCATCTGCTTTACAGGGCTTTTTTTAACAGAAAATTCCTATGGAACTTCCTGCTTGCGCCCGTAAGGCAGGTTTGCAGAAAGGAGTGAAAAAGATGACGGACCGGGATTATATGCTGCGGGCCATTGAGCTTGCAAAAGGGGGACTTGGCTGGACGAGCCCGAATCCCCTCGTGGGAGCTGTGATCGTGAAAGACGGAAGGATCATAGGGGAAGGTTATCATGAGCGGTGCGGAAAACTTCACGCGGAGCGAAACGCCATTGCATCGCTCACGGAAAGTGCGGAGGGCGCGACACTCTATGTGACGTTGGAGCCGTGCTGCCATTACGGAAAGACACCGCCCTGCACGGAGGCGATCCTCGAGCAGAAGATCGCAAGAGTTGTGATCGGTTCAAGAGATCCGAATCCCCTGGTAGCAGGAAAAGGAGCGGCGATCTTAAGAGCAGCGGGAGTCCGGGTGGAAGAGGACTTTATGCGTGAGGAATGCGATGCGTTAAATCCGGTATTCTTTCATTACATTACAAAGAAAACGCCCTATGTAGTCATGAAATACGCCATGACGGCGGACGGAAAGATCGCTGCGCGGACCGGTGACTCCAAGTGGATCACAGGAGAGAGCGCAAGGAAAAAGGTGCAGGAGCTGCGCCACCAGTATATGGGGATCATGGCTGGGATCGGCACGGTCCTGGCAGACGATCCGATGTTAAACGTCCGGATCCCCGGGCTGAAGAGTCCGGTGCGGATCATCTGCGACAGCGGACTCAGGATCCCGATGGATTCACAGATCGTGAAGACGGCAAAGGAGTACCGGACCATCGTAGCGTATGCGGGGGAGCATTCCGGGGAAGGCTGTAAAGAAGCGGAAGAGAAAGAGGAACAGCTTCACACGGCCGGCGTGGAGACCGTGTCGGTCCCGGATGCAGACGGGCGTGTGGATCTTAGAAAGCTCATGGACTATATTGGAAAACAGGGCATCGACAGCGTGCTTTTAGAGGGCGGAGGTACCTTAAATGACGCGGCGCTGTCAGCCGGGATCGTAAATGAGATCTGCGCATTTATCGCCCCGAAGAT
>ENA-UOJD01003835-UOJD01003835.1-human-gut-metagenome-genome-assembly--contig:-P48-NODE-3835-length-10478-cov-4.145160_pt1 | contig 10478 bp, 6 predicted proteins | sample MGYA00242342_ERZ723889 | MGnify/ENA metagenome assembly ERZ723889
CGCAGAGGATAAGCATCCGGATGGAATTGTTCTGTTCCGGAAAAATTCATTTCCAGTCCGGGTGCATTGGCAAAACAATCTTCCAGGACATACTTCGACGTTTTTTCCAATTGTACAGGTATCGCCCGGACAGGTTCTACTTCCTCCCGGGCGGGAATTTCTCCGAAATATTTCCGGATCATCACCTCTACCTCCCTCCGGTCAAAATCCCCTGCCACCACTAAGGTCGCATTGTTGGGAGCATAATATTTCCGATAGAACTGTTTCATATCGTCTACCGTAGCTCCGCGCAGATCGGCGATAGAACCGATCACCGGCCAACGGTAAGGATGTCCTTCGGGATAAAATTGCTTTAACATCATCCCGTTACTCTGCCCAAAGGGGCGGTTTTCATTTTGCCGTTTTTCGTTCGAAACGACATCGATCTCCCTCTCCAAACCTTTCCGGGTCACCGTATTAATGAAAAATCCCATCCGGTCGGACTCCATCCACAGCACTTTCTCCAGCGCATCACGAGGTACAGTCTCATAATAAACCGTCCCGTCGGGTCCGGTCGCCCCATTAAAATTTCCCCCCAGTTCGCCGATTTTTTTAAAGAATTCGTTTCGGCCCAAATGTTCGGAGCGCTGAAACAACATGTGCTCAAAAAGATGAGCGAATCCGGTTTTCCCAGGCTTCTCCCGCGCCGATCCCACATGATACTGAATCGCCACGGACACAATAGGATCGGATTTATCCTCATGCAATACGACCTGTAGGCCGTTATCCAAAACAAATTTCTCATAAGGAAGAGAAAAATCTTTCTCTCCCTGACAAGAAACGATCAGTAATATACCGATCCAAACCAGACTGTATGAGCTTAAATAATTCATACCGCACTATTTAAAAATGACACCCCACGCTCACACTCATCACCATCCGATGATCGAAGTCATAACTATGAGTCTTCAAATACTGCCAATCTATTTTAGCAAACAAATTAGCTGTAGTCCGGGTATTCTCGAGCTGAGAATAAACAGCCTTAAGATGAAGATCCCCATAATCAGCCCCCATATAGCGGGTATCTCCACCCATCAAATCGGTCACCTCCGGATAGTCCGGATAGTTTCCCCCGTATACATAGTCTGCCTTGTTATTCTTATTGTATCCCAAATTCACACCGACCAACAATCGTCTTAAATTATTGTCTGAAAGAAAGAAATTCTTTTTCGCATTCACTTCGAACCTGGTATTCTCTATATCCCGGGTCGAAACAGGAATCAGATAGCGTTCCTCCTGTTTCCAGTATTTCACACCGGCACCTAATTTCCAGACATATTCCATTCCACGGTTGATCACATAGCGATAGTCCAAACTCATCGTCTGAGTTTTGTAGGTGGAGCGGATACTTTTATAATACACTTTATATTCTCCTTCTTCTCCATCCGTTTCCCATTTCTGTAAATATTCGATCCCATCGATTTTCCGATCCTGATAGTTCATCTCCACAAAATGGGTATTCTTCTTCGCATCGGGAATATAAGCCATCAACTTACCGCTCCATAATCCATCTTTCGTCGTCCCGAGATAACGCGGAGAAGTCGGAGTGGTAATCGCATCCTCTACTTTCTTGGAATAACCCAGATCCAGTAAAATATTCATCCGCCCGGCATAATTGTATTGCAAACCTCCGCCTACCTGATTCCCGTTATAGGTCAGAAAACGTTGTATACCCGAAGTTTCCGTAGCCATTCCCAAACCGGAAAGCAGGTAATAAGTCTGCTCGACATAACTATTGACCGCTTTCATCTCCAAATCTTCCCGTACACTGGTGTACTCAAAATCCAATCCGAAACGATGATTTTTCCCGGCAGACAAAACGACTCCCGGCCGGACAATAATCGTATAGAAAACCGATTTAGTACGCATATCGCGTTGTTTTGCCCCAACGGAATTCTGATAGTATCCATCCAGACCGAAAGAAAGGAAGTTCCAGAATTGAGGAGTAGCTACCCGCATTTTCAATCTATAATGCTGGTTATTCCAATCACTGACGTTGGTATCGGCTGTATAATAAGGCATTCCCCGATACGGATCGATGATCGAAGAATTAAAATTCGCCTCTTTCACCTTATCCCGCGAATAATTGAAACTTCCCCAGGCAAAGAAATCCTTTACCTTTCCTCCTCCTTCAGTGTCGAAAACCACATTATTCCCACTTTCTCCCTGCTGAGGACGACGAAAATTTCCGTCATAAAACCGATAGCGCAGGTTTGCGCTGGCATAACGGAATGAATAATCCAATAAAGCTCCGGCCGCATTCTTACTCTGAGACCACAATCCCTGCATTTTCATATTTTCCAATGCAGCGGGTGTATTCAAACGATCAGCAATTTTTTCCTGAGCGACCCCGACCGTCACCGCCATACTCATCACCAGAGAACAGCAGGCATATTTTATCGTGCAGTATATATTCTTTACCATAATATTCTAATTTTAAGCATTAACGATCTATTCTCCGGTCACTAACAGATGATTCCAGGCAGGCATCTTTACCCCATAACGCCTCAGCTGAGGAGTATCCTGAATTTCGAAATCCTGTGTACTGTTATTCGTATCCTGGAATATAGGCGAACCGTCGGGTCGGATGCCGATCATCTTACGAGCCACACTCTTCCCGACATAAGTACCTCCGACCCAAGTCATTCCGGCATCCAGGAATCCCGGGATACGTTTCCCGGACAAATCACTTTGTTTTGTTCCGCACTCCACCACATCGAGAATGTAATCAACCGGCACTCTGGCATATAAGGTATTATACTTACTGGACAAATCCACGGTCTGCCATTTATTCCCTATCCAAGGCTGATAATCGACTTCTTGCGGGACCTGAAAAAGTACATAAGCCGCTCCGGCCACAGAAGTCAGGTAAAAGGGAATAGACAACTCATTTGTCCCGTCATTGTAAACAATATTCATATTAACGGCAGGCTGATCGGGAGTCAGGGCAAAACCATTGTAAAACTCGAATTCTGCACTGGAACAATCTACGGGGCTGTTGGGATTGAACAACTCCTGCTGATGGTTCAGGGCAGCCTGGGCCAATATACAGGATTCGCCCGGTTTTAAAGGATAATCCGTTCCATTCCCCGGGAATTGCCATATGGTTTCGGCATAAACATAATTATCCCCGTCTTCTTCGGGCCAAACCGGTAATTTGGTGGTCGCTGTCGTCGGATGTAAATGTCCCATATATAACTTATCCAGATAAATCACATTCTCCGTATTGTTATAAATCTCATAAAACTGATCCCTGAAGTAAACCCCTCCTGTTGCAGGGCGTGAACCGGAATAGTAGATTTCCTTAAAAATCAACTTTCCGGCCACTAGAGCACGCACTGAAATATCCAGCGGTTTATCGTTGCTAACAATCGGATAATTCACGGCATTCCCGTTCAGATAATAATCCGAACCATCCTCCGAAGAGGTTTTCCCATCGATACTGATACTATATAAGCCGGGGATGACACCGGAAATTTCAGCTTTCCCATTGGCATCCATATCAGCCTCCAAAGTCAGATTCTCCGAATAATTATTGAGTTGCACTTTCAAATATTCAGGAGCAGGCAAACCGGCCACATTCACGTCGGCTTGTACCGTGATCGTCATCTTTTCTATCTTATCGGCCTCATTGGCATGATCGAACTGATCGGTACACGCTCCGGCAACCGATACCACTCCTAAGAGAAAAGCTACTGTATATGTATTTCTATATTTCATATGCTTACTGATATAACATGATTCATTCTAACAAACTAATTGATGATAGCCGATAGTTCCAACCCGAAGAATAACGGAATATTTCTTCTTTCATAGGAACCGATCGTCCGTTTTTGTTTGTATAGCGGACGACTGCTGAACATGTTGTTCGCAAAAAACGATACCCTTAGGTAGTCTTTAATTTCCTTCGTCAGATACAAATTCATACAGAGTGTCGGAGGCATGGATTCCCGGATTCGGTCTTTCTGGTTAACTGTCCTCATGATAGCGGAAAACTCAGCATCCTCTTTTTTCGCCGGATCGAAAGGATATACCTGCCCGTCTTCTTTCGAGATATAACTAACTGGGATCGAATCATTTCCGAAACGACTCCAGTTGGCCTCTTTCCACAATACCTGAGCAGACAATGTCACCACAAACCCGATATCAGGAATATTGTGGGTCACCCGGAAAGTCGTCGCCATTCTTTCTGAATAATTTTTCCGCATAGCGGCTTCATAAATCCCCACATGAGGAGCTTTGGCCGGATCTTCGGAGCCTTTTTCATAATAGGTATAACCATTATTGAACCGTTCTGTCCGTAACCAGGCGCCATTGACCGAAAAAGCGGTACGAATCGCATCGAACCGTCCGAGATTCAGATCGAATTCCAGTCCCCGCGTATTGATTGTAATGTTATTCTGAGGAGTCATATATTTCATCAATACCCGGTAAGTCCCCTTTTCGATCAGCGCAGGAGCAGTCACTCCATCGGCAGGTAATTCCCCGCTTTTGTATTGTTTGTTTTCAACGGATTTAAAAGTAGTCGGCAAGTAAGCCATCGAATAACCGTTATTCATGTGTTCCTGAAAAGCGGTGACTGCCAGCCTCACTCCTTTGATATTCAAATCGAACCCGACTTCTGCTTTCCGGTTTTTAGCAATTTCCAGGTCTTTGTTTTCCGTATCGAAAACCCGGGTTGTCGTCATCATCAACCGTTGAGCTTCGGGAATCTTGTCATCCGTCAGACTCAAAAAGTTGACCATCTCGAAATAGGCCTTCTCCGGATGTAAATAAAGTACAGTAGGCATTTTAGCTGTTTCTCCGTATCCTCCTCTCAACGTAAATATCTTTGGTAATATGTCTAAAGAAGCATTCAAACGGGGCGTCCAGATATCCTGGTGTCCGAACAATTTATCATACCGTATACCGAGCTGTAAATTCAGGTTCCGTCTGGCAAAATTCAGGCTGAAATTTTCCTCCGCATATACTCCCAGTTGGTTTACAAACGGAATATCACTGTATTTCCGCGGGCGGAAAGAAGAATACAGACTGGTATTTACCCGGTATGGAGGCGTCGCCGGATCGAAAGTCTTTCCATCTCCATTGTTTCCATCGCTTTTAAAATCCGCCCCGACTAAAATCCGGTTATTGATCCGGTTGCCTTGCTTGACAAAATTAGCCATCACTTTAGCAAACACATTCAGCTCTTTTCCTTCGATATCATAACGGGTAAGATAATCGTTGGGTAACATATTGGCATAAAGTGTCTCTTCGCCGGCAGGAATATTGGTCAGCTTATTTCCCTGATCGTCATACAAATCGACACCGGGCCGATTACTCAGAATTGCACCGTCGGTCGTCGTCATCGAATATTGATATGTTGCATTTGTCAATAATCTTTGTTCATAACTCTTCTTATTCATATAATTTACTGCCAACGTATAACGGAGATTTTTCAGCCAGCCGTAATCCAGGTCAAAAATTCCGTTCGTATTAAACGCAATACCGAGATCCCGTCCGTTGCTCTTCAGTTGGAGCCGTTCATCATCCGGATTTTGTTTCCGTTTATTATCCCCATATATCACCTCTACCGAAGTATTGGAACGGAGAACATCATGTAAGAATATATTCGAATACATCACTTTTGCAGCAGCCCGTTGATAGTATACATAAGATTGCATAGGATCCGTCACATTATAAGCGTAATCCCCACTGATATTCAGGCTTCCTTTCTTCCCTCCCAGATTAAATCCTTTACCAGCCGATACCTGATAAATGTTTTCGTTGGTTTTAAAACGTAAGCGGAACGGTTCCCGGCCTGCTTTCGAATTGATAATGACAGCCCCTGAAGTCAAATCTCCGTATTCGACAGAAGGTATTCCCCGAATCACTTCGATGGACTCGATATTGTCTGTCGAGATAGCCCGGACATCGACACCTCCGGCCGGTGAAGATGTTCCGCCCAAAGCAGTCCCGGCACCTGTGATAGCAGGACTTACAGTCTGCAGATTGGCATTATTGGAAACAGGAGCCCCATCCCGGATAATCAGAGTCCCTAAACTATTCATATTGGCAGCTTCCTCTTCTCCATCCGTCACCCCCGGTATGCCGGAAGCATTCTCGGAAATCATACGGAGATTCAATTGGGAGGCGTATCCCAGATTCGGATTGGTTGCTAACCCACCCGGCAATAACTGCATCACATCTCCCAGGCTGGTTGCCTGCATATGATCCATGGCCAAACGGGAAATCTTGGAGGAAGTAGCTTGTCCGGCTTTGCTGTTCTCGGCCGTAATATGTACTTCATTCAACCTGAAATTTTCTTCCTGCAAATAAAAACGGAGATTCGTCACATTCGCATTCACCTGAATAACCGTATCCAGACTGATCCGTCCCATAAAACGAACTTCAAGTTTCAATTTTCCGGGACGTACATGATTAAGTGTGAATGCCCCGTCTTCCCGGGCAGAAGTACCGATCAGTAAATCCGGTATAAAAACAGTGGCATAGGGTATCGGTTTCCGGGTTTCAGCCTCGAGTACAAACCCTGAAACGGTAAATTCCCTGGATTGAGGTTGTGTTTGAGATAAAACGACTACTCCGTCCTGCCGCAAAGTATAAGTCAGTGATGTTCCTGCCACCAATTTATCCATCGCTTCCCGGATAGTCGCTTCAGAAACCTCGAAAACCTCTTTCCGGACTCCCTTCAGGTCATCGACCTGAAATAAGAAACGATAATCTGTCGTTTTCCGGATTTGCCCGATAATGTCAGCCACAGAGATATTCTTCATAGAAAGCGTAATCAACCGATTCGCCTGATAATCCTCAGCAATAACAGCCCGGGAATATTCCGGGTAACATACAGCCAACAATGCAAACAACATCCCTCTGAATAACATCCGGGATATTGTTCCTTGTTTGAAATAACACATTACTTTCATGTTTACTGTTTTAATTAATAATTACCTATTTTCAATCACCACCTGTCCATTGTTTTCGCGGAAATCCGCAAAATGAATCGACCATTTTAGCAGGTCCAAAGATAATGGGAGCTCTATTTAAGAGAAATCCCCATTTTTAGGTATATTCTATCATCTATTTCTATGAATTAATGTCTTTCTACGATCAGCCGATTGGCCCGAACTTTTAACTTAACTTTCTGTGTATCTTCGAACATACGAATCACAGATTCAAAAGAATCATATTTACTAAGGTCACCCGTAAAACACAATTGTTTCGTCTCAGCATCCCGATATTCTACTTCGATATTATACCATCGTCGTATTGTCTCCATGATTTCTTCCAAAGGAGTATTATCAAAAACGAACCAGCCATTTTTCCAGGCGATGACCTCCCTGACATTTACTTTTTTCAAGCTTCCCTGATTGGTTTCCTGATCAAAACTAAATTGTTCATTCGGTCGCAGATAGGTTTGATATTTTCCAAGCCGGACTTCCACCCCTCCTTCTACTAAAGTGGTTTTCCATGTTCTACGATCGGCATATGCCTCTACATTGAAATGCGTACCGGTAACTTTCACTTCCAAACCGGCAGGCGTTTTCACCGTAAAAGGTTTCAGCGTATCCGAAACGACTTCGAAATAGGCTTCACCTTGTAAAATTACTGTTCGCTGTTCAGCAGTAAACTCTACCGGATATTGCAAAGAACTTTCAGCATTGATCCAGACTTTAGTACCATCGGCAAGCACTAACCGATATTCACCACCAACCGGAACTTCCACCTTATGCATTAATGTTTGCTGTTCATTATTTTCCAAACCATTCGGTAGATTAACCGCATAATTCAATATAGCACTATCTCCGGTCAAAAATTGTTTTTCATTTAATTTCAAGGTTACCGGTTTCTTATCCAATACCACTTGCCTTCCATCCGCCAAAGTAAGAATAGCTTGGGGAGTTCCTGGGTGAATCAATGTAAAAGCCAATTCCTGTTGCCGTCTATAATCGCCCTGACGATTTATAATCCATATCGTTCCTATTCCCAGCAACAGGAGAACTATAGCAGCTACCCGCAAACCTATTTTCCTCATCCGAATAGATCTACGTTTTTCAACCCGATGCAAAATCGACCCAAACGCTTGATCCGGATCGAAATTATTTTGCCACTCAAGCAGTTCGGCCAGGCTTTCTCCGCTCATGATCCGCCGATACAATGCCTCATGTTCCGAAGACCGACTACGCCACTCAGCCAACAGCCCGGCTTCTTCTTCAGAGAGTTGCCCGAAATAAGCTTTTTGCAACAACAAAATCAATTTTTGACGATCTTGTACAAGACACATAATTTGTTTTATATCGAATTACACTTTATATTAAAGACTAATAAGTCTTCCAAAAAGATGAATGATTCTTACAATTTTTTACCTTTGTTTTCGACTTTCAGGTTAAATAAAGATGAAATCAACAGCAAAACAAGGGATTAAAAATTCTTCTCCAAATGAATTTGCCAGTACAATGAATCGGTTGTATGCTCCTTTATGTTTTGCAGCCAACCGGTTTCTGAACGATAAATCGGCATCAGAGGACATTGTCCAGGAAGCTTTTGCACGGCTTTGGGAATTAGTGTCCAAAGAGAAGGAAATCGAAAGCATCGATAATTATATGTATATGTTGGTACATAACCTCTCTCTCGAATGGTTAAGAAAACTGAAATTACAGGAAAAATTCGTGAATAGCCGTTCGCTCAAAGAAGTGAACATTTTCAATGTTATAGTCGAAACAGATGTCGCTTTACAGATCATCAAGGAAATCGAAAAATTACCTCCCCGTAGTAAACAAGTCATGCAGCTCGCTTTTCAAGGCCTCGACAATCAGCAAATAGCACAGGAAATGAACATCTCAGTAAACAGTGTTAAAACACTGAAATACAAAAGCATCGACAAATTGAAAGCGATTTTCTCATCGGATACACTTTTAAAAATCCTGATGATCTTCGGCTAGTTTTCTAAACGAACTGTCTTTAAATCAAAAAAAACTTCTTTATTTTCTCTCTCGACAAGAATAATCGTTGTGAAAAAAGAAAAGAGACATACTTTTTGGGTATGCCTCTCTCAGTTAAAATTATTCCCGCTTTTATCCAATCATCACAACCAAGTATTTTGTTTGTTTCCAGAAATTATTTTCGTCATTGATTTTCAGGGTCATATTACCATCTTCACCGGTCTCCAAAGTATAGGAATCAGCCGGATGGACAGAAAGTAATTTCGCTTTTTTACTATTCAACGGGATCACCTTCATCTCACGGATATCCAAATCGGTAAAGTTGGCTTTTTGTGCTTGTGACGATACGATCGGCGGACAGAAAATCCCTTGTCTGGAAATTACCTCAGCTTCTTTCAGCTCTTTGCGGTTTCCAATCAAATAGTGTCCCTGATGAATCGCCATATCCTGTTCATTGATCGTCATTTGCTGACTTTTATTGGCTTTATCCAAAGCTTCCACATTCTCGGTCAGATTAGCGACTTCCTCGGTCTTCACTGCCAATTGCTGATTCTTCTCAGCCAATTGTTTAGTAATTTCATTCAGTTTCTGTGTACGTTGATCCAATTCCGCATTTAAGCCGGCAATCAATCTTTTAAACTCGGCCGACTGGCTTTTATTCTTACCTTCGAGTTTGGAAATCTGTTCTTTATAAGAAGCGATCGCCTCGGTAATAGCCTGTACGTCTTTTTTCAGCTGATTCAATTGCTGTTTGGATTTACTATTGGCTTTATTTTCATTAATTGTTTCCAAAGTCAATAAACGTTCGGCATCCCGCAACGATTGCATTCCGGCAGAAATATCGTTCAAATCGGCCAGCATACTCTCCATTTCGGAATTCTGCATAATATGTACTGTACTCAAAGAATCCAGACGGGCTTGTAAAGACTTATATTTCTGAGAACTCTCTACGCAACTACCCAAGAAGAACATAGAAGCTCCGATTCCTAAAATGACGATCTTTTTCATACTATTATTTTTTAGAGTTAGATTCTGTCCTTAAACAGGACAAATCCGATGCCACAAGCACAAAATCAACAAAAAATACTAATTATCTATATCTTACATACAACAGATTAAGAATCGCAGCTTGTAGAAAGTGGGGAAAAAGTAAAAATGCTGGGGAAATATTCCCCAGCATCGTATCCCGGTAAAGAAGACTCTCCTCATTATTTCCGATAGTCATAAAACCCGACTCCGGTCTTCCGTCCCAATAAGTTAGCGCGAACCATTTTCCGCAACAAAGGATGAGGCCGGTATTTAGAGTCACCGAATTCCCGGTACAACACTTCCATAATAGCCAGACAAACATCCAATCCGATCAAATCACCCAGTTCCAATGGTCACATAGGATGGTTAGCCCCTAATTTAATCGCGGCATCGATTTCCTCTTTTTTCGCCACTCCGTCCGCTAATATACCGATGCCTTCGTTCACCAGAGGGATCAGAATCCGGTTGACT
>ENA-UOJD01003836-UOJD01003836.1-human-gut-metagenome-genome-assembly--contig:-P48-NODE-3836-length-10477-cov-12.344560_pt1 | contig 10477 bp, 8 predicted proteins | sample MGYA00242342_ERZ723889 | MGnify/ENA metagenome assembly ERZ723889
CATCTCCGGAGAAGCGATGCCGATTTTGATCGCGTCAAACGTTGCGTAACTCATTCTATATGCTCCTCCTTCTCTCAGTCTTCCTGATCGTCGCCGGCAAAGTCGGCGTTGACTTCATCTTCAGCGACATATTCAAAGCCTGCGTCCTCGAGCTCGGCTTCATCAGCGAAGGGATTGTTGCGGTGGCGGTCATCTTCAGCGTCCATGCGGGCGAGGTTGAAGGTATCCATCGCGTCCTCGTCTTCCTTGAGTTCGATCTGGTTGCCGTCGCGGTCAAGCACCTGAACATCGAGGCAGAGCGCCTGGAGTTCCTTGACAAGAACCTTGAACGACTCGGGCACACCCGGCTGCGGGATATTGTGGCCCTTGACGATGGACTCGTAGGTACGCACACGACCGGTCACGTCGTCGGACTTGACCGTCAGGATCTCCTGCAGGGTATAAGCCGCGCCGTAAGCCTCGAGCGCCCAAACTTCCATTTCGCCGAAGCGTTGGCCGCCGAACTGTGCCTTACCGCCGAGCGGCTGCTGGGTAACAAGGGAGTAGGGCCCGGTGGAACGGGCGTGGATCTTATCGTCGACCAGATGGTGCAGCTTGAGGAAGTAAACGTAACCGACGGTGACCTTGTTGTCGAAACGCTCACCGGTACGGCCGTCGTACAGCCAGCTCTTGCCCTCGGGATCGAGGCCAGCCTTGATCAGCTCCTGCTGGATCTCGTCGTAGCTCGCACCGTCGAAAATCGGCGTTGCGACCTTGTAGCCGAGGGTCTTGGCGGCATAGCCCAGATGAACTTCGAGCACCTGACCGATGTTCATACGGGACGGAACGCCCAGGGGGTTCAGCACGATGTCGAGCGGCGTACCGTCGGGCAGGAAGGGCATATCCTCCTGCGGAAGAATGCGGGAAACAACGCCCTTGTTACCGTGACGACCGGCCATCTTATCGCCCGGCTGGATCTTGCGGCGCTGCGCGATGTAAACGCGCACGACCATGTTGACGCCGGGGCCGAGCTCGTCGCCCGCCTCGCGGGAGAAGACCTTGGCATCGACAACGATGCCGCTCTCGCCGTGGGGCACCTTAAGGGAGGTGTCGCGCACTTCGCGCGCCTTTTCACCGAAGATGGCGCGCAGCAGGCGCTCTTCTGCGGTGAGGTCGGTCTCGCCCTTGGGCGTGACCTTACCGACGAGGATATCGCCGGCGTGGACCTCAGCGCCGATGCGGATGATGCCGCGCTCGTCGAGATCCTTGAGCGCGTCCTCACCGACGTTGGGGATATCGCGGGTGATCTCTTCGGGGCCGAGCTTGGTGTCGCGTGCGTCAAGCTCGTACTCCTCGAGGTGAATAGAGGTGTAGTAGTCCTCGCGGACAAGGCGCTCGTTCAGGAGAACGGCGTCCTCGTAGTTGTAGCCTTCCCAGGTCATGAAGCCGACGAGGATATTGCGGCCGAGGGCGATCTCGCCCTGATCGGTCGCCGGGCCGTCAGCAAGAACGGTGGGATCTTCCCACACGCCCTGCTCGTTCAGGCGGCGGCCGTGCACGCGCTCGCCGACGTCGACGATCGGGTGCTGGTTGATGCAGGTGCCGTGGTTGGAGCGCAGGAACTTCGTGAGCTTGTATTCCTTCGTCTCGCCGTTGTCGTAGGCAACGGTGATGGCGCGTGCGTCCATCTTGGTGACGATACCGTCACCTTCGGCAAGGATCACGACCTCGGAGTCCATGCAGATCTTGTGCTCCATACCGGTGCCGACGATGGGCGCCTCGGGGCGGAGCAGAGGAACGGCCTGGCGCTGCATGTTCGCGCCCATCAGTGCGCGGTTTGCGTCGTCGTTGGGCAGGAACGGGATCATTGCCGTTGCGATGGAGACCATCATACGCGGAGAAATATCGATATAGTCGACGCGCTCGCGGTCGACCTCGACGATCTCGTCGCGGTGGCGGCAGGTGATACGCTGGTTGACGAGGCAGCCGTTTTCATCAACAGGCTCGGCAGCCTGACCGACGATGTACTGATCCTCAACGTCTGCGGTCATATACTCGATCTCATCGGTCACGCGGCAGGTCTCGTGATCGACCTTGCGGAAGGGAGCTTCGATAAAGCCGTACTCGTTGATGCGGGCGTAGGTCGCAAGATAGGAGATCAGGCCGATGTTCGGACCTTCCGGCGTCTCGATCGGGCACATACGGCCGTAGTGGCTGTAATGCACGTCTCGCACTTCCATGTTGGCGCGCTCGCGGGAAAGACCGCCGGGACCCAGAGCAGAGAGACGGCGCTTGTGCGTCAGCTCCGCGAGCGGGTTCGTCTGATCCATGAACTGAGAGAGCGGAGAAGAACCGAAGAACTCCTTGATCGCCGCGGTGACGGGGCGGATGTTGATGAGGCTCTGCGGGGTGACGATGTCAAGATCCTGGATCGTCATGCGCTCGCGAATGACGCGCTCCATGCGGCTAAAGCCGATGCGGAACTGGTTCTGCAGCAGCTCGCCCACGCAGCGCAGGCGGCGGTTGCCGAGGTGGTCAATGTCGTCCTTAAAGACGATGCCGTGCGCCAGCGCGTTCATGTAGTTGATGGAAGCGAGGATATCGTCGACGAGAATGTGCTTGGGCACAAGGCGGTCGGCGTTGTCGCGAATGGCTTCCTTGAGCTCCTCGCCGCTGTACTGCTCGAGCAGCTCCTTGAGCACGCTCTCGCGCACGCGCTCCTTGATGCCGCACTCGGCCACGGGGTCAAAGTCGACAAAGCGGCCGAGATCGACCATGTGGTTGGAGAAAACGCGCATCGTGCGGCCATCGACCTCGATGGTCACGTCGTTGACGCCGATAGCGTCCATCTCGCGGGCCTCCTCGTCGGTGACGATGTGGCCTGCGTCGAACAGGATCTCGCCCGTGCGCGGATCGGCAACGGGATAGACAAGCTTCTGCCCGCGGATACGCGCCCACAGGGAGAGCTTCTTGTTGTACTTGTAGCGGCCGACCATGGACAGGTCATAGCGGCGCGGATCGAAGAAGAGGTTGTTGACGAGCGTTTCGCAGGCCTCGACCGTGGGCGGCTCGCCCGGGCGCAGCTTGCGGTAGATCTCGAGCATGGCCTCTTCATAAGTCTTGCAGGCGTCCTTTTCAAGCGTGGCGGTCACGCGGTCGTCATCGCCGAACAGCTCAAGGATCTCCGCGTCGGTCTTGAAGCCGATGGCACGGATCAGCTCGGTGATGGGGAGCTTGCGGTTCTTGTCGATGCGCACCCAGAACATCTCGTTGGCGTCGGTCTCGTATTCGAGCCATGCGCCGCGGTACGGGATGACGGTGGAGGTCAGCAGCGGGAGGTCGGTCTTGAGGTCGATCTCCTTGCCGTAGTAAATGCCGGGGGAACGGACGAGCTGGGAAACCACCACGCGCTCGGCGCCGTTGATGACGAACGTGCCGGACTCGGTCATGAGCGGGAAGTCGCCCATGAAGATCTCCTGCTCCTTGATCTCGCCGGTCTCCTTGTTGTAGAGGCGCACACTCACCTTCAGGGGAGCGGCATACGTCGCGTCGCGCGCCTTGCACTCGAGCACGTCGTACTTGGGCGCTTCGTCCATTTTGTAGTCGATGAAGCTCAGCTCAAGGTTGCCTGCGTAGTTCGAGATCGAGGCAACATCGGAAAAGACTTCGCGCAGACCCGTATCGAGGAACCACTGGTAGGACTTCTTCTGAAGCGCCAGCAGGTTCGGCATCTCCACGATCTCCTCGTGTCGGGCGAAATTCTTGCGAAGGGTTTTGCCATACATCTTGTCTTTGGCCATTTTGCTCTTCACGCCTTTCTTTTCTTCAAGCCCTGTCCGCTTGAAGGAATGTATTGCGGCGGCTGCTTTCAGCTCGATACACCCGGCCTTGTTGTAAAATAAGGTGAACTGCATCTTGCTTTTTTTGCCGCGTTATGCTATTCTTTCGGTAATAGGTGGGGAATCGTCCTCACCTTTTCCCGTTTATAAGCGCTTAATTTTACCAAATAGAAATGGAAAAGTCAAGACTTTTTTTGTGAACATCTGTGCTTTGCGCAGGTGTTTTTTTGTATGCTTCGACAGTTTTGATCCGCAATTGCAATCATTTTGCTGCTGTGGTATGATGTTCGCATAGTTTTGCGCGCTTTGCGCGCAGCCGATGAAAGGAGCTTGTGCCATGAGACCCATCGCCATTGATGATTTCTGCGCCGTTCGCTCGCTGGCGAACGTGACGTTTTCCCCCGAGGGAACGACCGCCTGCTTCACCGTGAGCCAGGCAAAAAAAGAAAAAAACTGCTACGAATCCCGCCTCTATACGCTCAAAGACGGCGTCGTCCGTGCGCTGACCAGCGGCGGTAAGGAATCCTCCTTCTGCTATCTCGACGAAAACACCGTGCTCTTTGCGGGCGACCGCGAAGGGGAAAAGGAGCCCTCGCTCCAGAGCCGCTTTTATCGGATCGCGCTCGACGGCGGCGAGGCGGAGCTTGCCTTCACCTTCCCCATTCCCGTGTCCGCCGTCTATCCGCTTCCGGGCGGTGATCTGCTCGCCGTTGGCTCGACCTTCCCGGGCTTTGAGGAACTCTACAAGGGCGACAAAAAGCTTATCAAGGCCTACCTTGATGACAAGAAGGAAAACGAGGACTATGAGGTCATCGAGCAGCTCCCCTGGTGGTGGAACGGCGGCACCTACACCCGCGGCGCATACGAGAGCCTTTTCTATTACGACGCGAAAAAGAAGTCCCTCACCCGCCTGACGGAGAAAGGCTTCAACGTGTCCGACGTGCAGCTCACGGCAGATAAGAAAACGGTTTATTATAGCCTGCTCGATGTGTCCGTTCCGCGCCCCGCGCACTTCGGCGGTGAGGATCTTTACCGCATGGAGCTTGCAGCGCGCAAGCAGGAAATCGTCGTGAAGAGCCGCCCCGATTTTGTCATCTCGACCTACGCCCTCGGCGCGTCCTTCCTGCTGCTCGCCGCCGCCGACGGCAAGTTCGGCATGAATACCGACTGCGACTTCTACAAGCTCGACTATGAGACGCTCGCCGTCACGCCCTACGCCGTTTACGGCGAGGCCATCGGCTCCTCCGTCGGCTGCGACGTCCGCCACGGCGGCGGTCAAGCGTTCAAGATGGACGGCGACGTGCTGTACTTCATCTCGACGCGCTTCGACGGCGCGGGGCTTTATCAGCTTGAAGACGGCGCAATCTCTCCCGTTCTCGTGCGCGACGGCTCGGTCGACAGCTTCGACCGCTGCAACGGCAAAATGCTGCTCTGCGCGCTCTGGGACATGAAGCCGCAGGAGCTTTATAATGAAGAAGGCCGCCGCGTCACGCGCTTCAACGACGCGGCGCTGCGCGGCAAGTACGTCGCCCGGCCCGAGGCCATTTGCTTCACGCGCGGCGACCACGAGGTGCACGGCTTTATCCTAAAGCCGATGGACTTCGAAGCGGGCAAAAAGTACCCCGTCATCTTCGACATTCACGGCGGACCCAAGACCGTCTACGGCCCCGTTTTCTACCATGAGATGCAGTACTGGGCAAGCCGTGGCTACTTTGTCATCTTCTGCAACCCCACCGGCAGCGACGGGCGCGGCGCGTTCATGGACATTTGCGGCAAGTACGGCACGGTCGACTTTGACGACCTCATGGCCTTCTGCGACACGGCGCTCGCGCGTTATCCCGAGATGGACGCAGATAACCTCTTTGAGACCGGCGGCTCCTACGGCGGCTTTATGACCAACTGGATCATCGGCCACACCGACCGCTTCCGCGCCTGCGCCAGCCAGCGCTCGATCTCAAACTGGACGAGCTTTTACGGCGTGTCTGACATTGGCCCGGACTTTTCTGAGGATCAGTGCGGCTCGACCATCTGGCCGGACGTCGAAAAGTTCTGGTGGCACAGCCCCATGAAGTACGCCGATCAGGTCAAAACACCGACGCTCTTCCTTCACTCGTTTGAGGACTATCGCTGCCCTGTCGATCAGGGCTATCAGATGTACTCCGCGCTCGTTGCGCACGGCGTGGAGAGCAGACTCGTCCTCTTCCGCGGCGAAAACCACGAGCTTTCGCGCAGCGGCAAGCCCAAGCACCGCCTCCGCCGCTTAAACGAGATCACGACCTGGTTCGAGCAGCACAAGGCGTAAGGAGTTTCCATGGAAATTCGCAAAACCACAGCAAACGATATTGACGCCATCATGGACATCTTCGCCTCCGCCAAGTGCTACATGAAAGCAAACGGAAACGCCTCCCAGTGGGACGACAACTACCCCGGCCGCGACACACTGGACAACGACATTGCCAACGGCAACAGCTATGTTTTTATCGACAACGGAGAGGTTGTCGGAACCTTTGCCTTCATCTGCGGCGAAGATGAGACTTACCGCGTGATCGAAAACGGTGCATGGCGCTCGGACGCCCCCTACGGCACCGTCCACCGTCTCGCCTCCAACGGGAAAGCGCGTGGCGTGTCGAAGGCCTGCTTTGACTTCTGCACCGCAAAAGTCTCTTACCTGCGCGCCGACACACATGCGGACAACCGCACGATGCAAGCGTTGCTTGAAGCCTATGGCTTTCAAAAGTGCGGCACGATCCACTCCTTTGACGGCCTTGCGCTCGTCGCATACGACTACATCGTGCGCAGTTGACCGCCTTTGGCGCATTGGCAGCGCAGCGTGGCAGCAATACTATAGAAGCGCCCGCTTACCAAAAGGTAAGCGGGCGCTTTTTTGGTGCTCTTTCAGATCTCAGGGCCGTTGTAGTAATTATAGTCGTCGCCGTCGATGAAACGGTCATCGCGCGCGAGCTTTTTGATCATGCGGTACGCCGCAAGAAACAGCACAGCGACGAACGCGACGAAAAACCACGCATAGCCGTCGTACTCATAAGTCGCAATGTAATCATACGCACCGTGCAGCAGCACCGGTATCACAACGGCGAAGCGGCGGCAGCGCAGGCAGCGATCCGCATCGCCGATATTGTCGTAGCGCTTGGCAAGGCCGTAAAATGCACCCATGAAAGCGCCGAAGCAGGCATGTCCCGGCACGGCCGTGATAGCGCGTACCAGTGCTGTGCCGAGACCATACATCAGCACATAGCTGATGTTCTCCCACAGGGCAAAGCCAAGCGAAACAAACACGGCATAGACCACGCCGTCAAACTGGCAGTTGAATTCGCCCGACCACCAGGTGCGCTTTCTCAGCAGCAGGTATTTGAACCCCTCCTCTGAAAGCGCGACCACAACGAAGTAAAGCAGTACGTTGTACGCAGTCGAGTTCCGCGGCAGAAGAATGCCGAGGATCGCCTCACCGATCTGCTCGGTAACGATGGCGGCAAACGTTGCAAGGATACCAAAGACCATAAGTGAGAGCAGCAGTCCCGGTGACTCCTTATCGAGCCGATCCTCCTTGTAGACAAAGCGCAGCAGGACAATGGCCGGAATGACCGCTGCGGCGATCAGAATAGGGTTTACATAAAAAAGGAACATGCCGTCTCTTCCCTTCTCTCTTGGTGTCATACAGCATAACAGCCGCGGCAGGATTTGTCAACGCAGCCGGAATTTGGATATTTTCCCACTTGACTGGAAGGAAAAGCGTGAGTATGATAATTGCATTCACTTTACTTGTGTAAAGGGGGGGAGAACTCGATGGAACGCCAAAAGCAGTGGCTCGGCGGACTGTGCGTAATTTTAGGCGCGGTGATCTTCGGCAGCATGCCGCTGAGCGCCAACTTTCTCTATGCACAGGACGTGACGCCAATGATGCTCGTATTCTTGCGCAATACCCTCTCTCTCCCCGTTCTCGCACTGTTGGGGTGGAGGCAGGGAGGCCTTCGGCTGAGCCGCGGCGCGCTGATTGAAACCGGGCTGAGTGGTCTTTTCGGCTGTTTTCTCACTCCTGTCTTGCTCTTTAGCTCCTATCGCTATCTTGCCTCCGGCATGGCCGCAGTATTCCATTTTGCTTATCCGGTCATTGTAGTGTTGGGTGGCCTTCTGCTGCGTGAACAGGTGAAAAAGCGCGCGCTGTTTTGCGCGCTGCTCTGCTCGCTCGGCATTGCACTGCTCATTGATCCCCGCGGCGCAATTGACCCTCTCGGTGTGATGCTGGCGCTATCTTCCGGTGTGACCTATGCCGTCTATATCCTGCTTCTCGGGCATTTCCGCCACCGTGAGGTCTCTGGCTTCCGCCTGAGCTTTTACATGGCGTTCATCAGTTCGGTCTGTACGCTGCCCCTCTGCCTGATCACGCATCAGTTCCGCCTGCCGCAGACAGTGGGCGGTTGGGGCGTAGCAATCTTCTTTTCCCTCACCCTCTGCGTCGGTGCAGTCGTGCTCTTCCAGAAGGGAACATTTTTGATCGGCGCGCAGCGCGCGGCCATTCTCAGCACATTCGAACCAATCACGAGCATCTTTGCCGGCATTCTCTTCCTGCACGAAACGCTCACGCTGCGTATTCTTCTCGGTTCGTCTCTTACGCTGCTTGCAAGCGTGCTCATCACCACAAGCGGCAGCGAAAGCACAGACGATCCGGAATAGAGTGCCGCAGTTTCACTTTCACCAAGGAGGTCTCTCTTCCCATGCGCAGCAAATCGCCCGCAGTTGCGGCACTGAAGGCCGCGTTTCCGCACACCATCCCGATCTTCGCAGGCTTTTTATTTCTCGGCATGACCTATGGCGTCTATATGCGCACGTCGGGCTTTAGCTTCTGGTATCCGATGATCATGAGCATCGTCATCTTCGGCGGCAGCCTTGAATTTGTGACCACGAGTATGCTGCTCGCACCGTTCGCACCGGTGCAGGTCTTTCTGATGGCGGCCATGATCCAGGCGCGTCATCTGTTCTACGGCATTTCGATGCTCGACAGGTATAAGGGCACAGGTTGGAAAAAGCCTTATCTCATCTATGCCATGTGCGATGAAACGTTCAGTGTCAACTATACAGCAGAGATCCCCGAGGGTGTGGATCACGGTTGGTTCTACTTCTTCGTCTCGCTGCTCGATGAACTCTACTGGTTTCTGGGCGCGACGCTCGGCGGCGTTCTCGGCGGACTGTTGCGTTTCAATACCGATGGGCTTGACTTTGTGATGACGGCAATGTTTGTTGTCATCTTCATAGACCAGTGGCTCAAGGAAACGCATCATTTCAGCGCATGGATCGGCCTTGCTGCGAGCGTCGCGTGCCTGCTTCTCTTCGGTGCGGACAGCTTCCTCATTCCGACAATGATCTGCATTCTCATTGTGCTGACCGCGCTGCGCAAGCCCATTGAAGCGAAGACACGGGAGGCGGCAAAATGACAATCTTACAACAAGCCATCACCATTGTTCTCTGCGCGCTCGGTACGCTGCTCACGCGCTTTCTGCCGTTTCTCGTCTTCAGTCCGAAAAAGCCGACGCCGAAATACATTCAATACCTCGGCTCGGCACTGCCGGGAGCGATCTTCGGTATGCTCGTTGTCTACTGCCTGCGCAATGTCGACGTGCTGCACTTTTCCCACGGGCTGCCCGAGCTCATTGCCATCGCCGTAACGATCGGCCTGCACCTGTGGAAGAAACAAATGCTGCTCTCCATCGCGGGCGGCACGGTGTGCTACATGCTGCTGGTGCAGTTCGTGTTCTGATTTTGATTTCAACTTTAACAGAAAAGGAAGGTCTTACCATGCGCGTTATTGATCTCACGCACACCATTTCCGAAAATATGCCGGTCTACCCCGGCACGGAGCCACCCGTTCTCGCCGGCGCGAACACCTACGAAAAGGACGGCTTCAAAGAAACCAAGCTGACCATGTACACCCACACGGGCACGCACATGGATCCGCCCGCGCACCTTTTTGCCGGCCGCACGACGCTCGACGCCTTCCCCGCCTCGCAGTTCATCGGTAAGGCGCTCGTCATCGAGTGCAGCAACCTAAAAGAGGGCGAGGCCATCACGCTTGAGCGTATCCTCGCCTATGGAAGCGACGCGGAAGAGGCGGATTTTCTGCTCTTTCACCTCGGCTGGGACAAGCGCTGGAGAACAGACGCCTACTTTGGCGACTATCCCTGCCTCGACGACGCGGCGATGGATTACATCATCGCGGGCAACTACAAGGGCATCGGCTTCGACGTGATCGGTCTTGACCCCATCGCGGATGAAAACCTGACGCGGCACAAAAAGCTTTTCGCGCGCAAAGACATCGTCAATATTGAAAATCTCAAGGATCTCGACCTCTGCGGCAGCGGTCTCTTTTCCTTTGGCTGCTTTCCGCTCAAGCTTGAAAACTGCGACGGCTCGCCCATCCGCGCAGTCGCGTGGTTCGAGGACTGATACGATACGCTTTGACGCAGCAAATGAAACGTTCAGGAGGAATACCATGGCAGAGAAGCAGGCCTTGACCGCACTTTTTGAAAAATATATCCGGAAACTGAGGATCACACCCGCGTGGGATACTCACCTTGAATTTGTGGAAGACCCTGCGTGGCCGAAAACCGGCGACATCAAGATCGACTGCGCCGACAGAAAAGCGATCA
>ENA-UOJD01003837-UOJD01003837.1-human-gut-metagenome-genome-assembly--contig:-P48-NODE-3837-length-10474-cov-9.518188_pt1 | contig 10474 bp, 8 predicted proteins | sample MGYA00242342_ERZ723889 | MGnify/ENA metagenome assembly ERZ723889
TACTAATTTATTATAATTTAACTTTATTAGTAATTTTTATATTTTAATAATATTTATGCTTTATAACTAAAACTGCACTATTTTCTATTATTGAAAATAGTGCATATTTAATATTATTCTCTATTAAGATTATCCTTATTCATCCCTTTGCTAGAGTCATCCTTCATTTGAAAAATTGAATATGTAGTGTCCTTTTGTGGTGTAGTTCCATAATATGAATTTACAATATTTTTTGTTATTATTGCTGTTGACATCACTATTAGCACAGATACCCCAATAAATCCAATTACACTTGCAGTAGCTATAAAACAAAATCTTACAAATTTAGACAGTGCTTTTGCTAATGCCTTAGCAACTTTTAATATTTTAATTGCACTTTTGTGCTCCTTTAAATTATTAAATTCCTTTTTTATTTCTATAAGAGCCAATTCTTTTTTTTGTACAATAACAGGTAATAAGAAATTAGTATCTGATCTAATAGTTGGTAATATATTTAATTCTTCTTTTTTTATTATTTCTTGATTAGGTAAAACTTCTAAATAACTTTCTTTTACAATATTATTTTCCATATTTATAGAATCACCCCCATTATTATTTTGCTCTACTTGTTTTAATTCTTTTGTTTCCTCCTCTTTTTTTTCATTTGCTAATATATTTTTTTCTGAATCATTATCTATATAATTATAATTTATTTTATTGCCACATTTCGAGCAAAAATTCACTTTACGAATTATTTTATTTCCACAATTACTGCAAAAACGTTTTTCATAAATCATTCTGTTTCCACAATGACTACAAAATTTTGCATTTAGATTTAATGATTCATAATTACAAATTGCACATTTCATGTTGTTCTCCTTAATCTAAATACCTTTATAGATTAATTATACCTCAAAAATCCCCAAAAATAAATAGATTTTTATAATTTTTGTAGGTTATTTTTTGACAAAAAAAGACGGGAAAGGACAATTTAGTTTTCCCTTCCCTTTTAATTTAGTTTTGAATTTTTTGTGTTACCATTTCAGTATCTGTTGTTATTACCTCAAATTTATATCCATTTGATAGTCCATAATCAATTATGCCTGGCAAAGCTTCTAAAGTCTTGTTATTTCCATTAAAATCATGCATTAATATTATATTATTTCTTCCAGGTTTAATACCTTTTGTAACATTATTATATACAGCTTCTTTCGTTTTTACATCTCCTGAATCACCAGACATTACATTCCAGTCATAATATTTAAATCCTTCATCTAAAACTTTTTGAGAAATTCCTGTCATTACACCTTTACAATATTTTTTACTTACTGTGTTTGAACTGCCTCCCGGAAATCTTAATATTTTTGTTGTTATTCCAGTTGAATTATATATTTTTTGTTGTAGTTTTATTATATTATCATAACATGCATCAACAGATGTGTATATTTTTGAGTAATCATGAGAATATCCATGAATTCCTATTGCATTTCCCTCATTTATTGCTCTTTTTACAAGATACTCTGTACTATCATTATAATTAATTATAAAAAATGTCGCATTAACGCCTTTTTCTTTTAGTACATCTAAGATTTTTGGTGTTATAGTATTACTTGGTCCATCATCAAAGGTTAAATAAATTACTCCTGTGGCTTGTGTTTTACCTACAATAACTTTTCTTTGCTCTGTAGCTTTATTTCCATTTGCATCACTTACTGAATATGTGATTGTATATGTGCCATCTTTTGAAGTATCTACTTTTCCAGAAATTTGTATATTTTTTGTTAAATCTCCATCTTTGTTATCTATCGCTTTTGCTCCTTGTTCATTATATGTAGATCCTGTTAATATACTAACTACTGAATTGCCATTTAATTTTATTTTTGGTGCAATATCATCTGTTATATTTATATATCTTACATTTTCAAAACTATTTCCTGAAGAGTCACTCACTGTATAATGCTCTTCAAAATTATTTTCATCTATATCTACTTTTGTAACTACTACTTTATCTGTAATATCACCATCATAATCATCTATAGCTGTGTATCCTGGCTCTTGATATTCTGTTCCATATACTAAATTATAGTGTATATCTCCTACTAAAGTAATTGATGGAGCTTTTGTATCTACAACATTAACAGTTCTTGTATAGATTTTATATTGGTTAAAATATGGAACTTTATATGTTATACTATAATTTCCTACTTTAGAAGTATTTACATTACTTTCTACAATTACTTTATTACTTACATTCTTGAATTTTGTATATACATTTATTCCTTTATCTATATATGTTTCTCCATATCCAATAGTTTCTGTTTTTTCACCTTTATATTCTATTATTGGTATTCCTCCAAAATATAAAACCATTGTAGCTACTATTAATAAAAATAATAAAACTATTGCAGTAATTATAAAGGCTTTTTTATGGCTCTTTTTTGTTCCTTGATGATCAAGTTTTAAATTTTGTTCTATTTTATTTTCTTCTATTTCTATCATTTTATACACCTCTTTATTTCCAAGTATTATTTTACAACTTTTTATTTCTTTATACAATATTTTTTTACAAAATGATAAAGTATTTTTTAGAAAATTTCACTTCCATAATCGCTCCAAATTACAAAAAATGAGAACAGAGAACCGTTCTCATTCTTATCTATTCTTCAAAAAAACTTTCAAATTCTTTTTCGGAAATAACTTCTTTTTTTATTAATGTATTAGCAACTAAATTTAATTTATCCATATGCTCTGATATTATTTTTTTAGCTTGATAATATGCATTATCTATTAGTAGTTTTATTTCTGCACCTATTGCATCTTCAAATTTATCACCTAATAGTTCCATTTGATATGGATCTTTTTCAATATTTATGGATATTGGTCCTACTATATCACTCATTCCATATATAGTTACCATGTCTGTAGCTATCTTTGTTGCAACTTCTATATCATTACTTGCACCTGTAGAAATATCATCTAATGCAATTTTTTCTGCTGCTCTACCACCTAAGAGTGCAATTAGTTTTTCTTGCATTTCTTGTTTAGATATATAGAACTTATCCTCATTTGTTTTATACATTGTGTAGCCACCAGCAATACCTCTTGGTATTATTGATACTTCTTTTATATCTTTTTGAGTTTCTAAGTATCTACTTACTATTGCATGTCCTGCTTCATGGAATGCTGTTAATTTTTTATCTTTATCAGATACAACTCTACTATGTTTTTCTAATCCTACTGTAACTTTTTTTACTGCACTTTCTATATCTTCATTATCAATTGCATTTTTTCCATTTATTGTTGCAATAATAGCTGCCTCATTTAAAATATTTGCAAGCTCTGCTCCAGTAAAACCTGCTGTATCTTCTGCTATACTTCTTAGATTAACAGATTCATCCAATTTTTTACCTTCTGAATGTATTTTTAATATTTCTTCTCTACCATTTAAGTCTGGTAATCCTATTGTGATTTGTCTATCAAATCTGCCTGGTCTTAATAAAGCTTTATCTAGCATCTCTGGTCTATTTGTTGCAGCTAATACTATAATAGCTTCTTCTGTATCAAAACCATCCATTTCTACTAATAATTGATTAAGTGTTTGATTGTTTTCGCTTTCTGCCCCATTTGATGTTGATCTTCTTGAGCCAATTGCATCAATTTCATCTATGAAAACTATACAAGGGGCTATTTTTCTAGCTTTTTCGAATAATTTTCTTACTCTTGAGGCTCCAAGCCCAGCAAACATTTCTATAAATTCAGATCCACTCATTGATATAAAAGGTACATTTGCTTCTCCTGCTATTGCTTTTGCAATTAATGTTTTACCAGTTCCAGGATTTCCACATAGTAAAACGCCTCTTGGTATTTTGGCTCCCATTTCTTGAAACTTTTTAGGTTTTTTTAAGAAATCTACTATTTCAATCATTTCTTGCTTTTCTTCATCTAATCCTGCTATATCTTTAAATGTAGTTCTTGTTTTTTGTGTTGTTGCATCATATACTTTTCCTTTTTCACCTAATCCTTGCATTTGAATTATTAAAATTAATAAAACTATAAGCATTATTGTAGGAAGAAAGGAAAGTAATTTTTCTCCTATAGTTAAAAATATATTTTCTTCTTTTTGAATTAATTCTATATGTTTTCCTTCTTTTACTTGTTCTTGAATATATTCTATAAAAGCCTCATTCTCTGGAACTATAACTTCTTTTTCTTCTTCTTCATCTTTAATTTTAACTTTAACTGTAGTACTGTTGGTTTTCATCTCAACTTTTTCTACTGTGTCATCTTTGATTTTAGTAATTAATTCTGTATATGCTAAAGATTTTTCTTCTTTTTTCTTACTATAATCCATATATTGCATTACACCATATATAATTCCTGCTATTGCTAAAATTACTATCAAAGCTGTTATTATATATTTTTTATTATTGCTTTTTTTATTTTCATTTGAATCCATTGTATAAACTCCCTTCACGGATTTTTATAATTTTGTATTTATTATTATATATTATTGTCATTCTTTTTGTAACTATCCATTGTTATCAATAATATTGCAGTCATTACATATATACTTGCTATTGATGTATACATTATAGAAAAATATTTTATATAAAATCCTAAAAATGTATTTATCATATAATATATCATACTTAATATTATTGGAAGAGTAATTGCATGAACTGCAATTTTAAATATATTAGAAAATTTAAGTTCATAATTTCCTATTATTATAGATATAACAATTCCAATTAAAGCAAATATTAAAATATCTGTAATTGTTGAAATAGTTAGTATAATTGCTACAATTATAAATATTATTATTGAAAATATAACATAATATTGTGCATTTTTATTAGACAACATTCGTATTATATCATCTTTATTAATATCTTCATAAAAATAATCATTATACTTAAATTTAAAAACATTATTTTCCAATTTTACACTACAATACTGTTTTCCTATAACAATATTTGCATCATTTTCATATTTATCATTATTTTCTTTACTAGTATCAATTATCAAATAGTTGTTAAAAAATGATTTATATTCATTATTATTAATTGTTAATATTCCTTCTGAATAACTTAAAGTATTAATTTCTGTATTTATAAATTCTTTTATTTCATCAACATTTTTATTCATATTATAAATTAATCATATAGTAGTGACTACTGAATAAATAGATATTAATACAAAAAAATATATAAAACTTTTTGAAATTTTTTCTATACTTACTTGTTTATAATAATCAAAATCTTTTATACTTTTAAATAAATTTAATATAACTGGTTGTCTTTTTTCTTTGTTCACATGTTCACCTCTATGTTTTTATAATATATTGGGCTGATTTTATAATCTCAGCCCATATATTATTTTATAAATTATTTATATTTTTATTGAACTGGCTCAGGATCAGTTGTATTATTTACTGTTGAGTTTGTGTCATTTGTATTATCAACTTCATTTCCAATGCTATTTTCTGGTAATTTATTTTCTTCTGGCTTTTTATCTTCTATTTTGTTAACTGTTATTGTTATCTTTGTTCCTTTTGCAACTATTGTTCCAGAAGACAAACTTTGACTTATTACTTCACCATTGTTTTTATTTTTGTCAGATTTATATTTTACTTCTACATACAAATCTTTTAACTCTCTTTTTGCTGCCGACTCTGTTTTTCCAACTACATTTGGAATAATAATATCTGATGAAATTGTTACATCTACTCCGCTATTATTTCCATTTGAAGTCTGTGGAGTTTTATGTATATCACATTCTTCAGATGGTGCAGATGAATTTATGCTAGAATTTGTTTTCCAACTTGGATTTCTTTCTTTTTCAGGAACAAAGCTAAAATAATATGTATTTGGACAATTATCTGTAGCAAGTTTTCCTGAATCAGAACATATTTTTAAAGAATGCCCTTCACACTCTTTTGGAACTGAATCCTCAGCATAATACTCTGTATATGTATCTGAACATGAGCTTGTTGCTTTGCATCCAGATTTTTTACAAATTTGAACTTGAACAATTCCACTTGGTTCAGTAAATGTTGCGCTTGGTAAATTTGCATGAACTTTTTTCATAACAGCAATCCATACTTTAGCTGCATAGTTTCCACTTCCATTTACCACTGCATTATCATCATATCCGTACCATGTTGCAGCTGCATAATATGGTGTTATTCCACAAAGCCATCTATCTTTATTTGAATTTGTGGTACCTGTTTTTGCGCCAACATCTATTCCTGAAATTTTACAACTAGTTGCTGTTCCATGTGCTCCTTCTACTGGTTGTTTTAATAAAGTTTTCATTATATATGCATTTTGTTCTGTCATTACTCTTTCTGTTGTCTGTTCTGGCTCTATAATTATATTACCTGCAGAATCTTCTACTTTTGTATAAAAAGTCGGTGATATATATACACCATTATTAGCAATCATTGAATATGCAGCTGCCATTTGTAATGGAGTAACACCTTTTGTTAGTCCTCCTAATGCCATTGATGGCAAGTTAGAGTCATTAGTTTTTGAATCTTCACTTGATTTTATTAGTGATGTAATTCCGCATTTTCTTGCAAAATCTATTGCATTATCTGGTCCTATTTCTGACATTATTTTAGCTGCTACAGTATTTGATGATACCTCTATTGCGTTTCTTACTGTACAAAGGCCAGAATAATAGCTTGTAGATGATGGAGTCCATTTGTTTCCGAATGTTGTTGGAGAATTATCATAAACGGTTCCAGCTGTTATAACACCTTTTTCTAATCCACATCCGTATGTCACTATAGGTTTAAAAGATGAACCTGGCTGTCTTGTGCTACTTGTAGCTCTATTTATTCCTGTTGCATCAACGTCTGTTCCAAGTCCTCCCATACATCCTACAACTTGACCTGTAGTATAGTCCATTATTACCATTGCAGATTGAGAATGTTCTTTTGCCTCTGATGAATTTAATATATATTCATTGCTTTTATATATAGATTCTATATCAGATTGTACTTCTGATGATTGGGTTGTATAAATCTTATATCCTCCACCATACACACGACTTTTTGCATATTCTTCTGAAAAACCTTTTTGTTCAACTAAATCATCTACAACTTGTTCTATTGCAGCTTGAACAAAATAAGATTTTACGCTTGATGTTGGTAATGTGCCTTTGTTGAATGCTAATCCTGCCTCTACATTATCATACGCTGTTTTATATTGTTCATCTGTTATATATCCAAGCTCCTTCATTTTCTTTAAAACTGTTTGTGTTCTTGTTTTTATTTTATCTGTTACCTGTGCTTGTTTTTCTGCATCATCTACATTTTTAAATGGATTGTATGTGTTTGGTGCATTGTTTATACCTGCTAAAAAAGCACATTCTTCTATTGATAGTTCACTTGCAGATTTATTAAAATAATATGTTGATGCCATTTCAACACCACAAATATCTCCACCATCTGCACCTAATGGAATTATATTTAAATATAATTCTAATATTTGGTCCTTAGATATCATCTTTTCAACTTGATATGCTCTAGACATTTCTTTTATTTTTCTTTCTACACCAGCTTTACCACTGTTTTCTCTTTCATTTGTTATATTTTTAATTAATTGTTGTGTAATTGTACTACCTCCAAAAGAAGAATCTCCTTTTAGTAAATATGTACTTGTAGCTGCTAAAGTTCTTTTTAAATCTACACCACTATGATTGTAGAATCTTTCATCTTCTATCGCAACAAACGCTTTTGGTAAATATTCAGACATATCACCAATACTTATGATTTCTCTATTTTCGTCACCAGATAATTCTGCTATAACATTTCCATCTTTATCGTAAATAACTGTATTTGCATTTGCTAATAGTAGATCTTCTTTTGATAAAGCAAATTTATCGCTAAAAAATATTCCACAAAAAATTCCTATTCCAACTAAAATTAATAATACAAATAGTAATAGCAAAATTATGAAAAATTTTTTTAGTTTTGTATGCTTTTTCTTATTTTTTTCTTTTGGATTAGGTGTCTTTTTTCTTGATACCTTACTTCCAACAGATCTTACTTGTTTATTCTTTGATTTTTTTTCCATATTTATACTCCTTTTCTGGCTTTTTTTTAGTCGCCAAATCACAATAAAATTATATTATAAAATGTAAAAAAATAAAAGAGTTTTTCAATATATTTTATTACTTTGATAATAATAATAGAGCTTTTTTTATCATAGACTCCAAATTGCTATCATTTTTATCCAATTTAGGAAGAATATTTTCAATTTCTTTTCTAGAATATCCTAAAACTTGCAAAGCTGTAATTAGCTCTTCAACATTTTCATTTTTAGTTATAATATTTGAAAGTTTTGTATTTTCTTGATTTTCTACATCTATAGATTTTAATTTATCTTTAAGCTCTAGAATTATTCTTTGAGCACTTTTTGCTCCTATTCCTGGTAATTTTTTTAGTGTATTTACATCATTTGAAACTACTGCTACTGCGAATGTTGATGGCTCTATATTAGATAAAATTGTTATTGCTGATTTTGCTCCAATACCACTAACAGAAACTAGTAACTCAAACATTCTAAGCTCTTCAACTGAAGAAAATCCATAAATACTAACATCATCTTCTCTAACTTTTAAATATGTATGTACTTTTACTATAGTTCCTATCTCCCCAATATTTTTCATAGAATTTTCGGACATAAAAATTTTATATCCAATTCCATTCACATCTACTACAATATAATCCATTGTTCTAGACTCAAATGTTCCTTTAATATATGCAAACATATTTTTCCTCCTTTTGTGATTTTAATATATTTTATCATATGTTTTTATAAATTCAAGTACATTATATTTTGAATTATATAATAGAATAGAAAAGAAGTGATAGCTACTTGCTTACAAGCTTGCTACCACTTTTTTTCATTTAGCAGATACCGTCACCGTTTTATATAGCTCTTCTTCGAACTTAGCTCCTAGCTCTGCTAGATGTGCCCTCTCCTGTGGGGAAAGGGGACGCTCTGTTGGAAAATATCCATCATCTTCGACATTTTTTTTATCGGTTTTATATTTTAACCGAAATGCTTTAATTTGATCAATTTGACTCTGTTTAAGTACCAATTTTGATACCCTCCTTTTTTTTATGCTGGACTTTCCAGTTCTATTATTATATACCATATTTTGAAAAATGTCAACTAATCACCTAAGCATATTCCAATACTTCTCGCAGTTTTTACTAAATCATCATCCATTTTTACTTTTCTTATGTTACTTTCCTTAGTATTTCCAGAAACTGCACCAATCTCTTTATTTTCTCCTACAACATCTTCTAATGAAACTGAATCTAATTTTCCATTTTTTAGTACTGTTAATACATTAAATTTGCCTTCAATTGCAAGTTCCATAGCTTTTGCACCATATTTTGTAGATAAAACTCTATCAAAAGCTGTTGGAGTTCCGCCTCTTTGCATATATCCTAAAACTGTACATCTTGCTTCCATTCCAGTTATTTTTTGAAGCTCTTTTGTAACTTTTTCTCCTGCTCCACCAAGTTTGGTATTATCTACACCTTTTCCATTATCTCTTACTTCTGAAACAGATATTTCTCCATCTTTTGGTTTCGCACCTTCTGCAACAACAACAATTGTGAAATTCTTTCCTAAAGCTTTTCTTTGATTTATTTTTTCTACAGCTTTATTTATATCATATGGAATTTCTGGTATTAAAGCTATATCTGCGCCACCTGCTATAGCAGATTCTAAAGCAATCCATCCTGCATATCTTCCCATAACTTCTAAAACCATAATTCTGTGATGTGTTTCCCCTGTTGTATGAAGTCTATCTAAAGCTTCTGATGCAACAGATACTGCTGTATTATATCCAAAAGTAATATCTGTACATGCAACATCATTATCTATTGTTTTTGGAACGCCTATTACATTTATTCCTTTTAAAGAAAAATCTCTTGCAGATTTTTGAGTTCCATCTCCTCCTAATGTAAATAAACAGTCAAAGCCATCATCTTTTATATTTTGAACACATTTATCTGATAAGTCTTTATAAACTATTTCTCCATTTTCTTCAACTTTATAATTAAACACATTAGCATTTGTAGATGAACCTATTATTGAACCTCCTTTTGGTAATATTCCACAGGCTCTATTATTTTGAGAAGTACTCAATTTTATATATTCATTATTTAATAAACCTCTATATCCTTCTATAAATCCATAACATTCTACTCCATTTTTTTCTGCAGCTTTTACTATAGCTCTTATAACTGCATTAAACCCTGATACATCTCCACCGTTTGCTAATATTGCTACTTTTTTAACCATCTTTTGATTCCTCCTTAAAATCGTTATATATTGTATTATACCAATAAAAGCAATTTTTACAATATATAATTGAAATTTTTAGTGCATTTTTTATAAGATAGATTTTGATATGCAAATTGAAGTTTGTTTGTATGATTAATGTTAGAAAAAGAGCTTTAAAAAAAGCC
>ENA-UOJD01003840-UOJD01003840.1-human-gut-metagenome-genome-assembly--contig:-P48-NODE-3840-length-10470-cov-17.435622_pt1 | contig 10470 bp, 10 predicted proteins | sample MGYA00242342_ERZ723889 | MGnify/ENA metagenome assembly ERZ723889
TCTACTCCATAACGCCTAATTTGAAAAGTGAAATTATTAACTAACGACGTGATTTTCCGGATAATTCAACAGGTTTGGACAAAGTACGAATTCTTTCTAGAATTCTTAGACTCGCAATTGTATTATTCGGTTTATTCACAAGACGATACTGCTGTTCTAATTCTTCCATTGAATAATTTGATGTAAAGTATGTTTTCATTCCTTTATTCATACGCTCATCTAAAACGGGAAGTAAGATTTCATCTCGCGTCCATTGCGTAATACTTTCAGCTCCAATATCATCTAAAACCAAAACATCACTGTAGCGTAAATGGTTCATCACTCTTTGACGATATTCATTATCTGTCATAAACTGTTTCAATTCCTGAATCAATAATGGAACCTGTACAAAAGAAACACTCTTATTATTTTTGGCATAGTAATTACAGATTCCCTTCATTAAATAAGACTTTCCAGTCCCTGGATTTCCATATAAATACACACCTTGATTTAGTGGTATACTACTCACACTTTGGGTATAAGCTGCCATATAATCTTTTTCTTTGGCAGCACTTAAAAAGCAGGCATCATTTAAATCGATTAAATAATCATTTAAAGACATATGAGAAAAGCGAAATTTACTTTGATGAGCCAATTGCTGATCTCTTTTTTGTTCATACTGACAAGAAGCATAATATTCATTCAAGAAACCAGAATCGTCAATTTTTAATTTTGTAGCCTTACCACGAATCTTCTGTACACAATAATCCAATCCTTTACAGTTTCTACATGCGCTCACACTCTTGATCCACTGCAACAAAACGCCACTATTTTCTTCTACAAAAGATGCATCTAAATGATTCTGTTCAAGAAATATTTGAATCCATTCATTCTCTTTTAAACGAGCAATATTCTTTTGTCTTTCCATCATTTGTTCTTCTGAAAGTTTAATATTTAAATTCACTACAACTTACCTTCTTTCAACATCTTTTGAAGTTCTAACATCTCCTGTTGGATTTGCGTATCTGATTTTTCTTCCTTTTGCGTATAGAACTTCTCATCAAGTACAACCTTTTCTTCTTTTTTCTCTCTTTTATTTTCTGTTGGCGCTTGGTTGATAATTTCCAATGCTTTCTTCCTAGAATCCACGCCCAGGCGAACCCAGCTTGCCGCAACTTTTTCAACGTAATTTCTAGAAAATTGTTGATGTGTTTGCTGCAAAGTATATTCAATCAAAGTATTCACAACTTCAACTGAAAGCTGGAATTGTGTGCATAAACGTTCAATCAATGCCTGATCCGATTTCACAACAGGAATACCATTTTGTTTATTCTGCAAGAATTTAACAGGTGGCATCTGATATGGATCTTTACTTGTTTCCATAACCTTACGATTACGCATAACCATCTCTTTTAATTTGTCCAAATCAAATACATGTGTTGAAGGATTAATACTTCTTTGCACGTATCTACGCATATCTTTGGCATCAATTCCATATATTTGTGCCATCTGTGCAATACGATCTAAATTTTCATTAGTTCGATAACGCACCGGAAAAACACGATCCATCCCTTTGAAGAGTGTCGCAAAATCAAAATCATATTTTTGTTTGATTGTCGGTTTCACCTTTTCGTACGCAATCTCTTTAGATTCGTTCCACGAATCTAAAATTGAAACATCCAAAGGACTTTCTACTTTGGTATATACAGAAGAAATCGTCTTATCTTTATGAAGCATTGCCTTTATTTTATCAAAACACTTTGATCCTACACTTGCCAAATACAATCTTGAATACGTATCGTGACATAAAAATTTATCTGGTAATAATGGAGCATACAATAAAATCAACATGTCATCTTCATGAACATAGGTTTCAATTAAATGATATTGTTCTAAATAATTTCGTGCCTTATCAAATTGTGAAGCATTTATATTCAACAGTAAATATACGTCTTCTAATTCAACAGAATTTTGAATAGAACCTAAAAATTCATATAGACAAATTGAACTTTTACCCATCAAAGGACCATACAACAAATGCAAAGATTGTCTTTGTTCAACAGATAAATGTTCTATGCAACGCACTTCAATCGCCATGTACCTTCTCCTCTTTTAATGCTTCTTCTATTTGTTTATGCAGTTGTTCTACTGTACCATTATTTTGCAGTACAATATCACTTTTTGCCATCTTCTCTTCCGGATTCATCTGTGATACAAGTCTTGCCAAAGCTTGTTCCCTAGTAAAATTGCGATAGGTTTGTAGGCGCGATAAGGCTACATCTAAATCAGCCACAACGCACCATATTGAGTCAAAATGATCTTGTGCAGAAATCTCAAATAAAATTGGCATTTCCACAAAGACAATCGAACTCTCTTGTTCATAAATCCATTTATGCATCTGTTCAAAAATCAAAGGATGCAAGATGGCTTCCACTTGTTTTCTATGTTCTGCCTTAGAAAACATATATGAAGCTAAACTTTCCTTAATGATCTGTCCATTTGAATCCAATTCAACAATACGCAAATCATTTAATTTCTGATAACCCAAATTTCCCTTTTTTAATAAATCCGCATTGACCTGATCACAATCCAAAACAGGATATTTTTTTCTTAAATATCGAGAAATCTCACTCTTTCCTGAACCCATAGATCCAGTGATTCCTATTACTTTCTTTTTTGACAATTTGGACATAGATAAGTCCCCCTTTGTGATACAGTTAATTTTTTAATAGCATGATGACACACTTTACATTGTGTTTGATCATGTACATTCAAATAGAGTTGAAAACGTCCCGTTACCCCTAAACTTGAGGTATAAGAACGGATGGTTGTTCCACCAAAACGTGTAGCTCCCTGCAAGATTCGCTTTGTCTGAAAAACTATTTTCTCACAATCTTTCTTTGAAAGCTTTGAGGCACGGCTTCTAGGATCTAATCCTGAGGCAAAACATATCTCATCCGCATAAATATTTCCAACACCTGCCATAATCGATTGATCTAACAGGCAGGATTTCAAATTTCGTTTTAACGAATGAACACAGGTATAGAAATACATTCCATTCACTCTTTCATCCATATAATCATATCCAACATTTTTAAAACAAGGATATGCATGAACACCTTCTTTTTTAGGATACAAATACATTCTTCCAAATTTTCTTGTATCATGATACGACATATAGGTTCCACTATTTAATTTAAATACTATATGAATATGTTTATTCTCACAAAGCATATTATAAAGATAAAATTTACCTTCCATTCTTAAGTGAACAACTAGATCATAGTCATCCAGACCAAAAATCAAATATTTCCCAAGTCGATTAAATGAATGGAATGTTTGCCCAATTAATTGATTTTTAAAAGTTTCTACTTCTACATTATCAATAATCTTAGGATAATATATCAATACATCTTCAATTGAAACATCTTTAATTTGTGTTTTCAACGTACTTAATACGGTTTGTACTTCTGGTGCTTCCGGCATTATTTTGCCTCATACCATGACTTTCCAACACTAATACTTGCCTTTAATGGAACCTTTAATTTCATTGCACTTTCCATTGTTTCTTTAACAAGTTTTTGCATCAAGTCCAATTCTTCATCTGGCACTAAGAAAATCAATTCATCATGGATTTGAAGAAGCATTTTTGATTTTACATTGGCATCCTTTAAAGCTTGATCCATTTTCAACATCGCAATCTTGATCAAATCGGCTGCACTACCTTGAATTGGTGCATTCATGGCAGCTCGCTTACCGAATTCTCGTGTCATAAAATTCTTATCGTTGATTTCAGGAATCTCTCTTCTTCTGTGGAATAATGTTTCGACATATCCATGTTCTTTACAGAAATCAATCAATTGATTCATATATTCGTGAATCTGAGGATAACTTTCAAAGTACATCTTCATAAATTCACCCGCTTCTTTTCGTGTGATATTTAATTGTGAAGATAAACCAAATTCAGTTTGTCCATATACAATACCAAAGTTAACTGTCTTGGCAATTCTTCTTTTATGTTCATCTACCTCTTCTGGTGAACACCCAAAAATTAAAGTTGCCGTTTTTGTATGAATATCCAAACCTTCATTAAACGCTTTTATCATGTGATCCTCATTGGCCATATGTGCCAACATTCTTAATTCAATCTGCGAATAATCAGCAGACAATAAGTGATAGCCATCTTCGGCGACAAACGCCTTACGAATTTCTTTACCTAACTCATCCCGAATACTAATATTTTGTAAGTTTGGTTCGCTACTTGAAAGTCTTCCAGTTTGTGTCATTGTCTGATTAAAAGAAGTATGAATCTTTTGATCCGAACGAATATGTTTTTTCAAACCATCAATATATGTACTGGATACCTTCGCAATTTTTCGATACTCAAGAATATCATCAATGATTGGATGTTTTCCACGAAGCTTCTCTAATACATCTGCGGATGTTGAACGTTTTTTTCCACCTGAACTTAAGTTCAACTCATCAAATAAGACATTCGCCAATTGTTTTGGTGAATTGATATTAAAAATCATACCTGCATGTGAGTAGATTTTTTGAGCAAGAGCATCCAATTTCTCGTTTAATAAAGCTCCATACTCATCTAAAAAACTTTCTTGAATCGAAATACCTTCTTGTTCCATTGAAAACAAGACATGTGTTAATGGCATTTCAATATCTTCATATAAAGACAATACATTTTCTTCTTTTAAAGAAGCACGAAGCTTATCCTTTTTTTCATATAGTTGCTGAGTCAAACTATGATAGATTGCCTTTTCTCTTTCCAAACTATAAGCAGGCTCCTCTTTTGTCTTCTTAGATACATCATGGAAAGATTCTGGAAGGTGAATTTGAAGTGCTTCTAAGACTGCATCACTATCTGTTGCGGTAGAATTCAATAAGAATCCAGCAATATGCAAGTCATTGCTAAAAGTATTCCATTTAAATCCATAGCGATCTAATAGATGCATCATTTCCTTTGTATCCCATGTACTCATTTCTTTTGTTTCCAACAATGTTTTAAAATTTGTATCTTCTAATGCGTTTTCTACTGAAATATAATAAACAGTTTTATCTTTTGGAATCATAAAACCATACAATTTTTGATCTAAATAAGGCTCTTGCGTACATACTGGCATAACCATAACGTCATCCATATTTTCAAATTCAAAATGGTCCACTTCTTTTAAAGGCCATTTTTCTTCTTTAGTCTGTTTAGTACGATTTACCAATGATCGCATTTCATATTTTTCATAGAATGCATTCACATTATCTTGAATTCCTGTAAACTCACAATCGCATAATTCAAATGGCAATTCCATCTTTGTATAAATAGTAGCCAATTCTAAAGACATGAAGGCATTATCTTTATCTTTTTCTAGCTTTTCTTTTAATTTTCCTTTTACTTCATCAATATGAGCATAAACATTTTCTACAGTGGAATATTGATTCAATAAACGCAAGGCTGTCTTTTCACCAACACCGGCTACGCCTGGAATATTATCGGCTGTATCACCCATTAATCCTTTCATATCAATAACTTGACTTGGAGTAATTCCATACGTATCCATTAAATTTTGTTCGTCCATTAGATCCATTTCACTTAAGCCCTTTTTCATCAAAAGAACATGTGTACTTGAATCAATCAACTGTAATAAATCACGATCACTAGTCAGAATTGTAGTTTGAACATCTTTGCAGCATCTGGCCATACTTCCAATAATGTCATCAGCTTCATAACCTTCTTGTTCATAACGTTTGATTCCAGCCGCATCCAAGTATTCTCTAACAATTGGAAATTGAACAATCAATTCTTCATCCAATGGTTTTCGTGTTCCTTTATACGCTTCAAATTGTTTGTGTCTAAACGTAGGTTTTCCTGCATCCCAAGCCACTAAAATCTTATCTGGTTCAATAATGTCAATTGCCTTGTTCAACATCATCACAAAGCCATAAACCGCATTGGTTGGAATGCCATTGGATGTAGTCATTCTATGTGTATATAACGTTGCATAATATGCACGAAATAGCATGGAGTTTCCATCTAATAATAATAGTTTTTTCATACGCGTACCTCTTTTCTTCTATTTTAACATATATGAAAAGAAGGAAACGAATCCCTGACTCATTTCCTTCGAATATTTTGCATTTTCAACTTTTCCATCCGCTTAAATCGAATATCTTTGATTGTCGCATATCGCATGAATACTGTAATAATATAGATCAACACGAATATAGCCACACCATTAAAAATCAATGTCAAAGCTTCAACGTGAATAAACCATTTCACAAAGCTCATTGTGAGATATCCGAAGATCTTTGCGCCAAAAAAACAAATTAAATCATTCGCAAACATCATTAGGAATACAATACCAAATTGTACCCAGTGATCTTGATCCATCGCTTCTTGAAAAAAGCCAATAGCCCAGCCAAACAAGCCAAACAAAAGCATCTTAACAAGCCAGTCTGAAGTAAAAAACATTCCCACACAAAGGCCACATAAACAAGCATATAGAAACCGATTTAAACTTCTTTCATGAAACACTACTAATAGACATCCACAAAAACATAGATGGCTAACTAAAGATAGTGAGGAATATGTAAAATCAACGCCAAACAAAGAAGCAATCAATTGATCTAACATAGCTAAAATGGCTAAGAAAATAAATGAATAACGTTCCTTATTTATCATTTACTCTCCTCTTTTCCAATCACAAGACAATAGTCAAAACTTTTCATATTGGATACAGGTGATACATAGACAGTTGAAATAATGGAGTCATCATTTAAAGATACATCTTTTACTTCACCTATCAAAATTCCACTCGGATAGTTTCCACCCTTACCACTTGTTGCAACTTTTTGTCCTTTTGTGACAATTGCATCATTGTCAAATAAAGATACTCGATATGCCTTTTTTTCTGTATCATACGATTGTAAAACACCTTCTACACTTGTACCATCTTCCAAAGACATCTTTATCGCAATATCATTACTTAAATGCTGGCTTGTCAACAATTGTACAGTGCTCGTCATTGTTTGAACACTTTCAACCAAGCCAATGGCACCATCACTTGTTGCCACAAGCATATTCTTTTCTACCCCTTGTTTTTTGCCAGCTGAAATCGTCACTGTATGCAACCACGAATCACTTGAACGTTCTAAAACAGATACACTGATTGTTTTAGCATCTCCAAATCCGCCTTTCATTTCAAGCAACCCTTCAAGTTGTTTATTTTTATTTCTTTCATCTTCATATGCCGTCTGATAATTCTTTTGTTCTGCCAATTGTTTTGACAAATATTCATTATCATCATAAGCATGCCAAAGATTCGCAAAATCATTAACTGCATTTCCAATTGAAGACAGCGGATATTGAATTAATCCATATTTTAAGTATGTCCATGCACTATATCCAATATTCGTGATAGAGTTTTGTCTTAAGCCAAACATTGCACATGCTAGTATACATAAAACGACAATTGTCGTAAGTAATCTTTTTTGAATTCGAGTAAATTTACGCATAATATCCCCCAAACTAACTTATATTATAGCGATAAAGCCTCCTTCTTTCAATCGAGATATTTATGCTCTTTAAACGAATAATATTGATTTTGTCCTACAATAATGTGATCAATTAAATTCACTCCCATTGTCATTGCGACATGAACCATTTTATAGGTCACCTCAAAATCTGCTTTGGATGGTGTACAATCACCAGACGGATGATTATGGGCAATCAAAACGGAGTTTGCGTTTTGAAGAAAAGCCTCTTTAAACACTTCTCTAGGATGTACTACACTTTCATTCAATGTTCCCTTAAACAAAACACGATGAGAAATGAGTTTACTTTTAGTATCTAAATACAGAGCAATAAAACATTCTTGTGGCAAAGAGCCATACTCAAATTCAAACCATTCAATCACATCTTCAGGTCTCATAATGGAGGCATGATATACCTTTGATCTAATGACACGTTTACTGAGTTCCACACTTGCCAGAAGCTGTAAAGCTTTAACTTCTCGTATTCCTTGAATCTGCATCAATGTATTTACATGCATTGACATTAATTTTGATAAACCTTCACTTTCTTTCAATACATCGGATGCAATTTCGAATACGGAACGATTTTTATTCCCGCTTTGAAGAATCAAGGCAACCAACTCTAAATCGCTCAAAGATTCTAAACCATAGCGTAGCGCTTTTTCTCGTGGGCGCTGTTCCACTTCCATCTCTTTTACCTTCATATACTCTTATACGAAAAAAAATACACTTTTTTTAATTTATTTTACTTTTTTGCTTGCAAAGTACAGAATCACATGGTATATTATTTAAGCGTCAAGCAAACATGGCGGTTGTGGTGAAGTTGGTTAACACAGCGGATTGTGGCTCCGTCACGCGCGCGTTCGAATCGCGTCAGCCGCCCCACTAAGATTTTTAAGCTTCGAGAGATCGAAGCTTTTTTATTTACTTTTTTTTAATTTATTTGTATATTAGGAACATGAAAAAATTATTACTCATACTTTTAAGTCTTACATTATGTGCGTGTCAAGCACCAACAAAGAGTACAACTTCGACTTCAAAAAAAGCTTGTGATGTAACAAGCGAAGAAGAAAAGTGCAACGAAAAAGACAATACTAAAACAAATTTTAATGAAATTAACTTTGATGAAGCCATTCAATACTTCACTCAAAAAAAATCGGGTGTTTTATATTTCGGATTTTCAAGTTGTCCTTGGTGCAAAGAAGCTAAACCCATTTTAAAGAAAGTCGCAAAAGATAATGGAATCGACATCCAATATGTAAAAGTAAGAGACGAAGAAAAGAATCGTCTTTATACAGATGAGCAAAAAGCGATTATTGAACCATATATCCAAGATTATATGTCAAATAACGATGAAGGTATTCTAACCTTATATGTTCCTCTAGTGTTGGTTGTAAAGAATGGAAAAGTCATTGATGGACATGAAGGAACATTAGAAAGTCATGATGCGACCGAAAGAAAAATGACAAACGATGAAAAAGAGCAACTAACAAAAATCTATACAAAATTAATGAGTGAAGCAAAATAAACTAGCTTCACTCATTTTATTTTCTTCGTATTTTGACTTGATCATCCAAATTCAAATGTCCAATCAATAAACTAGAGTTCACATCATGCATCTTATAGTTTGATACAATTTGTTTGGAATCAAAATTGGCGTAGCAATATTTGCATCCGTGTAAACATGAATTATAAGCACCAATATCCACCATATTCACACAATGACAATCTCTTGCCTTCCATTCTTTAAAAAGCTTGCCCGTTCTTTCAAAGGCATATTTAATGCTGATGCAGCAATCTTTTTCATCACCAATTTGATATTTATTTTCCATACAACTAACAATCTTCATATCATTCTTTTCAAAAGCTTCTTTTAACTTAAGATATTCCTCATTAGAGGGTTCATGATAATCCAAATGATTATTTCGAACATTTTTATAATCATCCACAAAAGAGACAATCATTTTAGATACATATCCTTTTAACATTGCGCATAAATTTATTAAAGGCACGAATATGATAATCAACATTATATTTGGAATTCAAAAGGATTGGATCATATCGCACACATACATTTTCTTTTCCTAGATAAGAAGACAGTTTTTGAACACACGCAATGATTTCTCCTTTATCAGGTACTTGAGGTTCCATATCTTTAAAGTATCCAGTGATGGTAACTTGTAGCTGAATGGGTACAGAAAATAAATGTATTGTATCTAACAATGGCAATGGATTTTTTGTACAAAATACAATCATATCTACATCAGATACAAAGATACGACTGACAAGTTTTGGATTAAAAGGGTTTCTTACATCAAAATATCCTTCATTCCAGCGGTTCACAAACCAATCCATATAATATGCTACAATATCTGTTCTTCCACTCGCATTAATAATCATAGTTTTATTAAACTAAGAAACAAAATAATAGTCAATATAAAAAAAAAGTCATCCTAAGATGACTTAAATTTCTAAATGGCGGTCCAGATGGGACTCGAACCCACGATCTCCTCCGTGACAGGGAGGCATGTTAACCACTACACCACTGGACCAATATTTAATTTTAAATGGAGCAGATGAGGGGAATTGAACCCCCGTATCAGCCTTGGCAAGGCTGTGTTCTACCATTGAACTACATCTGCATGAATGGCGGTCCAGATGGGACTCGAACCCACGATCTCCTCCGTGACAGGGAGGCATGTTAACCACTACACCACTGGACCATAATTTTCCAAAAATAAGATGGCGGAGAAGGAGAGATTTGAACTCTCGCGCCAGTTTCCCGACCTATACCCTTAGCAGGGGCACCTCTTCAGCCACTTGAGTACTTCTCCAAGAATATTTCCAGAATACTTATTTTTTAGAACAACCTGCGTTATCCGTAACGCCCGTTTATAATAACATGGATAAAAACTTATTGCAAGCAATTTTTTAAAAAAGATAAAAAAAATT
>ENA-UOJD01003844-UOJD01003844.1-human-gut-metagenome-genome-assembly--contig:-P48-NODE-3844-length-10465-cov-29.811335_pt1 | contig 10465 bp, 6 predicted proteins | sample MGYA00242342_ERZ723889 | MGnify/ENA metagenome assembly ERZ723889
ATTCAATGTCAGAGTCTAAAAGAATAAAAACTGCATTGGTATCTGTATACCATAAGGAAGGTTTGGACGAAATTATTACCAAACTTTACGAAGAAGGAGTCGAGTTTCTCTCAACAGGTGGAACTCGTCAGTTTATTGAATCACTAGGATATCCTTGTAAGGCAGTGGAAGATTTGACCACTTATCCTTCAATCCTTGGTGGTAGAGTGAAGACATTACATCCGAAGATTTTTGGAGGTATCCTTTGCCGTCGTGACCTGGAACAGGATATTCAACAGATTGAAAAGTATGAAATCCCCGAAATAGATTTGGTTATTGTCGACCTGTATCCGTTTGAAGCTACCGTGGCTTCCGGCGCATCCGAAGCAGACATCATTGAAAAAATCGATATAGGTGGAATCTCTTTGATTCGTGCTGCTGCCAAGAACTATAACGATGTCATCATCGTGGCTTCTCAGGCACAATATAAGCCATTGCTGGATATGCTGATGGAACATGGCGCTACTTCTTCACTCGAAGAACGTCGCTGGATGGCAAAAGAAGCGTTTGCCGTTTCTTCTCACTACGACTCAGCTATCTTCAATTATTTCGATGCCGGCGAAGGTTCTGCTTTCCGTTGTTCGGTAAACAACCAGAAGCAACTCCGTTACGGTGAAAACCCTCATCAGAAAGGTTATTTCTACGGAAATCTGGACGCCATGTTCGATCAGATTCACGGTAAGGAAATCTCTTATAACAACTTGCTGGACATCAATGCTGCCGTCGATCTGATCGACGAATACGAAGATTTGACTTTCGCTATCCTGAAACATAATAATGCTTGTGGCCTGGCTTCTCGTCCAACTGTACTGGAAGCATGGACAGACGCGTTGGCCGGTGATCCCGTTTCCGCTTTCGGAGGCGTGTTGATTACTAACGGAGTGATTGATAAAGCAGCAGCTGAAGAGATTAACAAGATATTCTTCGAAGTGATTATCGCGCCGGACTATGACGTAGACGCGCTCGAGATTCTGGGACAGAAAAAGAACCGTATCATCCTGGTTCGCAAAGAAGCCAAACTGCCTAAGAAACAGTTCCGTGCTTTGTTGAACGGTGTATTGGTGCAGGACAAAGATATGAATATTGAAACGGTTGCCGATCTGAGAACTGTGACAGACAAAGCTCCTACTCCGGAAGAAGTGGAAGATCTGTTGTTTGCCAACAAGATCGTTAAGAACAGTAAATCAAACGCTATCGTGCTGGCAAAAGGCAAACAGCTTCTTGCAAGCGGTGTGGGACAGACTTCACGGGTAGACGCCTTGAAACAAGCGATTGAAAAAGCCAAATCATTCGGATTCGATCTGAACGGTGCGGTAATGGCTTCAGATGCTTTCTTCCCCTTCCCGGATTGCGTGGAAATAGCAGACAAAGAAGGTATTACGGCAGTCATCCAGCCGGGCGGCTCGGTGAAAGACGATCTTACTTTTGCTTACTGCAACGAGCACGGTATGGCGATGGTGACCACCGGTATCCGTCATTTTAAACATTAAAAACAGGTATTGAGTATTAGGTATTAAGTATTAACCTTGCGGATAAGGCAGTCTACTTTATACCTAATATTTAATACCTAATACTTAATACTTAATACTTTATATTAATGGGATTATTCTCTTTTACACAAGAAATAGCGATGGACTTGGGGACAGCCAATACCATCATCATCACAAACGGGAAAATTGTGGTGGATGAGCCTTCGGTTGTGGCCTTGGATCGCCGTACAGATAAGATGATCGCCGTTGGGGAAAAGGCGAAGTTGATGCACGAAAAGACCCACGAAAATATACGTACTATTCGTCCGTTGAGGGATGGAGTGATCGCCGACTTCTATGCTTGCGAGCAAATGATGCGCGGTTTGATTAAGCAGGCAAATACTCGTAATCACTTGTTTTCGCCGTCACTTCGTATGGTGATCGGTGTACCGTCGGGAAGTACGGAAGTAGAACTCCGTGCCGTTCGTGACTCAGCCGAGCATGCCGGTGGGCGTGACGTCTATCTGATATTCGAACCGATGGCTGCGGCGATCGGTATCGGTATTGATGTAGAAGCGCCCGAAGGAAACATGATCGTGGATATAGGTGGTGGGTCTACGGAAATTGCCGTTATCTCTTTGGGAGGTATCGTTTCCAACAACTCTATCCGTATCGCCGGTGATGATCTGACTGCGGATATCCAGGAGTACATGAGCCGTCAGCATAATGTGAAAGTCAGCGAACGTATGGCAGAACGTATTAAGATCAACGTAGGTGCTGCACTGACCGAGCTTGGCGATGACGCTCCGGAAGATTACATCGTTCATGGACCGAACCGTATTACAGCTCTTCCGATGGAAGTGCCCGTATGTTATCAGGAAGTGGCTCACTGTCTGGAGAAATCCATCTCCAAGGTTGAAACAGCCATCCTGAGTGCATTGGAAAATACGCCGCCCGAACTGTATGCGGATATTGTACACAACGGTATTTATCTTGCCGGTGGTGGTGCATTGCTTCGCGGACTGGACAAGCGTTTGACAGATAAAATTAACATACCTTTCCACATTGCTGAAGATCCTTTGCACGCAGTAGCCAAAGGTACGGGTGTGGCATTAAAGAATGTAGACCGTTTCTCTTTCTTGATGAGATAAATAATACGGATCATTATTCATGCGGAATTTAATAAACTTCCTTTTGAAATACAATTACTGGTTCCTCTTCATCGTATTAGAGGTAGCCAGTTTTGTTTTGTTATTTCGGTTCAACAACTACCAGCAGAGTACTTTCTTTACATCTGCCAATGTCGTTGTGGGGGCAGTTTATGAAGTTTCGGGAGGAATAAGCTCTTATTTCCATCTCAAATCGGTCAACGCAGACTTGCTGGATCGTAATATGGCGCTCGAACAGCAGATCACTAATCTGGAAAAGGCGTTGCGGGAGCATCAGGTTGATTCGGCCACTGTAAACAGCATCAGGGAGATACCTCTGACAGATTATCGGTTGTTCAAGGCACACGTCATTAAGAACAGTCTGAATCAGGCGGATAATTATATAACGCTCGATCAGGGTTCTTCTTCCGGCATCCGTCCCGAAATGGGAGTGGTGGACGGAAACGGAATAGTGGGCATTGTCTATGAAACCTCCTCTTCGTATTCACTCGTGATTTCGGTATTGAACAGCAAGTCAAATATTAGTTGCAAGATTGTCGGAAGTGACTACTTTGGTTATCTGAAGTGGGAGCATGGAGATTCCCGTTATGCGTATCTGAAAGATTTGCCTCGTCATGCAGAGTTTAATCTGGGTGATACGGTGGTGACAAGCGGCTTCTCTACCGTATTCCCTGAAGGAATTATGGTAGGAACAGTCGATGATATGTCCGATTCGCACGACGGATTGTCTTATTTGTTGAAAATCAAGTTGGCTACCGATTTCGGCAAGGTGAGTGATGTGCGGGTGATAGCCCGGAACGGTCAGCAGGAACAGAAAGAACTGGAAAATAAGGCTGTGAAATAATGATAATTACCTATATACATAGAATCGGATGGTTTATCGGGCTGGTACTTCTTCAGGTGCTGATCCTGAATAACGTACATATTGCCGGATATGCTACTCCCTTTCTCTACATTTACTTTATCCTGAAATTCGCTTCCGGAACTTCCCGGAATGAGTTGATGTTGTGGGCTTTCTTCTTCGGACTAACCATTGATATCTTTGCCGATACTCCGGGGATGAATGCTGCGGCAACCGTGCTGCTGGCTTTCCTTCGTCCGTCCTTGCTGCGCCTGTTTACTCCGCGTGACAATCTGGACAGTATCATCCCTTCTTTCAAGAGCATGGGCATCACTCCTTTCCTGAAATATACCACGGCAAGTGTTTTTGTCCATAGCCTGGCATTACTCAGCATTGAGTTCTTCTCATTTACCAGCATCTGGCTGTTGTTATTGCGGGTGATTTCGTGCACCCTTCTGACTTTAACCTGCATTCTTGCTGTAGAAGGAATAAGGAGATAGGAATGGCAAAAGACTATAGATTAGAAAAGCGGAAATTTGTTATCGGGGGGATTGCTTTAACTATTGTGTTGATTTATCTGATACGCCTCTTTGTATTGCAGATAACGACAGACGACTACAAGAAGAATGCCGACAGCAATGCTTTCCTGAATAAAATTCAATATCCCTCACGGGGTGCTATTTACGACCGTAACGGCAAACTGCTGGTATTCAACCAGCCGGCCTATGACATCACTCTTGTCCCGAAAGAGGTCGAAAATCTGGATACACTCGATTTATGTGAGTCGTTGGGCATTACTCGTGCTCAGTTCCTTAAGATCATGAGTGATATGAGAGACCGCCGCCGCAATCCGGGATATTCCCGATATACCAACCAGCTGTTCATGTCACAACTCTCTGCGGAGGAGTGCGGTGTCTTCCAGGAGAAACTGTTCAAGTTTCCCGGTTTTTATATTCAGCGGCGTACGATCCGGCAATATTCATACAATGCTGCCGCCCATGCTTTGGGGGATATCGGTGAGGTATCCGTTAAAGATATGGAGGCGGATGAAGAGGGATACTACATCCGCGGAGATTATGTAGGAAAACTGGGAGTTGAAAGATCGTACGAGAAATACCTGCGTGGAGAAAAGGGAGTAGAGATTCTGTTGCGCGATGCGCATGGACGTATCCAGGGACGTTATATGGACGGAGAGTATGACCGTCCTTCCATTCCGGGCAAGAATCTGACTCTGAGTCTCGACATCGATTTGCAGATATTAGGCGAACGGTTATTGAAAAATAAGATTGGAAGTATCGTAGCTATCGAACCGGAAACCGGAGAAATCCTTTGTCTGGTTTCTTCTCCGAATTATGATCCGCATCTGATGATTGGTCGTCAGCGTGGCAAGAACCATCTGATGCTGCAACGCGATAAACAGAAACCGTTGCTCAATCGTGCGTTGATGGGAGTCTATCCTCCGGGGTCAACTTTCAAGACGGCACAGGGACTGACCTTCCTGCAAGAAGGAATCATTACCGAGCAAAGTCCTTCTTTCCCCTGTTCTCGTGGTTTCCATTATGGGCGTCTGACAGTGGGATGTCATGCTCACGGCTCACCTTTGCCATTGATTCCGGCTATTGCGACTTCTTGCAACTCCTATTTCTGTTGGGGGCTGTTCCGTATGTTCGGCGATCGCAAGTACGGTTCACCGCAGAATGCCATCACAGTTTGGAAAGATCACATGGTTTCTCAGGGATTCGGCTATAAGTTAGGAGTTGATTTGCCCGGAGAGAAACGGGGCTTGATACCGAACGCGCAATTTTATGACAAGGCTTATCGTGGACACTGGAACGGACTGACGGTCATCAGTATCTCCATCGGACAAGGTGAAATTCTGTCTACCCCTCTTCAGATAGCTAACTTAGGGGCAACGATTGCCAATCGCGGACATTTTACAACACCACATATTGTGAAGGAAATTCAGGATGCGCAGTTGGATAGCATTTATCGACATCCACGCAACACAACCATAGAGCGAAGACATTATGAATCTGTGGTAGAAGGAATGCGTGCTGCTGCCACCGGAGGTACTTGCCGTATGCTGTCCGTGATGGTGCCGGAACTTGAAGCCTGCGGAAAGACAGGAACAGCGCAGAATCGCGGACATGACCATTCGGTGTTTATGGGCTTTGCTCCGATGAACCAGCCTAAGATCGCCATTGCCGTATATGTAGAGAATGGAGGTTGGGGAGCGACTTATGGAGTGCCGATCGGTGCATTGATGATGGAACAATATATGAAAGGGAAGTTGTCGCCCGAGAATGAGTTAAGAGCAGAAGAAATCAGTAACAGAATCATTTTATATGGTAACGAGGAACGATAGTTTGTGGAAAACACTGGATTGGGTAACGATTGGTATCTATCTGCTTTTGATTGTCGGCGGATGGTTCAGCGTTTGCGGTGCCAGCTATGACTATGGCGATCGTGACTTCTTTGATTTCTCTACCCGTGCCGGAAAGCAGTTTGTATGGATTATCTGCTCCTTTGGTCTGGGATTTGTTTTGCTGATGCTGGAAGACCGGATGTATGATATGTTCGCGTACATTATATATGTAGGGATGATTGTGCTGCTTATTGTTACCATCTTTATCGCACCGGATACGAAAGGGTCGCGTTCGTGGCTGGTGATGGGACCGGTCAGCCTGCAACCCGCCGAGTTTGCCAAGTTTGCTACGGCACTGGCGTTGGCGAAATATATGAACTCATACTCATTCAGCATAAAGAAAGAAAAATGTGCTTTCGTCTTGGGCTTTATCATTCTCCTTCCGATGCTCCTGATTATCGGACAGCGGGAGACGGGGTCGGCATTAGTTTATCTTGCCTTCTTTTTGGTGCTTTATCGGGAAGGAATGCCCGGTGTAGTGCTTTTTGCCGGTTTGTGTGCAGTGATTTACTTTGTTGTCGGCATCCGTTTTGACGAGGTCTTTATTGCCGATACTCCCACACCGTTGGGCGAATTTATCGTGTTGTTATTGATTCTGTTGTTTGCCGGAGGAATGGTATGGGTGTACCCCAAAAAGTGGGAACCCACACGGAACATTATCGGAGGAAGCCTGATCATTCTGCTTATCGCATATTTAATATCGGAATACGGAATACACTTCAGTCTGGTATGGGTGCAATGGGGGCTTTGTGTTCTTGTGGTAGGTTATCTGCTCTATTTGGCATTGAGAGAGCGTCAACGTTCCTATTTCCTGATTGCCCTGTTTGCCATCGGCTCTATCGGCTTTCTGTATTCCAGTAACTACGTATTTGATAACATCTTGGAATCCCATCAGCAAATCCGTATCAAGGTTGTACTCGGTATGGAAGAAGACCTGACGGGAGCAGGATATAATGTCAATCAGTCAAAGATAGCCATCGGTTCCGGTGGATTGACCGGAAAAGGCTTTCTGAATGGCACACAGACGAAACTGAAATATGTGCCCGAACAAGATACTGACTTTATCTTCTGCACAGTGGGAGAGGAGCAGGGATTTGTCGGTTCGGCTGCTGTTCTGTTGGCTTTCCTTATATTGATTCTGAGACTGATTGCTTTATCCGAGCGGCAGACTTCCACTTTTGCACGTGTCTATGGATATTCCGTTGTCAGTATTTTCCTTTTCCATCTTTTTATTAATGTCGGGATGGTGCTTGGGCTGACTCCGGTAATTGGTATTCCTTTGCCGTTCTTCAGTTACGGAGGTTCTTCCTTGTGGGGATTCACCATTTTATTGTTTATCTTCCTGAGGCTGGATGCCGGAAGAGGCAGAAGGCTTTAATCTATTCTTCTTGTTTTTCAATCCGGATACCGACGTCATTGAGTCCGGTTAACTTCTCATCCTGCATTCCGTGCACAATCTTAACTGTGTAGTTTCCGGGATGCAGCGGGCGGACAGATTTGATAAAAACTGCTGTTTGATAGATACTTCCCCACCCATTGCCTGTCCATCTTCCTGTGGAATCAGCCAGGTTGACCGCTATCGTGTCAGTGCGCCATACTGTGGAGTCGAGCAGATTCTCATGAATGAATAAGTAAAGGTTGCGGTAAGGGTATTCACTTCTGTTGCGAACTTCCGCAAATAATCTGAGTGTACCAGGAATACTGTCCGTAACAGGACACTGAAAAGAGAGTGTATCACTCTTTCCCCATCCCTCATTGGGCAGGGACTGGTAGGAGTGATACACGGTATTTTCATTACAGGCTGCCATGAGGCAGGCACCGAATAAACAAAATAAGCTATTCCTGAGCAGGCTTTTCATTATTTTGCGGTTTCTCTTGATTCGAATTTCTTTCAGGTCTGGGAATACGTTCCTGGTTGGGTTGTCTTCCTTGTTCTTGCGGGCGTTCCTGATTTTGAGGACGTTCCTGTTTGAGTTGCCGTTCTCTATTCTGCGGACGCTCTTGATTCTGCGGACGGTTCGGATTCTGTGGACGTTCCTGATTCTGTCCTCTTTCCGGACGTCTGTTCTCATTATTCCGTCCTTGATTCTGTCCTCTGTTCCGGTTATTATTGTTATTGTTTCTCGGACGATTTTCTCTGTCTCCTCTTTCTCCTCTGTTGCCGTTCTCTGACGGTTGGGGACGATTCTCGTTCTCCCCCCTCTGAGGTTGCTGCGGACGATTTCCACCTTCGGCCTGTGCCTGCGGGCGGTTGTCATTATTTCCTTTTCTCTTCTTCTTGTTCCGGTTACCGTTGTTTCCGTCCTTATTATTTCGGTTACGGTCGAAGCGGGTGAGGCTTTCCTGTTCCAGCAAGTCAATCGGCTTTTTGGATTCTTGCTTCACTTCAGCTTCGAGCAGACTATCCGGTTTCATTCCTTTCTTGTTCATGGCAATTACCTCAAAGGCACGTTTTCCACTGATTGTTACCAGATTGGCGGGGAAGTTCTTGTCCGTAGAGTAAGAAACATGATTACTCAGAATATCAGCCTTGAAGAAGTAGAAAGTGCCGTCCTTTGTTTCCAGTTCGATTTCTTTGGAAGGGAGGCGCTTCTGAGCTTCCACATAGCAGTCCACCTCATAGTTGAGACAACACTTTAACTTTGCGCACTGTCCGGCAAGCTTTTGAGGATTCAGTGAAATGTCCTGAAAGCGGGCGGCACTTGTAGATACCGATACAAAGCTCGTCATCCAAGTAGCGCAGCAAAGCTCCCGTCCGCAAGGACCGATACCTCCGATACGTCCTGCTTCCTGTCGTGCACCGATTTGTTTCATTTCAATGCGGACACGGAAAGCTTCGGCAAGTACCTTAATCAGTTGGCGGAAGTCCACACGCTCGTCAGCAATGTAGTAGAAAATAGCCTTGTTGCCGTCGCCCTGATATTCCACATCACCGATTTTCATATCCAGATTCAGGTTCAGCGCAATCTGGCGGGCACGGATCATGGTCGCATGTTCCTTTGCTTTCGCTTCGTTGAACTTCTCCATATCCACCGGTTTCGCTTTCCGGTAGATTCTCTTTATTTCCGCATCGGTCTTGAAGTTGGCTTTCTTCATTTGCAGCGGGACGAGTCTTCCGGTTAGGGTTACGACGCCGATGTCATGGCCCGGAGCAGCTTCTACGGCAACGATGTCTCCCTTTTCCAGTTTGATCTTGTTGCTGTTGCGGTAATAGCCTTTTCGGGTGTTTTTAAATTGCACTTCCACCATATCACACTCTTCCGCGTTGCCCGGTATGTCTGCCAGCCAATCGTAAGTGTTCAGTTTCTTATCTTGTCGGGAGCATCCTTTGCAGCAAAGACCGCCGCTCCCATTATGAAGCTTATATTCCATAGTTTATATATTTATTATTGCTTCAACAGTACGATCATCTTCAGCGAGAAGTCGAAGAATACCATCTTGGCATTTACATTTTGTTCTATATGCAGTTGCGCTTCGCTTAGTTCATCCATGATGCCCATTACGTTCCTTTCGTTGACGAAAGGAGCAAAGCGCGAGGCGAAATTCTGTTCGTTGATTGTCATGTACGTCAGATCACGCTGATGGAGATTGAATATAAAGTTTTCGCGGATCATGCGCTGGCAGTATTCCAGAAAGTTCTTCTGGCGTTCACGTCCCATGCCGGCAACCTGTTCGCTCCAAAGCTTCATTTCCCTGATTTTCCGCTGATAGGACAATCGCATCAGGCTGACAAATAAGTCGAAGAAGAGCTGATTCTCTTCATTCAGATGAATAGTTTCCAGTGCTTTGATAAAGTTCCCGTTTGCCAGATGGGCAATGGAAAGGCTGTCGGCAGGCTGGATACCGTATTTGGACTGCAATACGCGGTCGATGGCCGGCTCGTCTATTTTTCGCACGTTCATGCGTTGAGTACGGCTCAGAATGGTAGGCAGAATCATTTCCGGAGCTTCCGATACGAGCAGGAAGATGGTTTTCTCAGGTGGCTCTTCGAGCAATTTCAATAATTTGTTGGCACATACCGGATGCATCTTTTCGGGCAACCAAAGAATCGTGATCTTGAATCCTCCTTCGCTCGATTTGAGGCTGAGTTTCTTCAGGATTTCATCGCTCTCTTTTGCGTAGATGATGGCCTGTGCATTCTCGGCATCCATTTCTCTCAGCCAGTGATTCAGGTTGAAGTACGGATTCTTCAGAACGAATGGTCTCCAGTCGGCGATATAGTCGTCGCACACTTCCCGTTTTCCTTTAGAACTTTTCACGATGGGGAATACGAAATGTACGTCCGGATGTACCAGTTTGTTGAATTTCACACACGACGGACATACTCCGCAGGCATCCGTCTCACCCCGGTTGGTGCAACTGATGTAGCGGGCATAAGCGATAGCCAGCGGCATTTTACCGACTCCTTCGGGGCCACAGATCAGTTGGGCATGCGGTATGCGCCCTTCACTCACTTCCTGAATGAGTCGTTGCTTGATTTCTTCTTGTCCGATTACGTCTCTGAAAAACATATCAATAAATG
>ENA-UOJD01003852-UOJD01003852.1-human-gut-metagenome-genome-assembly--contig:-P48-NODE-3852-length-10457-cov-7.308498_pt1 | contig 10457 bp, 9 predicted proteins | sample MGYA00242342_ERZ723889 | MGnify/ENA metagenome assembly ERZ723889
CGAAATATTTCGGTCACCGGTCGACTGCATAATACCGTATCAAGCCCGCAGGGCGGGGAGCTATGCTCCCCGCCCTGCGGTATTTTATCTGCCGCATGCCGCGACGAGCGTCATGCGGTTTATGCAGCAAACATACCATAGGTATCCGCAAACCGTAATGAATACCACACCGCAACAGGCAGCCGCAGAAAACGCGAATTATTTCTTTTCAGAAAAATCCGTCAGGTTTTTTTCGATTTTATTTGGTACTTCTGTCATACTAAAACTGAATGTTTTCTTATTCGCTTTTTCGGTCCGGACTTTTTCAGCATCCCCCTTTTGTTCCGAAATCTATCCTTTAGACATATAGCTATATAACCGCCGTCACTCCGCGATAGCATACTTTTCGGCATACTCGGCATAGCGTCGGTCGTAATCGGAGTTGCCCTTTTTGGTCGCGCGAAGCAGCTCGTGCGTATTGAGATTATGCTGAGCGGTGTCGATAACGCAGCCCGCGATATTCGAGCAATGGTCGCTGACGCGCTCGAGGTTGGTCAGCATATCCGACCAAACAAAGCCTACCTCGATGCTGCACAGTCCCTCCTGCATACGGATGATATGACGGGTGCGCAGCTGCTCCTTGAGGCTGTCGATCACCTGCTCGAGCGGCTCGACCTTTACAGCAACGGCGGTATCGTTCTCCGAGAATGCGCGTACCGCGAGATCGAGTGTCTCACAGACCGCAGAGGAAATAACATCGTATTCACGCAGTGCCGGCTCGGTCAGAGTAAGATGCTTATCGCGCAGCTCCTCCGCAGAGCCGAGAATGTTTACCGCATGGTCGGAGATGCGCTCAAAATCACCGATGGATTTGAGGATAGCGGTCGCCTCCTCGCTCTCGGCGCTTCCCATCTTGGTAGAGCTGACCTTGACAAGGTAGCTGCCGAGGATATCCTCGTACTTATCGCATTCGTTTTCATCGCGGCGGATGCTCTCGGCAAGAGCCGGAGTATAGCCGGTGAAGCAGCTGACCGAGTTTTTGAGCGCACGCGCAGCGGTAGCCGCCATCTCGAGCGCTACCTTTCTGCTCTGGTCAAGCGCAAGCGCGGGGGTGACAAGCAGGCGCTCGTCGAGCAGGCTCTCCTTTTCATTTTCACCGTCATGCTCCTTGCCGTCGGGCACAATAATGCAGACGAGCTTTTCGAGCAGACCGCCGAGCGGGAGCATAAGCGCGGTGCAGAGAACATTAAAGATAGAGTGAATGATCGCAATTCCGAGCAGCGTTGCGGATTCACTCAGGATCAGCGGCGCAAGCAGCGCGCGAACGATGCAGTAAACCGTGAGCCATACCGCCGTTCCTATAACATTAAACGAGAGATGCACAAGTGCGGCGCGGCGTGCGTTTTTATTCGTACCGACCGAGGATATCAGCGCCGTAACGCAGGTGCCGATATTCTGACCCATTATGATCGGAACAGCCGCACCGTAGGACACCGCACCGGTGGAGGCAAGCGCCTGAAGAATGCCGACGGAGGCAGAGCTGGACTGAATTATTCCGGTCAGCAGCGCACCGACGAGCACACCGAGAACGGGATTCGAGAACATGAGGAACAGCTGCTGAAAGCCGGGAACATCCCCAAGTCCCGACACTGCGCCGGTCATGGTCTCCATGCCGTACATAAGGGTGGCAAAGCCGAGCATGATGAGTCCTGTGTCGCGCTTTTTATCCTGCTTGCAGAACATATACAGCACTATTCCGATGAGCGCGAGCACGGGTGTAAACGATGCCGGCTTGAGCAGACGCACCCATACATTATCGCCGCTGACGCCCGCAAGGCTGAGTATCCACGCGGTCACGGTGGTGCCGATATTCGCACCCATTATGACGTTTAACGACTGACCGAGCGTCATAAGTCCGGAGTTTACAAAGCCGACGACCATAACGGTGGTCGCAGAAGAGCTCTGTATGATCGCAGTCACACCGAGACCGGTCAGCAGACCGCCGAGCTTGCTGCCGGTCAGCTTGCCGAGTACGGATTTCAGTCCGTTGCCGGCGCGGCGCTCAAGAGCCTGCCCCATCAGGTTCATACCGAAAAGAAACAGACATAAGCCGCCTATCATGGTCAGTACGTTAAAAATATCCATTCGTTCACATCTCTCAATCATATTTTTTATCTTGCTGTTTATCCTGATTTTCGATGTTATTTTATCAAATCTATATCAAATCGGTTATCTGATATATGTAAAATCTAAGTAAAGTGCGGCTTGCTCAAAAAACGTCCGAAGCTCGACCGCCCGGACGTTTTTATGTTTCGTTATTCTGTTGTAATTCAGTCAAGCCCGCGAACGCGGTCGGTCAGCTCGCCGAGCAGCGGCTCGAATTTCACTCCGTAAAAATGTTCCTCGTCTCCGACAGTATTCTCGATGCAGTGCAGCACGAATTCATCCGCAGCCGCCGCGCATTCATCGGGCGAAAGCCCGCGCAGCAGCAGCCCCGAAAAGACCGATGCGAAAATATCGCCCGTGCCGTGACAGAGCATACCGATGCGGCGATGCTCATAATAGCTCATGCCGCTGCGGTTTGCCGTAACTACGCCGATATGCTCGGGATCATAGCCCACGCCGGTCAGCACGACATTCCTCGCGCCGAGATCAAGCAGAGCGTCGGTAAGCGCGCGAACATAATCCTCGCCGTACCGCTCGCGGTACTCGATGCCGCAGAGAATGGCCGCCTCAGTGATGTTAGGCAGCACATAGTCGGCATCGGCGACGAGCCCGCGCATAGACTCCGCAAGCTCGGGCGTTATACCCGAATACAGCCTGCCGTTATCCGCAACCGCAGGATCAACTATTCTTACTTCGCCCTCGCGCAGCAGCCTGTCCGATATATCGCGGACGAGCGATGCCTGCGCCGCAGAGCCGAGATAGCCCGAGTAGACGGCATCGAACCGTATCCCCTCGCGCTCCCAGTGCTCCGCTATCCCCGGCATATCGTCGCCGAGATCGCGAAAGGTATAGCCCTCAAAGCAGCCGGTGTGCGTCGACAGCACCGCCGACGGCAGCACCGCAGTCTCTACCCCGCAGGCAGACAGAATAGGCAGCGCTACGGTAAGCGAGCACTGCCCGACACACGAAATATCCTGCACCGTCAGAATTCTTTTGTATTCACCCATCGTATTCCACGCCCCCGGCAGGAGCGCTTTTGCGTTAAGCCTCCTCGGGGATCTCTCCTGTAGAAGAATAGATGACCCAGCGAGCGATATTCACGGCATGATCGCCGCTTCGCTCGAGATACTTGGCTATCATGAGCAGGTCGATGCCGCAGCGGCTGAAATCACCGCTGCGCTTCATATCGGCAACGAGCTGCTCCTTAACGCGGTCGAAATACGCATCAACGATATCGTCCTCAGCGATTATCTCGGCTGCACGCCCGCAGTCGCCTGAGGCAAAAGCGTCGACGCTGCCGCTGACCATTCCGATAACAGCCTGAGCCATATCGTGTATCGTCTGCCGTTCGACGGTATCCGAGAAGCTCGCCGTGCGCACGATATCGGCGATATCCGCCGACTGATTGCCTATGCGTTCGAGGTCGGTAACCATCTTGAGCGCGGAGGAAACGGTGCGCAGATCGGTCGCTACCGGATGCTGCATAAGCAGCATCTTCAGGCACATAGCCTCAATATCCCGCTCGCGGCGGTCTATCCCCTCAGCCGTCCTTATCACCGTGGCGGCAAGCTCGCCGTCGCCCGTCATGAATGCTCCGGTCGCTCTCGCAAGCGCCTCCTCGCATTCGCCGCTCATGCCTATCAGCTCCTGCCGCAGCTGCTTAAGCTGCTCGTCAAACGCCGTTCTCATTATCCGAACCTCCCTGTTATATAGTCCTCCGTTCTCTTGTCGGAGGGGGTGGAAAACATCCGCTCGGTCTCGTCGAATTCTACGAGCTTTCCGAGCAGGAAGAATGCCGTTCGGTCGGAGATGCGCGTCGCCTGCTGCATATTGTGGGTCACTATTATAATAGTATACTCCTTTTTCAGCTCGAGTGCAAGCTCTTCTATTCTTCCCGTCGATATCGGGTCGAGCGCGCTCGTCGGCTCGTCCATCAGCAGCACCTGCGGCTTTACCGCGAGTGCGCGCGCAATGCAGAGCCTCTGCTGCTGTCCGCCCGACATTCCGAGCGCGGACTTTTTCAGCCTGTCCTTTGTCTCGTCCCATATTGCCGCGCTGCGAAGCGAACTCTCTACTATCTCGTCGAGCTGCTTGCGCGAACGGATGCCCATCAGGCGCGGACCGTAGGCGATATTGTCGTAGATGCTCATGGGGAACGGATTCGGCTTCTGAAACACCATTCCTATCCTCGTGCGCAGCGCGGTAACGTCAACACCGTCGCCGTAGATATTTTCACCGTCAAAGCACACCTCGCCGCTTATGCGGCAGCCGGGTACAAGGTCGTTCATTCTGTTTATCGTCTTGAGAAAGGTCGATTTTCCGCAGCCGGACGGACCGATGAGCGCGGTTATCTCGTGCTCCGGAATGTCGGCGGTTATACCGTACAGCGCCTGATGATCGCCGTACCGGAGATCAAGATCCTTTACCGTTATCAGCGCCTTGTTCATTTTCTTTTTCCTTTCAGTGATTTCGCCGTGAGCGCGGCGGCAAGATTGAGCAGCAGCACGATCACGATAAGCACCGCAGCGATGGCAAATGCTATATCGAATCTGCCCTCCTCACCCGCATACACGTACAGCGCGACGCTCAGGGTCGCGGAGGAGGATGTCAGCGATGTGAAAAAGTCGGTCAGCTTCAGTCCGAAGCCCGCGGTAAAAAGCAGCGCAGCCGACTCTCCCGTAATTCTGCCCACCGACAGTATGCAGCCGGTGAGAATTCCGTCGAGAGCATTCGGCAGTACAACGGTGCGGATCATATGCCACTTTCCGCTGCCGAGCGCAAGCGCGCCCTCGCGAAGCGAGTTCGGGACCGAATGCAGACTCTCGAGGGTATTGCCGATGACGGTCGGCAGCACCATTATAACGAGCGTCAGACCGCCTGCAAGTATACCCTGCTTCAGCCCGAGTATCTGTCCGAAGAACAGCATTCCGACAAGTCCGAAGATGATGGACGGTATGCCTGTCAGCGTATCGACGGCGAAGATTATCAGCTTCACCAGTCTGCCCGCCTTTGCGTATTCGCTCAGGTATATCGCCGCGCCCACGCCGAGCGGAAGCACTATTACCATCGAGACGATGATTATATACAGCGTGCTGAGTATGTTAGGCAGTATGCCGACCGTATCGGTGATGTACGAGCGCTCCGAGGTGAGCATCTCGAGCGACAGCTCCGGCAGACCGCGCAGCAGTATATAGCCGATTAGAAAGAGCAGCAATAGCACCGTCACCGCGCCGGCAATGCCGACGAGGGCGGCTGACGCGCCGTTTTTCAGCTTTCTTTTCATATCCGATCACCCGAGCGTAGCTCAGGACTCCTCCTTTGAAACGACCGTATGCAGCAGTGCGTTTATCAACATTATAAACAGGAACAGAACAAGTCCTATCGAGAACAGCGCCTGCCGCTGGAGCGAGCCGTACGGTGCGTACGACATCTCCGAAACGATAGCGGTGGTGAGAAAGCGTACCGAGCCGAAAAGCTGCGGCATATTGGGCACGTTGCCCGATACCATTATGATAGCCATAGCCTCGCCTATCGCTCTGCCGACGCCCTGCACCACCGAGGTGATAACGCCGCTGCGCGCCGCGCGAAGCGACACCTTGAAATATGTTTCCATCCGCGTTGCGCCGAGCGCGAGCGATGCTTCCTCATACTCCGGAGGCACCGCGCGCAGCGCCGTCTCAGATACGCTGACGATGTACGGCAGTATCATCACCGCAAGCACAAGTATCGCCGCGAGCAGGCACGCACCGCTCGACAGTCCGAAGGCGCTCTGGATACCCGGCACGAGAACGGTCATTCCGACCAGTCCGTACACCACCGACGGAATGCCGGCAAGCAGACCGACGGCGGAGCTTATCACTGAGGCAATGCGCGGCGGCGCTATCTTTGCTATAAATATCGCCGTCAGCAGTCCGAGCGGTACGCCGAGCACTATCGCGCCCGCCGTGCCGTATACACTCGTCAGTATAAACGGCAGGATGCCGAACTGCTCCGTACCCGCACTCCATGTATCACCGAAAAGGAAATCTATGATACCCACCTGACGTATCGCGGGTATGCCCGACACGATAAGATATATGCTGATACCGAGCACGAATGCGACTGCAACGAGCCCGCACAGCAGAAATACCGTGTGAAACAGCTTTTCCGTTAGCTTCTTCTTTTTCATATCATCACTCCGACAGCATTCACCCCGCCGCGCGCCGCAGCAGCTGCGCAGACGTTCGGCGGGGGTGCTTTTTTGCTCGGGCGGGCGCAGCATATGCAATGCCCGGCACCCATGCACCGCAGCGGGAGAGCCGCAGCCGCACCGATAGCGGCGCAGACCGCAGGGTCGCTCCTTTCAGCCGCACCGATGTCGGCACGGACCGAAGGGTCACTTCTCTCAGCCGCGTGCATATCCGCCCTGCTGTTTTACTTTACGGGGACTGCGCCTGCTTTTCTGATAAGGTCGGAGGCAGCGGAGGAGGTTGCGTAGTCAAAGAACTTCTGAGCTGCGTCGGAGAGCTTTACGCCGTCCTTGGTGACAAGCACGAACGGACGCTGGATAGCGTAGCTGCCGTCAAGCACGGTCGCCTCGGAGCACTCGACACCTGCCACCTTGACAGCCTTTACACCGCTCTGACCGTCTACTGCGGAGAGAGAAGCGTAGCCGATAGCGTTCTTGTTGTTCTGTACTGCGGAGATGACCGCGCCGGTGGAGGTGAGCTCCTGAGCGAGCTTGCACTTGTCGCTCGTCTTTGTTACCGACTCAAAGCCGTCTCTTGTGCCCGAGCCGGACTCGCGGCCGATGCAGGAGATCGCGAGGTCGTCGCCGCCGACCTCATTCCAGTTGGTGATCTCACCGGTAAAGATGCCTGCTATCTGCTCGACGGTCAGATCCTCGACCTTGCTGTCCTTATTAACTATGATGGCGATCCCGTCAAGCGCAACGGTGGTCGCGGTAAGACCCGACTCGCTGTCCTTGAGCTTTCTGGACGAGAGTCCGATATCGGTGCTGCCGTTCTTGACAGCCTCGATGCCCGTACCCGAACCGGTGGGGTCGTATGTTACGGTGATGCCGCCGTTTTCATTCATAAACTGCTCGCTGAGCGTGCTGATGACCTTCTGCATCGAGGTCGAGCCGTTTGTCGAAACGGTGCCCTTGACCTGTGTGTCCGAAGCTGCGGTCGTCTGTGCTGCGCCGGATGCGGTCGTGGTCTCGCTAGCTCCGCCGCCTGCGGTGCTGCCGCAGCTTGCGAGTGCCGTGACGCTCATAAGAGCCATAAGTGCTATTGCTATGATCTTCTTCATGTTATTGCTTTTCATTTTTTTCTTCCTTTCTTCCTTGGTACGGCTCTATTATAGTCCGCCGACGTAAAGGGCGTTATCCTGCTATTGTAAAATCGAGGCAAAGCCGACACATAAAATCACGGCGATGTGAAGATACTATAAAGCAGACCATGCTTGCATAAAAACCGCTGTAAAATAAAAAGACCCGCGCATCGCGGATATACATATATCCGAAATACGCGGATCATTACCGTTAAAGCACCTCATAGAGGAAAACTGCATTGCCCGTGACGCACGACCGGAGAGCGAAGCTACATCCGCGCCTCTGCGCCGTACTCCGCAGCAAAGCTCCCCGCACCGAAAGCACGGTGCGCAGCGGACGATACGGAAAATGCCGTCGGGGCTGCGCGTCCTGTGGTGTAATCGTCTCGCTGCGCAGCCCCCTCTCACGGCACCCTGCACAGCGGCTCGCGAGGCTGAGGAAAGTATCGTCGCTCGGTACGGGTGTATTACCAACCGACAGCTCGGTATGCAGGCAGAATAAGGCGACAAAATATCATTTATGCGCCGTGTCAGAAATATGATACGTCAGCGCTGCTGCGCTCCGCCGGCGGGATTACAACGACCGTGCCGTTCGCCGCGACCGGGATGTCCGGCATGTGCTCCGGCTTTTTGCAGCCGACCGCCTCCGCCGTCAAAAGTAAAGAGCGGTCGGACATAATGCGAAGCGTGTAATCTCCCTCTATCATATCCGTGCGATATGATACGACCCCGCCCGCACCGTCGGTCAGGGTCAGCGTGCAGAATCCGCTCGCTGTCGTACCTCCCGACCGTCGCAGCAGGACGGTACAATCTGTGTCGGCTGCAAGATGTGCCGTATACCCGCCTTCCGAGGTATCTACCCGCTGCTCCTCACCGTTTGCGTACAGCCGCATACGAATATGAAGCGCTCTGCCGTCTCCTGCGCCGTGAAAAAGAAAGCCGTATATCCGCTCGACATTCTGCGGACCGACAAACGGCAGCAGCCGCAGATATCTGCACCGCAGCTGTCTGCGCCAGTATCGGCGCTCGCCCGCAGAGTCGGCATCGCGCAGCGCATCTCGAAGATAGCGCAGCTCGGCATTTGATCTGACAAAAACTATCACTATCCAAAAAACGATCAAGACAACAAGTATCATGATCAACTCGGCAAGTAATATTTTAGTTCCGCTGCCCATCGACATTATGTCCGCACCTCCTTATGTAACTGTTTCCGTCAGAGACTGAATACGTCACGATTCGTTATATGCGGAAAAATACCGCCGTATGACGAGCTCTGCCGACCGCCGGACTTTGCAGCGCAAAAAAGGATGCTGCCGCTCTTCGCAGAGTTTCATACTCTGCCGAAAAACACCGTTCGTCCCATCCGCAGCGCGAAATCCGAAGAAAATCGACGGAGAATCCGACGGCTTTCTTTTGACCTCCGTCAATTTTCCTGTCATTTTTTATCAGTATTATCCCGATAGCCGCTCGACCTCGATGTCAATACCCGATAGCCGCTAATTTACCCATATTCTCGCGCTTCAGCTCGATAGAGGAATGCACATATCGCTCGAGCGTTATCTGCGGACTCGAATGCCCGAGCACCTCAGACAGACTCTTTATATCAAAGCCGACCTCCACGCACCGTGTGGCAAAGCTGTGACGCAGTGAATGAAAATGTACCCCGGACAGCTCGCACGTCTCGCAATACCGACGCATTTTGTATTGCAAGGCGCGCGGCTCGACATATCTGCTCTCGCTCCCGGTGAGAACATACGCCAGCGGCTTGTCGGCATAAAAGCGTCTGCACAGCTCCGCCGCAAAGCCTCCGAGCGGAATATCTCTCTCGGAGGCAAAGCTCTTCGGGTCGCTGACGACTATATGCGTTTTCTTCCCGTCGCCGCCAAGGTCTCGCAGCCGCTGCATCGTTCCGCCTACATGAAGTATGCCGTCACCGAGCGATATATTGCCCCATTTCAGCGCACATATTTCGCCTATGCGCAGTCCGGTCAGCAGCGCAAGCAGCGTTCCGAAGCAGCACAGATCGTCTTTCGCCTCGGATGCGAGATAGTCGGTCAGTCTGCGCTGCTCCTCGCGCGACAGCACGCGCATCTCGTGCCGCTGCTCCTTCGGATAGACAATATCTGCAGCACGGAAGCTCGGTACCCGTACCTCGATATAGCGCAGTATCGAGCGCAGCTGCCCAAGGGTATCACGCACCGTTTTTGCCGAAAGCCCGTCGCTATGCAGCAGGTCGTATGCAAACTGCTCCGTCAGCGCCGAGGTCAGCTCCGTCCCCCGATACCCGCCGAGCCGCGGTTTGATGTACTTCTCCGATACCCCGGTATATTTGACATAGGTAGATTCCTTGACCCTGCTGCGCTTCAGTCTCAGCCACTCGTCGCAGTAATCGGACATCAGGCGTTTTTCGATCGGTGCGCCGTTGCCGCACTCCGGCAGCGCAGCTATCGCGCGGCTCAGCTTTTCCTTTGTGCTGCGATAGGTCCTGCCGTAACAATAGCCGTAGCGCGCCGCACCGTCCGGAGTGCGGCTTTTTATATACCGCGCCTCCCACCGTCCGTCCTTTCGCTTATAGATATTTTCTCCTTTTCTGCTCATAAGAGCACCTCCTTTTTGTCAATACGGCAGACAGCCGCCGCGTCTGCGCCGAATCCGGCAGAGCTCACCGGCCAATACATAAATGACGCTGTTACGGCCGAAGCTGCTGCGAAAAACTAAAAAGAATGCGACAACGGTATATCGGCTGCGAATGCACCTATACAGTGTCAACAATGAGTTTGCCGACGGCGGATATGACGGCAAATAGCCGTACCTCATAAGCTAATATACGTTTTTTCACCCCATCCTCCCTCCCGGAAAAGGCAAAAAAGCCATTATCAACTAAAAGTCGAAATGTTTTTCATAAATTCCCTTGCATTTCATTTCCAATTGTGTTATACTTATTATCGCAGAGTATGAAACTCTGCGAAAAAAACGACTGATTTTCGTGTTAATTTATG
>ENA-UOJD01003853-UOJD01003853.1-human-gut-metagenome-genome-assembly--contig:-P48-NODE-3853-length-10455-cov-6.961923_pt1 | contig 10455 bp, 5 predicted proteins | sample MGYA00242342_ERZ723889 | MGnify/ENA metagenome assembly ERZ723889
AACTTGTTTTCTTTTTTCCTTTGTACCCGCAGGAGCGGTCAGGCTCCTGCGGATTGTCTGTTTTCCGATCCTGCGACCGGACTGTTTCGGTTGTCTTATTCAGCGGTCCGGTTATTTTCGGTCGTCACGTATTCTTGGTTGTTGATATACACGAACAGGTCTTTGCAGGCGCCGTTTACGGTCATCTGGTCGAGCGTCGTGGTCGAAACGTTGTTTTTTACCTCGACGGAGTTCGGCAAGCTTTCCAGCCCGACAGCGGTTTCGGTAAACTGTGCATTGCCGACGATACCTGCGGCAAAAGTAGCAGCCTGGAGCGACGGAGCGAAGTTTTTGTTGTCGTTGACCTTGCCGAGGTTGTACACCGTACCCACAATGCCGCCAGCGTCGTTACCGCCGCTGACCTTTCCGTAGTTCGTGTTGCCCGTTACCTCGATCACGTTCTTGACGGGATAGTCTTTAGTCGCACCGTTGTAACGTATCCAGCCCACGATGCCGGCCGTACCGTACGATGCGGCATTGTTACGGATCTCGCCTCGGTTCGTACAGTTCTTCACGCTGCCTGCGTTCTGCTGTTCGGCGACGATACCGGCCACATCGTTACCGTTACCCGTAATGGCGCCCTCGTTCACGCAGTTCGAAACATTCGCGGCAGAGAGACCGGCAATACCGCCGACAACATAATTGGTACCCGTTACCGTCCCGTAGTTATAGCAATTTTCGATCGTCATCGTCTGACCCTCGGCTGTATAGTAGGCCGCACCCACGATGCCGCCTACGTTCGCACCCGTGCCGGTCACTGTAGCATAGTTCTTGCATCCGCTGATCGTACCGCCTTTTACCATACGGCCTACGATGGCACCGTTGCCGCGCTTGGCCGCAACGTGTCCCGAAAGCACTTCCACTCCGCTTACCGTACCTTCGCCCGTCAGCATGCCCACTGCTGCGGCAGCCATTTCGCTGGTCGGCACGTCGACGGCTACTTTCTGTAATTTCAGGTTCATGACCGTACCGCCGTTCACGATACCGAACAGACCGACAGCATAGTCCGTACCTTTCGTCGTGTTGATATTCAGGTTCGAGATCGTCTTGCCGTTACCGTCGAACGTACCCTTGAACTGGTTGCCCAGAGCGACGGAAATCAAACGGCTGCCGTTGCCGATCGGCGTCCATGCGTGACCGGCCAGATCGATGTCAGAGGTCAGTTTCACGGTCTTGCCCTCGAATTTCTCTCCTCCGTTGACCGTAGCGGCAACCCACGCCAGCTGCGCGGGGGATGCCACTTCGTATTCTCCGGCGGCGTTCGGCGTGACTTCCTCGGTTGATACGCCGTCCCACGGGTTGTAGGCATTGTTCACGACGATGTTCTTGCTTCCGAGTTCGGGTTTTTTGGCGAACTGACACCGGCTGTCATAGGCCAGCGTCACGCCCAGCCCTTCGCCCTGGTTGGCGTATGCGTACAGTGCCGGGAAATGAGAGCCGTACAGTCCGCCCAGATTCAGCTTCGTGTTGACGAGAGCCACATCGGTCGGATACTGGTAAGCGTTGCTGCTCTTGTTGCCGATGGTCATGGCGGCAAGGGTAATCATATTGCCCGAACCCCATTCCCGTTGGTCGAAATAACCCACGATGTCTTCATAATCGGTATCGTTGTATTCGAGGGTAATGTCGCAATCGGTGATACAGGCCGTACCGCCACGGACAACCACACCGTGCATCGAACCGGTCGCGGTACATTTGTTCATTGTTAGTTTGCAGGGAACGTTGACCAGCACAGGATCGCTTCCGGTAAAGGTGGAGTTTTCAAGAAGAATGTCGCAGGTAAAGGGAGTCGAAGCGTTGGTAGTAACGGCGTATGTCGCAGCTGCGACAGTCGAGTTCCGCACGATGAGGCTCGCGCCCTCTGCTCCGTTTGCAGGAGACAGTGCTGCCGCGTCCGTTTCGAGCTGCACGTTTTCCACAAGGAGACTTGCTCCCTTATTGACAAGCAGTAAGGCTTGCGTATTTTTTTCCCGGGACGCATTAATCGTGCCGCCTGTGATGGTCAGCGATGCGTCTGCGGGGACCTCGGCTGCAGCGGTAGCATTATCGAGCGTAAGCACCTTGCCGTTAAGATCCAGCGTTCCGGTAAGATTCATTTTGGAGGCGTCGAGGGCAATATTGCCGGCCAGTATGATCTTTTCGCATTTACCCGTATTCGCCAGTCCGATGGCTTTTTTGAAAGTCTCGGCATCGGCAACGGCATATACTTTGATTATGCTGGCATCGTTTTGGAAGTCGATCAAGCCGACCGTACCGAATATTTCCACGTTACCTCCTTTCACGGTCAGCGTTTCAACCGAAACGCCCTTGGGGACAATCAGGGTGTTGCCGGCAGTTGTGGCTTCTACAGCGGTATAACTCGTGCCGTTCAGCGTGACAGTCGATTCCGGAAGATCGATGATCAGTTTATCCGTAGTGGGCACCGTAATATTGACGGCCCCGGGAGCCTGGCCGCTCTGTTCGGTGGTGTAGGCGAGGGTCACCTGCTGGTCGGTCTCAGGCAGCGTAATGGTGATCTCCCTGGCAGCCTGCTCGGCAGTCAGGGTGTGCGGAATCTTGACGGTCGCCGCAGTCGTTGGAGCGGTCATTACGGTAATATCCGTAGCGCCGTTTTCGATTGCCTGAGCTACCTCACTGACGCTTTCTACTTCTGCAACGACTTTCTCGATGGGACTGTTTTCATCGAAATTCGGATCGATTGTCACGTTGATCGTGCCTTTCTTGGTCAGCAGGTTGCCCGATACCATGGTGCGGTAGTTGCGTCGGATGGGGATGTTGGTGAAAGCGTCGTTCGTGCAGATTTCCGTATCGTTATTGAGGAACGTCATCGTGAAGTCCGAAAGCGTGGCGCTCTCTTCTTCCGATGCCCAGAGGTAATCCACCGTCAGCTTGCCGCTGGCCGCATCGAGGATATTGGCTTTGTAGGTAACCTCTTCCTGCGTTGCTTCGTTTGTCACACCTTCCAATGCGTTGAAAGACGTCGGAAGATTCTTGAAGACCACGGACACGGCATCGGGTTGCAACTCGGTGGGAATATCGTCGAGGTCATCGGTCTTGATGTTCAGTTGGCCGAAAGGGCGTTTGAGTACCCAGCCTGTCTCGTTGAAAGAGGCTTCAACCTTGTAGTCCTTCTGGCAGAGGAAGAATGCGTCGAACCTTTCCTCGTTGCCTTTATATTCTTTGGCACTGATCTGTGTAAGACCGGACTCCGTATTGTAATACTTGTCGACTCCGTTATCTGCACAGTCTGCCCAGAACACGAAGTCGTAGGTCTGCTGAGCCACCAGACGCAGGTCACTGAACGTGGCCTTACCGCTGGTTACGGTCGAGACTTTCCGTTCGCCGTACAATGCACCGTCCCGATAGATTTCCAAAATACAGCGGTTGACCATCGAGCCGTCCCCGTCGCCCGTGGCACGGGTCTGGATGCCCTGTGGAACGGCCACGCTGATCGTTTGGGAGGTTGCCGCACCACTCTGCGGTAGCTCATCCTTCTGACACGCGGTAAATGCTGCCAGCATTCCCGCCAATAGTAGAACTTTATTCATAAAACATTGATTGTTAGTGAATTATCCCCCACCTGTTCGGGTTTCCCGGAAGGGAGGCAGTAACTCAACGGTTTACAATTGATTTTTAAGAACTTGTTTTCTTTTTTCCTTTGTACCCGCAGGAGCGGTCAGGCTCCTGCGGATTATGATTGTTTATTCGATGATCAGTTCGCCGTCATTGCTGTCGGGGTAGTATTTGCGTCCGGTAATCCGGTTGCCGGCCACCTCTTCCGAGCGATCCTCTCCGTTCAGATTGCTTGACAGCGTACCGTCGAACCGGCAGTTGCGGAAAGTCACCGATCCGGCCGTCGAGTTCATCCATACACCTGCGATGCCGCCGATTTCCAGTTGGTCTCCATCATCGTTTGCATGTTCCAGCGTTACATTCCCTGTGCAGACGCAGCTCTCGAAGGCGTTTCCGTAGTGGGCGATGCCGGTAATGCCTCCGACGTCGCATGTCGAACCGATTACGTCTATATTGGATTCCACATTGGAGACCACATTATTTCCTTCGCCCATAAAGCCGACTATGCCTCCGACATAAGTACGATAGGTTCCGCTTTGGGCTTTCACATAGCTGCCTGCCTCCGCACGGATCGTCAGATTGTTCGCGCTTTTATAGAGATTCTTGCCGAACATTCCGCCCACGTAGCTGTAACCGTCGATCTGCACCGTGCCCGTTAGCGTGATATTGGAATATTTCGAGGTGTGGGGAGTACCGGCGATCGCACCGACATCCAGACCTCCCTTTACGGATGCGTTGCGGAGCGTAAAGTTCCGGATTTCGCCGTTCGAGGTATATCCGAACAGGCCTATATCGGCGCTCGAAGCGGCCGCACTCACGGATCTTTCGATCTTCAGGTTGCTGATCGTATGACCGCAACCGTCGAAGATGCCCTGAAAAGTCTTGCCCGACTTTCCGATCGGCGTCCACTCCTTGCTTTCCAAATCGATATCGCCAGCCAGTTTGATCGTTTGCTTGGCGAAAGTCGTACCGGCGTTTACCATCGAAGCCAGAGTTGCCAGTTGGCCTCTCGTCGAGATATAGATATCCGTATTGCTATTGGTGATCTTCACCGTACCTTTGCCGTAACGCTGTCCGCCGAGCAGATCGCCATAGGTCGAAACGAATGATTGTGCCATTTCGTTCATACCCTTGAGTGTGACGTTTTTCACCGAGCAGTTGTCGATCGAAACGATGTCCGTCGCTTGATCCCCCTGGAAGCAGCCGATGAATTTGCTGATCGTGCGGTCCTCCCGGTTCATATACGCATTGATCACGGAGTTTTCCACAGAGCAGTTCGCAAACGAGCAGGTGGAGTTGTAGAGGTTGCCCAGATAACCGGCAAAACCGCCGATCTGACCCGATTCTTCTGGCACATTGATGTTGGAGATCGTACAGCCGACGACTTTACAGCCGGTTGCTTCGATATGATTCTCGGCGACGAAACCGAGCATGCCGCCCACTTTGTTCACGCCTTCTACCGTTGAATTGACAGCCTGGCAGTTGGCGAAGACGATCGTACCGTACGAACGGCCGACGAATACGCCGGCATAAGCGTTACCGCTGCCGTCATTGACCGCTTTCACGGCAGCGTTTTCAACGATAAGGTTGCGGAACGTCACCGAAACGGCGTTGCAGACCAGACCGGCCGTCTGGGTGTTTTCCACCTTGTAGTTCGACAGCTTGTGTCCCTGTCCGTCGAACTCTATGTTTCTCGCATCCTCGATTTGGAACGCCGCGCCTTTGAAATCGATGTCGGCATCGAGTACGACTTTGTTGTAGAGATTGGTTCCTGCTTTCACGCCTGCGGCGAACTCCTGCAACTTGGCGGCCGTCGATGTGTGGAGCGTCACGGTCGTAGCAGCAGGTTTCGACGCGATGGCCTTTACCGTGCCGTAAACTTCGACGTTGCCGCTTTTGACGGTCAGTTTGTCGATCGTCGTCTCTTCACTGACGATGAGTGTATTGGCTGCCGTGGTAGCCGTTACATCGGAGTAATTTGTTCCGGCAAGCGTGACGGTCGATGCTGCAGCGTCGATTTCGACAGTAGCACTGCTCGATGCCGTTAAATGGAAAGAGGCAGGCTGTTTTGCATCTGCAATATCGGAATACTGGACTTTCAGTCCTTTCGTCAGTGCCGGTAACGTAGCCGATACGGGAGCCTCGGTAGAGGGTAGAATGAGCGTAGCATCCTCCGTCGGGACATCGGTCACGATTACGTTGGTCTTACCCGCCGCGAATGCCGCATTGGCTGCCGCGATATCTTTCACCTGATCGACATCCTGCGGAATGTTCCCTTCGAATTCCGGTGCGATCGTCACGTTGATCGTGCCTTTCTTGGTCAGCAGGTTACCCGATACCATGGTGCGGTAGTTGCATCGGATGGGAATGTTGGTGAAGGCGTCGTTCGTGCAGATTTCCGTATCGTTATTGAGGAACGTCATCGAGAAATCGGAGAGTGCAGCCTCGTCCTCGCTGGCCCAGAGGAAGTCCATCGAGATTGTGCCGTCTGCTTTGGCCAGTTCCTCCGACGTATAGGTCACGTCGGCAGCACCGCTCACTTCGCCCGTCAGGGCGTTGAACGTCGTGGGCAGGCCCTTGAAAGCCACCGTGTATCCCGTAGGTTTCAGTGCCTCGTCCTTGATCTCGCCCAGGTCGTTGGTCTTTACCACCAGTAGACCGAAAGGACGCTTCAGGGTGATGTCGTCTCTCGTGAAGGAACCGTTGACGGAAATAGCTTCGTGGTAGAAGAACGCGTCGCGCTCATCGCTATTGCCGACGAACGATCCCATTTCCGTAATCGATTTCAAATTCGCCGTATTGTAGACCTTGTCCGTGAAACTGCCTTCGCTGCCATTGGCGCAGTCGGCCCAGAATACGAAATCGTAGGTCTGCGATGATACGAGCCGCAGGTTATCGAACGTAACCGTCTTGCCGGTCACGCCTTTCTCGATGCGGTTGTAGAGTTGTCCGTCGTGGTAGATTTCCAGAATACAGCGGTTGGCCGAGGTGCCGGTGCCGAAATCATCGGTCACGGCACGGCTTTGCACTCCGTTCTGCGGAATACTCACCGTAAACGAAGACGTCGCCCCCGCATCCGGTGCGGACATCTCGTCCTTCTGACATGCGGTAAATGCTGCCAACATTCCCGCTAATAGTAAAATTTTATTCATAAAACATTGAGCATTAGTGAATTACCCCTCCGTAGCAAAAAATATGTGGATTTCGGATTCTCCGGAAGGAGGCAGTAACCCAACGGTTTGTATTATTGTTTATATATCAGTTTTCTGTTCATCTTTCCGTTCATAGTCTCTGTGTCGTCTTAAATCACGGCGTGGATTTCTCGAACGTGGCCGTCACGTTGGTCGTGTAGTTCCGCTGCAGCTGCAGCACGTCGAGACTCTTGGTTACTTCGCCAACCGTGATCGACAGCCCGACGGATTTTCCTTCGGTAGGCACGAAGAGAAAGTCTTCGCCTACCGAGGCCGCTCCGGCGGTTGTCGTCGGGAACGCGATTGTCAGGGTTTGCGGAGCGGATGCCGTTGCGGTTAGCACATCGTACTGTGTCGGTACGTTCGTATAGGTAACCGACACTGTTTGGCCGCCCGTGCCGAACGCCTCCTTGTTCTGCATCGTCAGTTTGGCCAACGGGCGTTTCAGCCTGGCCGATACGCCGTTGCCGCCGTTCCACTGTACGCCGGGCAGGGCGTAGGCGAAGGCGTCGCGTTCGCTGCCGGGGGTATAGGTCGCGGGAGTACTGCCGGAGGTCATGGCCACCGTTACATTCCGCAGGTCATCGGTCGTATAGGCTCCCGTGCCGTAATCGGCCCAGAAGAGGAAGTCATACGTGCCGGGCACCAGCATGATCTCGATGGCGGCTTCGTCAAGCGTCCCGTTTGCTGTCTTATGCAGTACGCATCGGGGATTGGCGTCCTTTGTCCATGCCTCGAAGGTGTAGGTCAATGTTTGTCCTGCTGCTGTCTCCCAGCGCGTTGCCGCCTTGGCCGCGGGTTCGTTTTCCAGTGTGCCCTCCGAGAGCAGGGAGATCACACCGCCCACGGGCGCCGCCGGGGCGGGCGTGGGGTTCTCGTCCTTGCTGCAGCCGGCAAGGACGGTCAGTGCGAGAAATAATATGGTAACTGTCTTTTTCATCCGGATATCTGTTTAGTCGGGGATCGTAATGTTGATGTCGCCTTCGAAACCGGGGTCTATGCCGATGCCGGGGGCGTAGTCGCGTGTGAGGAATTCGTCGCGTATAGTCGTCAGCTTGCCCCGTACGATGGGCACGTCGATGCCCTCGATACGGTTCAGCAGGTTGCCCTCGCTATCGCGAATCGTCAGGTTGACTTTCACGGCCGATTCGGAGCCGTTGACAAAGATATAGTCGCTGGCCAGGTGGGCCTCCTTGCCCGTCAGGGGCGTCATGTTACACCCGAATCCCATCCCTGTGCGGGCGTCGTTGGGTTTGTTCGTGTAGGCGTTGAAACCCGACGGGAAGTACCCCGCGTAATCCACCTGTACCCGTATCGTCGAGAGGTCGGGGGCCTTGGACAACAGGTCGCCGGCTACGGCTCCGGTCATCTTCGGGCGCCGTACGGCCAGCTCGTCGAGGAACTTGTCGATGTCGGTAGTAATGAACTCGATCTTGGCCATCGGGCGCTGGAGCGTCACGGTTGCATCCACGGTCTCGTTCCAGCGGTCGCGGTAACCCTTGAGGTCGATCTCTTGCCGGGCGACATAGGTGTCCTTGTGCTCCTCGTTGCCGATGTAGCTTCCGGCCTCAGGTACGCTGATGGCCGAGAGCGAAGGAATCGTGTAGTATTTGTCGGACACGGAACCATCGTCTACGTAATCCATCCATGCCACGACGTGGTAGCGGGCGGCGTGCAGCGCTAGCGAGGTATGGATCGTATGGTGTCCGTCCGCCGCCTGTTCGCAGCCGAGCACATACCGCTGCACGGGCTCGCCGGCAATCTCGTCGCGGAATACCTCGACGATCCAGCGCACATCATACAGGTCGGCCTCCGACGCTTTGGAGCGTTCTGCCGGCACGTAGGACTCTATTTTCGGGTCGATCGCAAGGGTCAGGTTCACGTTGACCAGCGTGGGATCGACGCCTCCGTTTTCCGGAAATTCCAGTACGGTCTTATCACAGCCCGTCAATACAAGGACGAGCAAATGGGCGATATATATTGTTACTCTTTTCATCTTCTGCTCCTCCCTTATTTTCCGAATCGGTACACCAGGTTGATTCCCACCTTCGTCAGGCCCCAGTAGTTGTAGGATTGTCCCTTTTCGAAGCGGGCGCCGTTCGGTATATTATAATAAGTGTCGTATTTTGTGTGGACATATCCCGCGCCGAGGGTGAACTCTGCTGCCCAGTGGCGGGCGAAGGGCAGTGCGTAACCGTAACTCAGGCCCGCGCCGTAGAAGCCGTCGGGCGACTGGTAACGTTTCTCTTTGTTTACCGCGATGTTGAAGGCACCGATATTGAGGTGGACGCCGAAGAAGTGACCCTGCATCGGGGTTTTCAGCCAATAACGGAACTCCGGCTGAATAGCCAAAAAGCGCAGGCGGTATTTGCGTGCCACGGTGTAGGGACTGTAGATAACCGGCAGGTCGACCGAGTAGTGGTCGCCGAAGCTGTACTCCACACCAAGGTTGGCGACCGTGGCGGCCAGATAGGCGACGTTCGTTTTGACAGCCCAGCGGTAAGAGGGGCGTCCGGGGACGGACAGCATTTCTTCCGGAGCCTTGTCAGACATATCGGGTGCAACAGAGGATTCCGGAATCTCCGATTCCGGACGGTTTTCGGATTTTCCATTTCCGGGTAATGAATCGGATGGCACAACGTCTCTCTCGGATAGAATGTCGGGTACTGTATCTATCTTTGCATTCGGAGACATATAGGCTACAGCGATCACATCTGTCATTCCACGCCATCGTTGCGTGGAATTCGTCGTCCTGAAATGATCTTCTTTCAGTCCTTCGTGAACGATAAAATAGGATTTGATCTGGTTACTTCGGTTTTTTGCAATTGCAAGATTCTTTTTAAAAGAATCATAAGAGGAGCAAAAACCCAGTACGCGCACTTTTATGTCACCCGATTCGATTGAAAATTTGTGTTGTCGGATGGAGCGGGTAAGCGAATCAATAGCGGCTGCATTTCCTTTGTAATCGGCCCAGAACATACAGCGCCGGGGAGCAAAACGAAAAACAACCGTATCCTGTCCGGCAGTAAGTGTATTCGTCTTCGACCGATAACTCTCAGTACTGCAGACAGGCACATCGCAGTTTATCTTCTCTGCCGTAACAGTAAATCCGTATAGCAGGAATCCGAGCAGAAAGATCGTCTGGATCGTTTTCGAACGATCTTCTCGACCTGAAATACTTGTATGGGAATTATTCATCCTATTGTATATTACTATCAAACCAGACAAAAAATTCATTTTGTCTGCTTGATTGTTAGTTAAAAACATTGTTTTATAGTATAAAAAATGAAAATATTTACTTAAAATCTAAATCAATTTCTATTAAATTGATTCATATTCCATTGTGAGCGGATTTTCCGAAAGCGCTCCTTGCAGTATTTCACTTTTTAACCAACGTTTAATTTGGGGCATCATATAACCATCCCAGGAAGGGGTGTTTTTTTTTATTTGCATATAAGATAATTTTTTGATTATCAAACATTAATAGGTAATTCGTCATAATTTTTTTTTCTTATAAAAATCATCCAATAAAAAACGTTCATTTTCTTTATTTGCAACTATTTCATTTTTTGCAGTTTGCCTCAGAATTTATAGTTCAAAGTAAATACTTTTTTGGGGAAATATAAAATAATTTTATATTTTTTTTGCAGGA
>ENA-UOJD01003854-UOJD01003854.1-human-gut-metagenome-genome-assembly--contig:-P48-NODE-3854-length-10446-cov-6.229622_pt1 | contig 10446 bp, 8 predicted proteins | sample MGYA00242342_ERZ723889 | MGnify/ENA metagenome assembly ERZ723889
GGTAGAGCAGTTGGTAGCTCGTAGGGCTCATAACCCGGAGGCCGCAGGTTCAAGTCCTGTCACCGCAACCATTTCGAGCGGATGTAACTGGTTTCAGTCACATCCGCTTTTGTTAATATACTCAAGAAAGGAATTTGCAGACATGAGCGATTTATTGGGGTTATTGATTGAATGTTATAATAAAAATGATTTTTTGCCATTACGCCCCTATTTATCTGATGATTGCAAATATACATCTCAATGGGTTTTTGATGAAATGGTCGGTGGCAATAAAATTTGTGAAAATCTGATAACCAAGTCTAAACGAATTTCCGAAGCAGGAAGCATTGTTATTGCAAAAAGGGCCACAATATTGAATCCATATTTTGGTCAAGAGGCTGCACTGATGTTCCAAGACGACAAAGAATCTCCATCGTGTATAATCTTGATTAAAACTGAAAAAGAACACATAACGCAAATTGATATTTGCATGCCAGAACTATTTGAATTCAAATAAAATGTATGCGCTCAATTCGTTTTTTCGGTTTCGTATTTTAAATACATCTACCTATACTGCCTTTAAAGCTATTTTTGATTTGAAACACAGTTTAATAACGCGCCTATTGTGGTGATGGAATTGTTTTTTAGAAAGAAATCTCCGCAAGAGTTTTTCGTGTCTTCAATTAATACACTTCATGATTTGGCACAGAAAAAGAGATTTGCCAACAAAGGTTTTATTTTGCACGAAGGATTAATTGAAATTGGTAATCCTTTTATTGCAGAAGGTCTAAAATCAGAGCCAAATTTAAAAAACAGATCTTTTGATTTTTATTATTCTTTAGCTGCATCAAACCTCCAAATAGGATTGATTCTTGCCCACTATGCTTGTGTAGATAAACGATCCGTTATTTCCGGAGATGTTTTTGAAAAGCTTTCCGATGTTGAAGCTTCTTATGAAGCGCTTTTGCTGGTGCTAAAAGATAATTTGAATATTTCATTTGAAGAATGGGATAGTTTTCGTCATTATATTGTCCCATTTTGGGATGAATTGATTAAAAACTACAAGAAAGATCCAAACATAGAAATATACAATTCAAAACTTCTTTCTGCATACTATTTGCTTGGAGTATCTATCGGATTAGACAAATTTGAAAAATAACTGATTTGCACGGAGCAGGTTACGCCTGCTCCGTTTTTTCTTGCGTTTTCTCGCTTTTTTCACGACTGTGGGGCTAGAGGAGATAGCATGCAGAAAAAATATCATTTGAAAAAAACGGCTTCGGACAGGATGTTGAACAGTTTTCGCCTGCGGTGAAAGTGCAGCACCCGTTTTTAAGGGCAGAAGGTTAAACTCATGCTTGACGAAGCTTTTGCGCCTTTTGCCTCTTTAACAAAAACAGATCATTTAATAATATAAAGCGGCACTTTATATCTTCAACAACAAATTGATAATTGTTTTTTGGAAGAGACCCATGCTATAATGTGACTACACCGGTGATAAAACTTTTCGGAGGTATGATATGAACATTAAAATAGGCGCGATTATTAAAAAACTTCGTTCGGAAAACAATATTACCCAGGATGCACTTGCTACAGCCATAGGTGTTACCCCACAAGCAATTTCACGCTGGGAATCAGAAGGCGGTTATCCGGATATTGAGCTTCTTCCGGCGCTCGCAGACTTTTTCTCGGTCAGCGTGGATGAACTTATCGGATATAGGCTGTCCGAAAGGGAGGAAGAGCTTGCCGCTATCAAAAGGGAAATGTATCGTCTCTCGGAGGTCGGATCGATCGAGGAACGGGTTACTTATGCCCGAAATGCTTTCACGCGGTATCCGAATGATTATGAGATCAGGGATCATCTTGCGGCGTGTCTGTATTTCGTGTGGCAGGAGACTCACGATACATCGCTTGTCGGAGAGATTGAGAATCTTCTGACGCCCGTTGCGAATGAATGCGTCAACGAGAATATAAGATATGACGCCATTAACACATTAGTCTGTTTATACAGCAAGACCAAGCAGACAGACAAAACCATGGATTTAGTCAAGCTGCTCACTCCCATGAAATATTGTCGGGAAAAAACACTGTCCTACGGGATTGGAGATGGAAAAACAAAATTCTATATTCAGAATGAGATCGACAAACTCGCGGACGCTCTCGGCCTCGCCATTCAGAATCTTGCGCTGAATGAGGATCTTCCGAATGACTCTTCCACATGGAAGAATAAAATCGAAATGCTTCGAATATCGAACCGGCTCTATTCCTTGATCTACGGCGACGATCTTATGTATCACCACAGCTGCTTGGCTTTTAATCATTGGCTGATCTCTACATACCAGATCGCACTCGGCAACACGGAGGATGCTCTCGATTCACTCGAGAAGATGTGCGGCCATGCCGCTGCATATGACTTATCATATCAAAACGACCATGGCAAACATTTCTCGTCTTTCTTGGTTGACACGCAGATCTATCCCGAAATAAGCGAGAATTTCCATGAGCTCACCGAGCATACGCAGTGCTACTATACGCTTGACAAAATGCAGCATGCCCGATATGACTGTATCCGCCAGGACCCGCGTTTTATATCGGTTATTGAGAAATTGAACCTGTATGCAAAATAAATTATTCCAACCCAACCGTCCGAGAGTTTTCCCTCTCGGACGGCTCGCTGTCGCCTCATTTACAAGAGCGGTTTATTACCAAAATATTCGTGTCTGCCCGGAAGTGTTTCGTGTGAGCGGAACTATTATACTTTGAGGCAATATCTTTTTCGGCGGCGCGATACAAATGAGAGAACTGTCCGTATGTCAGCTCTCTTTTTTATCGGGTTATGAGCCCGACGAGCGGAGCTCGGTGGGGCGAAGCGACGCGCCGCTGCCGGCGGCAGATGCCGGCAAACCGCTGAGGTGAAGAAATAAGGAGCATTGCGATGCGCTCGAAGCGAGCAATGCGACTATATTTCTGATGAGCAAGCAAGGCAAAGCCTTGTGAGAAGTTCCCGGAGGCCGCAGGTTCAAGTTCTGTCCCCGCAACAAAATCAAAACACCCGCGAAGCCGCATAAAACAAGGCTTCGCGGATGTTTTGCTGTTTTAATTATTATCCCGAAATACGCCACGATAATTGCTCGCGGGGTGAATTTGAGGTGGATTTATTTTTGTCTCTCGCGATTTCTCCCGCTCTCGACTTTTTTCTTCTACTCTCCGATAGATTTTCTGTCCTTCTTCCTTTTCATCCTCCCGTCTCCTGCGCCATCTCTGTATACAAGGTATTAACCCGCTCGGGTCTTTTATTTCCGCACAGCGCGTCGACCGTATGCAGAGTGCGGATCAGTGCCGCATGCCGTTCTGCGGCGCTCGGGTATCCGGTGCGCATGACGCACAGACATATTTCGCAGATGCACCACTGCATAAGCTCGTCATTGACCTCGTTATGCTTTTCATATCCGCCGATCTTGGCAAGCAGCGAGTGGCGGTTTATCCGCACCGGAGGGCACAGCATTGCTACCCGAACGGCATTCTCGGTATCGCCGATATTATGATAGCAAAAGCAAAGCATATCAAGCGTTTTTGCGCGCAGCTCGCCGTCGGTACACTCTCCTAAAATATACTCGTACTGCTCCGCCGCCCTTTTATGATCACCGCACCGCAAGAGTGCACCGGCAAGGCGGAAGCGCACGCCGCAGTTACGCGGATAGAGTCTTTTCAGCTCGCGCCACAGTCCGACGCTCTCCTCTGCGCTGTACCCCGCTTCCCTCTCGAGTGCGGCGGCGCGTTCTATCGCAGCGTCCGCTCCGTCGACCTCGAGTCCGAAAAGCACATCGGTCCGCACATTGAAAGCTCCCGCAAGCGGCACGATCTGAGAGATATCCGGCATTCCGAGATCCTTTTCCCATTTGGAGACCGCCTGCGCCGTCACGCCTATACTCGCCGCAAGCTCCTCCTGAGTCAAGCCGTGCTCGCGCCTCAGGCGACGGATGATCATTCCCATTGTTTCTGTTGCTCTACACATTGTTTTAACCTCCGCGCTTTATTTGCATACATATTATATCACAAACCCACCCGCATGCATAGCAACAAAACGGCAATGCCGCTCAACGCAGCGTTGAAAACGGCGGTTCGGGGAGTTTTTTATACCGATACTCACGAATGTCTTTGTTTACAAAAAGTATTCCGTAAGCTCAATGCGGCTGAGGAGGGCAGCACCGTTGTCATAGTCTCCTGTAAATACGCACTCTCCGGCGAATTCGTTTCAAGCGGAACACAGTACCGACGGAAGTAACGTCGGCATCGTCCGAAACAGTGCCTCCGGAGACAAGCACTCCGGTGCAGCCGGGAACAGCGGAAGCCGGGACTGCCGCGCATACCCCGACAGTTTGGGCTTCAAAAAGGCAACTACCGAGAAATCAAGGGCTTGTCGGCACTCTTCGCCCGTATCAAAAGATAATACATAACGGATGGGACAGTCAACAGACGTAGGACTGCCCCCTTTTTATCACGCTTTTTTGCATACTGCTCTTGAAATTATCACAATTCTATGCTATAATAATCATAAACGAACGGTCGGTACATGCAAAGGAGCGAAGCAACATGAAAACAACCGAGCAACAGCACAATGAGCGAAAGCGTGAACTAATGGAAAAATGCTTTGAGTGTTACGCGGAAAACGGGCTGACGGGCACGGGAATTAAAGCGCTGGCTGATGCGTGCGGATGCACTAAAGCAAATCTTTATTCGTATTTCAAAAACCTTGACGAGCTGATTATTGAGTCGACCGCATACTGCATGGAAAAGGTCGAGGACGATTTTATGGAGATGGCACCCACCGACCCGAAGGATGTTGTCCGGTTTGTGAAAGAGGTCCCGTATTGGACGGCAAAAAAACACGGCAAGAAATATCGTCTGATGTATCAGATCTATACCCATCCGAAATATATCGAATACGGCAAGAAATTCTTTGATGGCGTGAACGAGCGCTATACCGAGTATGCCAAGCGGCTTGAGCCGAAGATAGGTATTCCGTACACGGTGATCACTCCGCTGATTTTTATATTCGTCCGCGCCTGTGTGCACTATGCCATGTTCGAGGACGAATACTACCTGAAATCCCAGATGGAGGTCTTAAAGCAGGGGGTAGCTCTGTTTGCAGATAAATACCGCTCGCAATACTTGAACGGAGGTAACGCAAAGTGAAAAAACGAATACTCAGTATCCTGCTCGTCTTATGTATGGTGCTCTGTCTTGTGCCGACGGCAGTGCTGGCGGCGGATGCGGTTTCCGCAAAGGTCAACGGAATTGACGTGCCTGCGGCGGGCGGAAGCATCACGGGCGAGGGCATTTCGGGCAGCGTTGTTTTTGACGCGTCCGCCAAAACGCTGACGCTCGAAAACGCCACAATCAGCGTGATGACCGAAGAAAAAGCCATAGAAATTCGCAGCGGCATTGACACGCTGATCCTTAAAGGAAAAAACGAGATCAAATGGGCGGACGAAAGCGATAAGAAGACGAACACTTATGCGATCTCCGCCTCAAGCAGTTCCTTTCTCATCAAGGGAAACAGCCGTGAGGACAGCCTGACGGTCACGCTTCCCGGAACGACGGGCGGGTATAAGTACGCTTATGCCATTTCAATGGGAAAATGTGAAATCCGTAACTGCTCGGTAGATATCACGGTGATCGGAGGCATGCAAAATGCCGGTGACAGCGTTGCGATCCGTGTGTCCGACTTAAAGGTAAAAAACGCGGCGCTGGATATTATCGTCGGCAAAGACCGCCAAGGAAATGTGCAGAAAGCGAAGCAGGGCGCGAGTGTGTTTGCCACCGGTAGGATCTCAATCGAAAACTCGTATGTTCATGCGGGAATCTATTCGTCTTTAGATGCTCAACATGCCTACTATTACGCAGCTTTGCAGGGTCAAGGCGGAATCACCTGCACAGACAGCATGGTTTATGCAGAGTCGGATGTTTTGCAAGCGGGAAGAACCATATGCTTAGACGGCGGAGACACGACTTTTTCCGTTAAAAACAGCATATTCAAGGCAAAAAGTAATCAATACGCATTCTCCGGCTACAAGCATGCAAAACCGACTTTCGAAAACAGTCTGGTGGAGCTTGAGTCCAAGGATATCGTGATGCGCGGTCCCACCTTCGGAACCATAAGCGGCTTTACGAAGATCACCGCCACCGACAAGAACGGCAATGTCGCCACATATAGGCCCGGCGACGATCTCAGCACACTCAGCACCGATTCACGCAAGGTCGTGATCGAAAGTCAGATCCACTCTCACTGCGTTTGCGGCGGAAAAATTGCATCGGAGGGACATACGGTGCATTATCCGCTCATGTGGACACCTTGGACAAAGACGGATTCTCTCCCGACCGCGGCAGGAAACTACTATCTGACGGGAAATGTGCTTCTGAAATCCAACTCCGATTATTTTATGCCCGACGGGGTATCTATCTGCCTGAACGGATACGCCATCCGCGGCGTGGGCGGAACGAGCAAACCGAAACTTTATGCAAACTCCGGCACGCTGACCGTAACCGACTGCGACACACGGGGAGCCATCGGGGATATCAAGATGTCGTCCGGCGAGCTGCTTGTGTACGGCGGCAAATTTGTCCGGGAGCTTATCATCGGAGAAACCGGCGGCTTTACCGCGGCAGACAGAGTCGGTATCGGCGCCGAGGTGACGAATAAAGGCTTCATTTTCGGCGGCATATTTAACGGCGCTGTGATCAATGACGGCGGAACCATAAAAGGAGGAACCTTTAACGCCAGGGTCAATCTGAAAAGCGGCGATGTGCTCGGCGGCATCTACTACGGAAGGGTGACATACGGCGGAGCGGTTATCCATGACAGCGCCTGCCGTTATCTGACCTTTGACACCGACGGCGGCAGCGCGATGGATGCGCAGAGAGTTTTGCGCGGACAGAAGGCGACACCCCCGACCGAAAAGCCCGTCAAAACAGGATATATTTTCAGCGGCTGGACAGGGTTTGATTATACGAAGCCGATGCTTGAGAATGCCAAGGCGACGGCGATATGGACGGTGTGCGACCACTCAGGAAACACCGCGCAGCTCTCCTGCACGGATCCCGTAGCCTGCTCGGTCTGCGGCGGCACGATCGCGGCTTTGGGTCACGATTTCTCCGCATCCGTATGGCATCATGATAATTACACCCATTGGAAAAAATGCGCCCGCTGTGATGCAAAGAATGATGAGAACCCTCATGATTGGGACAGCGGCAATGTGACCGTGCCGTCTTCCTGCCTGACGGAGGGCGAAAGAACATATACCTGTGACGAATGCGGCGTGATAAAAATCGAGCCGATTCAAGCAAACGGTCACAGATGGGATCAGGCATGGCAGTACGATGCGGCGCATCACTGGCATGAGTGCCTCAACGCCGATTGTGATGTGAAGGATAACGATTCGGCAAAGGAAGGATACGGTGCGCACATCGGCGGTACGGCTACCTGCACCGCCGAGGCGATATGCAAGTATTGTCATCAGTACTACGGAGAAAAGGATCCCGCCAACCATGAGGGCGGCACGCAGCAGTGGACAATAAGGACCGCTTACATTCACGAGCAAAAATGGAGCTGCTGCGGCGCCGTTATCGTGGCGAGCGAAGATCACGAGTGGTCGGACGGTGAGTGCAGCGAGTGCGGATATGTGTGCCTGCACGACGACACGGATAAAAATCATATCTGCGATATTTGCAGCAAAGTGGTTTCCAATCACGAAGATGCAAACAAGGATCATGTTTGCGACTACTGCGGAAAGACCATCTCCAACCACGAGGATGCAAACAAGGATCATGTTTGCGACTACTGCGAGAAGATCATCTCCAACCATGAGGATGCGGATAATAATCACGTCTGTGACCTCTGCGACAAAGCAATTTCCAACCACGAGGACGCAGACAAGGATCATGTCTGCGACTACTGCGATAAGGTAATCTCCAACCACGAGGACGCAGACAAAAACCACCTTTGCGACTACTGCGGAAAGCCGATCTCCAACCATGAGGACGCAGACAAAAACCACGTCTGCGATTACTGTGGCAAAGTGATTTCCAACCATGAGGGCGCGGATAAGGATCACGTCTGTGACCTCTGCGGCAAGGTGATCACCAATCATGCCGGTGGAAAGGCGACCTGCAAGAGCAAGGCGGTATGCGAAGCGTGTGGAAAGGTCTACGGCGAGCTTGACAAGGATAATCACGCCAACCTCAGGCATATCGACGCAAAGGCGGCGACCAAGGGCACCGAGGGCAATATCGAGTATTGGTATTGCAGCGGCTGCGACAAATATTACGCTGATGCAGATGCGACCAAGGAAATCAAAAAAGCAGACACTGTAACGGCGAAGCTGAAAGACGATTCCAAATCCCCGCAGACCGGCGACACAGGCAACCTTGCGCTATGGTTTGCCCTGCTGCTTGTCAGCGGCGGCGCTGCCATCGGCACAACGGTTGTCAGCAGAAAGAAAAAGCACAACAGATAACAAAGTAGTATAACTCACACGGCGGCTATCGGAAACGGTAGCCGCTTTTTTAATTTTGAAAAGTGCCGGACTTACGACACCGACTGCGGTATGGCGTTTGGCTTGAAAAGGGGGTGCGGTATAATGCTTGGCGATACGGTGGAGCCGCTGCCGACGGAAAGCTGTTGCAGGAGCTATGACCAATGGCGGTGGACGAGCAGACCTCCGACCGCAAAACGCTGATGAAGCAGGTGGAAAAAGCCAAAGCGCGGCTTGCGGAGATCGACATTATTATCTCCAACATCTATGAGGACAAAGCACTCGGTCGCATTGCCGAACACCGCTGCCTTGCCATGACTGAAAAATACGATGCCGAGTCCAAAAAAACTGCAAAACGAGATTGAGGAAATCGAAAATCATTTCTCTGCCGTGGATACGTAGCAGATCAACACAGAAATGTTTATTAAGAGCATCCGTAAGTACAGGGACATCCGCAAGCTCACTCCGCAGAGCGTCAGCGACTCGATCGACAAAATCGTGGTCGGCAAGCGGCAGAACATAGACAGCGTATTGGTTCAGCAATTTGATATTTATTATCGTTTCGTCGGTCTGATATAACCGACAATAAAAAAAGTGCCTTTCCGAAGTCCTCAGCAGTGAGCTAACCGCAAAGCACCGGCAGCAAAGCTGCCGGTGGATGAGCCGTAGAACTGCGGACCGCGCAAACATAGGCTGAGCCGTTAAGCTCACCTCCGAAGCAGCAGTGCATGCAAATGAATATCTCCGTTCAAGCTGCACTGCAAAGTTCTATTTCGTAATATTCGTTTACCTCGCAGGTTCTGTTAAAAACGAGTTTTTAACAGAACCTTGATTATTTTTCACCTTTCCGGTCTGTTTTTGCATTCCCCTTTTGTAACAACCTCTACTGCATCTGCCGACCAAACATCCGTATAACCGTCAGTATCCGCAGGCTGAGGGCAAATAGCAAATGCATTTCCGTTTTTCATAACGAATGTAATGCACTCAAATGTTGATAGCTTCGGCTCAACCTCCGCAATCGAAGAAGGACCGTCCCACTTTAAATACGGCAGCGATTTACGTTTAAGCTCTATATTCTCCACACAATCATAGTCAAGCGATATTTTGCATGTTTTCTCCAGCTCTGCACCGCCGTCGGGAAGCATTCTGTATATCTTCGTTTCATCATTAAAATAATCCTTGATCACAGCTTCTTCGTACCAAGCTCTCTCGTCATCGGAGAGAGCTCGCATTTCCACGCGCAAAGCATCAATAAAGCGATAACTTATAACAAGACAGATATCGTTTTCAAATAAAATATATATTTCATTATCTTCAATGTATCGCCTGATACCGTCATAATCTCCGAATGAGGGACAGCATGAAAACACCGCTTTGACCTTTACACCCCGCATCTGCTCAACAACACCGCAAAAATACTTTTCTGCCTCCATGCGGTCTGAGAAATCTATCTTTTTCATTGGCCGTCCTCCGTAAAATTAAGTTCTTTCAAATCCATTCTCTATAAAAACAAGGCTTTCTGTTTCAAAGCCATGTCAATATAAAACTTGACTATCACATATAAGCCAACTTACCTATAACAGTCAAGAAATTATCCGAAATCCGCCGCCCGTCAGATAGGAATACTATCCACATAACAGCTATCGGGACACAGATTCACCTTATTATCTTTCTGCTGTCAACGGTCGAATCTATGTCCCACGCTATTGCGTTATTCTCATCAACATAGACACGTCGAAATGCCTCTGTATTTTTGAACGGTTCAAACACGGTATCATCCTTCAAGCACTTCTAATTCTTCAATTAATACAAGAACCTCGGCTCCGCCGTAAAAAGCATGAAAATGCGGCGGCATATGATCGCTCCGATAGAGACAGATTCTTATTCACATGAACATACATATGTCGGCATGATTCGATCCTTTTTTCTCAAT
>ENA-UOJD01003857-UOJD01003857.1-human-gut-metagenome-genome-assembly--contig:-P48-NODE-3857-length-10444-cov-4.221581_pt1 | contig 10444 bp, 8 predicted proteins | sample MGYA00242342_ERZ723889 | MGnify/ENA metagenome assembly ERZ723889
AATCTTTCCTTTTCAGTGGAAGAAGGAGAATATGTAGCAATCATGGGAGAATCCGGTTCCGGAAAGACTACGCTTTTAAACATTTTGGCAGCACTGGATAAGCCCACCGGTGGACAGGTCATATTAAATGGCAAGAACATTGTGGATATCCGGGAAAAAGAGATTTCCGCATTCCGGAGAGAAAATCTTGGATTTGTATTTCAGGACTTTAATCTTTTGGATAATTTTTCATTAAAAGATAATATCGTTCTTCCGCTGGTGTTATCCGGTGTGGATTATAAAGAGATGGAGCGGCGCATAACACCGATTGCGGCGCAGCTTGGAATTCTTGATATTCTTGGAAAATATCCTTATGAAGTATCTGGCGGACAGAAACAGCGTGCGGCGGTAGCAAGAGCCTTGATAATCAAGCCGGAGCTGGTACTGGCAGATGAGCCTACCGGAGCACTGGACTCCAAAGCGACGGAAGATTTATTGACATTATTTAATAAGATTAATGAGCGGGGACAGACAATTCTTATGGTAACCCATAGCACTAAGGCTGCAAGCCATGCGAGAAGAGTATTGTTTATTAAAGATGGGGAAGTATTCCACCAGATTTACCGTGGTAATTTAACCAGTGAGGAATTGTATGCAAAGATTTCCGATACACTGACGATGCTTACGACAGGTGGTGAGAAACATGAATAGGGGTTTATATGGAAAACTGGCAGTAAATAATATAAAGCACAACAGACAGTTTTACCTGCCGTATCTGTTGACCGGGATGCTGACGGTGGCATTCTTTTATACCATGCTGTACCTCAATCACAATCCGGGACTGGATGAACTGCCATTTGGTGCCATGGATGTAGAGCTTGTGTTGGGACTGGGTGCAGTTATCATTGGATTTTTCTCTGTGATATTCCTGTTTTACACCAACAGCTTTATTATGAAACGGAGAAAAAAGGAGCTTGGTATTTATAACATTCTTGGAATGGAGAAAAGGCATCTGACAAAAGTAATTTTTCTGGAGACGTTTTTTTCGGCAGTGGTTGCTATCGGTGGCGGACTTGTTGCAGGAATTGCTTTCAGTAAACTGATGTGTATGTTATTGTATGCCATGATTGGATACCATGCAGAAATTGTTTTTTATGTATCAGAAAGTGGCGTTGTAAGTACCATCCTTTTGTTTGCCGGTATTTTTATGCTGACCTTTATATATAATCTGTTTCAGATACAGCTTGCCAAACCGGTGGAACTGCTGCATGGAAGCAGCCAGGGCGAGCGGGAGCCGAAGACGAAAAAGCTGATGGCAATAGTTGGAATTGTAACACTTGCAGCAGGCTACTATATGGCAATTACAGTAGATAATCCGGTAACTGCAGTGCTTCTGTTCTTTGTAGCGGTAATACTTGTAATTATCGGAACCTATTTTATATTTATGGCAGGCAGCATTGCCGTGCTTAAGTTCTTAAGAAAGAGAAAAAGTTATTATTATAAAAAGAAACATTTTGTGGCAGTTTCTGGTCTTATTTACCGGATGAAACAGAATGCAGCAGGACTGGCAAGCATCTGTATTTTATCCACGATGGTACTGGTGGTAATTTCTTCAACGGTAAGTATGTATGCCGGACTGGATGATGAACTGGCAGCCCGTTATCAGGGAGATATCGGAGTATCCATTACCAGTGAAAATCCGATTACAGAAGGTGATGCGTTGCGGGAGTTAGTGAACCGCACCATCCGGCAGGAGAACCGCAGTATAAAAGAAGAACAGGGCATGATGACGCTGACATTTTCCTGCATATCAGAAGATGGAAATCTTGTAATTCGAAAACATGATGATGAGGGCGATTATGGTTCTGGTATTATTATGCTCCGCATGATTACAAGGGAAGATTATGAGGAAGCTTATAATGTAAGGGTTCCGGAGCTTTCGGATCACGAAGTGGTGTTGGCAACCAGTGATGACTATGATAAAGATACGATTACGGTTGGAGATTATACTTATCCTATTTTACAGAAACAGCATTTTTCTTCTGAAAATGGACATTGGATGGATAATCAGGTCTATTATATGGTAGTAAACAATATAGAAGATATGGCACCGTTGTATGAAGCACAGAAAGAGATTTATGGGAAAAATGCCAGCAGCTATTATTATTCTCTGTATATCGACATCGATGGAAACAGGGAAGAAAAAATTGCCTGTGGAAATGCAGTGTCTGCAGCAATTGGTGCATCCGGCATGGAAGAAGGGCACGACGGTAAATATTATATCATGATAGAAAACAGGGCAGAAAATGAAGATTCCTTCCGGCAGATGTATGGTGGCTTTCTGTTCCTTGGTATTTTCCTTGGAATCCTGTTTTTGATGATTACCGTACTTATTATTTTTTACAAGCAGATTTCGGAAGGATATGAGGATAAAGAGCGCTTTGCCATTATGGAAAAAGTAGGAATGAGCAATGAAGAGGTAAAGAAAACAATCAGTGCACAGATCCGGATGGTATTTTTACTACCGATTGTTACCGCTGCGCTACATGTGCTGGCAGCGTTTCCAATGATCCGGATGATACTGGCAGTGATGAATCTGAATAATGGAAGACTGTTTGCGTACTGTCTCCTTGGTACGATTGCAGTATTTACAGTTATTTATCTTCTGGTATACAGGATGACCTCAAGAACCTATTATCGAATTGTTGGGCATCAGATTGGGTAGAGACTCTAATAATATCAAATAACCGTAAGAACCTGCTGCCGGCAGTTTCTTACGGTTGTCTGGCAAAGAAGAGAAAGCTCCCGCTGTACTATGGTGTCATTGGAGCTTTTTTCTCTGGTGTGTATTTAGCAATTGTTTTTAAAAGAAGTTCCGTATCCAGTGGTTTGGTAAGGTGTTCGTCCATACCGGCAGCATAAGTTTTCTGACGGTCTTCTGCAAAGGCGTTTGCAGTCATGGCAAGAATCGGAATTGTTTTTGCATCCGGACGGTCTAAGGAACGGATGGCACGGGTTGTCTGGTAACCATCCATAACCGGCATCATGATATCCATTAAAATGATATCGTATTCATAAGGAGAAGCCTCCATAAAAAGCTGTAGTGCTTCCTCTCCATTGCAGGCTTTGGTAACCACTGCACCGGCATCAGTCAGAATAAATTCTGCAATTTCAAGGTTTAGCAAATTATCTTCAGCCAGCAGAATATGATAGCCGGAAAGAGAGATTTCTTCATCGGAAGTTTCTGCTTCGGAAGTGGAAGCGGCGTTATGGTCGATACAAAAAGGAATCGTAATCCGGTAAGTGGTGCCGACATCCTTCTCACTGGAAAAATCAATGGTTCCGCCCATTTTATCCAAAAGATTCTTTACAATTGCCATGCCAAGTCCGGTACCGTTGTAAGTAGAACGGGCATCATGGCTTTCCTGGGTAAAAGGTTCAAATAAATGCTCCTGAAATTCTTTGCTCATGCCGATTCCGGTATCAGAGCAGGTAAATTCAATCCAGGCAGTATCTTCCGTAAAACGTACTTCATGACAGCTTAGAATGACTTTTCCATTTTCCTTATTATATTTTACTGCATTGCTTACAATATTCATAAGAAGCCGTTGGATATGAATAGGACTTCCGATGAGACAGGGATGCTGGACAGAAGGAACTCCGGAAATAATTTCGATGCCACGTTCCGCAGCCTGCTTTTCTACGATGGTGGTGATATCATGGACCAGGTGCAGAACATGGAATGGGCGGGATTCTAAGACAATATCGCCGGATTCCAGTTTTCCCATATCAAGAACTTCATTTACAAGTTCTAAGAGCAGACCAGAAGCCTCCCGGATTTTCCCGAGACATTCCTGCTGCTTGACAGGGTTATCTTTATAATGTCCGGCAATTTCCACCATACCACGGATTCCGTTAATCGGCGTCCGGATATCGTGACTCATCCGCTGCAAAAATTCAGTCTTGGCAAGGTTAGCACTTTCTGCTTTTTTGGCAGCCTCCTTTAGTGATTCCTGATAGAGCTTATCCCTCTTCAACTGGGATTCCTGGTAGCTCTGGTCAGTCCTCCAGCGCAGCATCTGGAAAATCAGAAGAAGGCAGATATAACCAAACATATAATAAAATACTTTTCGCGGAGTCGTTTCAAAAACTGCATGCTCAGGCAGATAGACGTAGATATAATAATTCTGCCCCTGGTCTAACATACCAAAGACATGCTTTGGTGAGGAGACTGTATTATGAACATGAACCATCTGTCCACTCACCGCTTTTTTGTTTATATTCTGTAGTACTTCAATATTCTTAATATCTGTTCCTTCGAGTTTTTCTTCATTTGAGGCAATCACTTTATCACCACTGGTAATGACAATGGTGCTGCTACGGCTGATACTGTAGCCAGACAGCAAATTCTGAAAAGAGATGCTGTAACTTTCAATGTAATCAAGTGGTGTATGGTAATAAGTTACAATAATACCAGAGGTATCGGTACGTCCTACCGCTGCCAGATCGATATAAGAGCCATCTTCACAGTCGATTCTGGAAGAGTATGTTTTTTCCGGATGTATGGCAACATCCAGAAGAACTTCTTTTTCCAGCGTATCGGTTAGACCGGCACTGCCAATGGAATCAGTACAATATTCAGAGGTTACAGTTCCGGTTTCATCCAGAAAAATAATGCCGGTAATATAAAGGTCTTTTGTAAATTCTTCCATGGAAGCTTTTTCCATGGATGTTGTGCCATGCAGACGGTTATCCGTAGAAATATTGTGGGCAGCCTGCTGACAGCATTCAATAATACGCATCAGGCTCTTGGTTTCGGAGGCTAAATTTAAATTGCTGTAGGTGGAGCATTGTTTCTTCAAATAATTAACCGTATCTGCAAGGTGTTCTTCTGTGGATTCGATATCATCATTTGCGGAAGTAAAAAATACCAGAAGGAAGAACAGGATGCCAAGAAATATTGAAAAAGGCCAGAAAAAACGCAGTCTAAAGGGTTTGTTCTTATTTGACTTCATAATTTTCTACCTCCAGATAAGTACTTGGATGCGCTAAGTATTTTCCGATGATTTTCTCAGAGGTTCCATCCTTTTGCATTTCCTCTAAAGTATCAGACAGCTCTTCGTTAAGCCCACTGGTATCATCAAGAGAGAAAGCCACACCCAGTCCGACAGTAAGAAGCGGTTTATCCAGAATGCGGTATTCCACATGATAATCGGACATATATTGTAAAATAGAAGTTTCGTGGGCAGCAACTGCATCCACATAACCTTTGCTTAACATTGGGTAAATCAGCTCACGATTCTGCATGGAGAAAAGTCCGTTAATTTTTGGAATGTCGGGGTCGGTCTGGTTGAGAAAAATATCTTCCGGTTTCGTGGTGGCCTGAACGGCAATGTTTTTACCGGCAAGATCCTGCAGGGTGTAAATATTGCTGTCCGGACTGACTGCAACCACCTGCTGGCTGATCATATAAGGTCCCGCCCATTTGTATTCATCCATTCGTCCGTCCATACTAAAACAGCCCCAGGCACAGTCGATACTGCCATCCTGCAGAAGCTCTTTTTTATTTTCCCAGTCGATGGTGACAAATTCAGCCTGATAGCCCATTCTGTGGAAGGCTTCCGTGGCAAGTTCCACATCAATGCCGGTTGGTCTGCCGTCTGTTCCGCTATAATTAAAAGGCGGATAATTGTCACTGCCAATTACAATAGTTGGCAGTGAAGGTTCCTGTTTTGTGGATAGAGTATTTTCTGCTTTTCTACAGCTGCATAATAAAATTGTAAAGATAAAGAGAACAGCCAATAGCTGTTGTAGTTTTTTCGGACCATTCATATAATAGAGTCACCCCTGAAAAAAATTCTGTTTACTGTGTTACTATTATAAAGTAAGAAAGGCGCAGATACAACAGATTACAACAGATTGCAATAGAAAATCACTTGAATTTTCGACAAAAAAATTGTATATTTGATATAGAAATGTAAATTTATATCTGAAAAGTTTAAACAAGTAGAAATGCTAAGGGATATGTTAGGGAAGAGGGGAATTAGGATGAAAGAAGTTACAAAACAGGCAGAGGAAACACAGATTAGCCATAAAACACTGAGACTGATGATCGGAACACTCTGTTCTGTCATCGGAACGCTACTAGCCCTTTATGTGGGAGGCTGGCTTATGTTATGTAAACCAATACAGGGGGTGGTTTCTGCATACTTTGCAGGAAATCTTACAATTGGAATCATCGCACTGGCGGTATTCAAGTGTCTGCTGTCTGTAACAGTGGCAGGAGCCATCTGGTGTGGTGGATATATTGCTAAGTGCAAGTTTATTGGACATGAAGATTATTAATGAGCAGATTCGAAAAGGATAGGAATGAAAAGGCATGACGGATTAACGTCATGCCTTTTTGACGTTTAATTGAAATGCAAATTTGTATCTGATTTATATATAAAAAACTTACGCTGATGAAGGGTGATATTATTCATAATAAATTGACTTGGATACCAATTACTTAGATAACCATTTTCTTCTTCTGGATTATGAAAACAAACAATTTTCAATCTACTTTACCTACTTTTTTTACCGCCAGTTCAAGTTCTAAATCATGTAACCCGCTATAAGCCTTTATCAAAAAATCTAATGGAACTATTTTTACCACATCACTACTCGGGAGATTATAATACCATTGATAATAAGCATAAAACTCCCCTATCCAATCTGGTAGAAATCCTTTAAGTGCCTTTCCATCTTTAAGTTCATATTTATCTGTTTTTTCAAAATAATCCCACAATTCATTGGCATTCATAGTATTCACATAAGCTTGGGCTTCATCAATACTTTTTCTTGTCTTACTTACCATATAAGCATGAATAAAATCCGCTGTATCTTTTTGAGGATATTTTTGAGAAATAAAACCAAATAGTTTCCCCTGATTTTCAACTACATCATTTAAATATACATCTGAATATGCTCTCAATTCAATCACCTCTCAAATAATGTGCTAAACACATTGGTTACTTTATTTGCATCTGAGTTAACAAGCTCACGCATATTTTTCCTTGCGACTATGTCTCTTTGATTATATTTATCATTGAATTCATTATAATTAACACTCATCAACTCTGCGTCTATTTCTTCTAACTTTGAATATGCTAACTCTGATTTTATACAATATTGAATACCAAGACCGCCCAACGACAATAATTCCTCGAGAATTTCAATATCAATATTATCACGGACAAACTCTTTCGCTAAAATTCTATAACGATTGGTGCCTGCCGCTTCTCGATGCTTCATTAATTCTGCTAACCAGGCTAATACATTGTATTGTTGAAAATCTAATATTTTCAAATTAGTAATATCCAATTCGTACTTATGAACCCATCCATTCTTTTCGTCCGGTTTACAAACCGCCCACTCTTTTGCAAGTTCAACATTCTTCAATTTTTCCAGCTTACGCTGATGAAAGTAATGAGAAAAGCTGCCGATGGCAGCTTTTCTTGCATTAAATTTAAATCCCCTCAAACCGTCCGGAAGCCCCACAAGGAAGTGTAAGTCCGTTGGAACTGACCGGAAGACCGATTTCGTCGGATGTGACTTTGCCAGGGAAACGTTTTAGCTCTGTTCCGATAAGGTAAGAGAGAACCGCCGGCTGTAAGCCTGTAGTATAGGAATTAATCAGGAAGAACAGAGGTCTGTCCACCAGAAGCTGTGCACAGAGTTTGACCAGTGGATGGATGGATTCTTCGATTTTCCAAATTTCACCCTTGGGACCTCTGCCGTAGGATGGAGGGTCCATAATAATAGCATCGTAGTGGTTGCCACGGCGGATTTCACGTTCCACGAATTTGACACAGTCATCTACAATCCAGCGGATTGGTGCATCTGCAAGACCGGAAGAAGCAGCATTTTCCTTGGCCCAGGTAACCATACCCTTTGAAGCGTCTACATGGGTAACGGATGCACCTGCTGCTGCGGCAGCAATCGTAGCACCACCGGTATAGGCAAAAAGATTTAAGACTTTAACTGGTCTTCCTGCTTTTTTAATAAGTTCAGAGAACCAGTCCCAGTTAGCAGCCTGCTCCGGGAAAAGACCGGTGTGCTTGAAGCTGAAAGGCTTTAACTGGAAAGTAAGGCTGCGGTAGTGGATGCTCCACTGCTGTGGCAGGTCAAAGAATTCCCATTCGCCGCCGCCCTTTTTACTGCGGTGATAGTGGGCGTTCATTCTATGCCAGCCTTTTTCTTTGCGTGGTGTATCCCAGATAACCTGAGGATCCGGACGAACCAGGATATAGTCACCCCAACGCTCTAATTTCTCACCTTTTGAACAGTCTATTACTTCATAATCTTTCCAGTTATCTGCAAGCCACATAGTATTTCCTCCAATATTTTCTGGTATCAAATATTTTCCGTTTTGTCTTAAGACATCTGCATCTTATTATATAAGGGGGAAAATGTTCCGTCAACTTATTCCTGCTTAAAAATCACAGGCAGTTGTGAAAAGGGAATAGATTACCGCAATCGTATTTCACTGATTCACAGGGGATTTTCTTTATCCGATATGAAATGCCAACAGTTCTTAGAATGCGTGTTTTTCTTGCTGATAAACTGTCTTTCCGGTTGCTTTGACTGAATAGCTGTACTGTCCGTCGAGAACAGATGCCGCATAAAGCCTGCAAGGGGCACAGGGAATTTCGGCATAATTATACTTTCTTCTGGCAACCGGCACAAATTCACATCCATGTTCAAATGTGCCTCACTGGTACATCCCTGTACCAGCGTTGCCTGTTGCCGGACGAAATTCCAAGTGCCCCTAACAGCCCTTATCAGGCATCTGTACTTCGGCGGACCGTGCAGTTATTCTAACAAACATTGGAAAGACTGTTTTAATCCTCTAAAGAAAAACACGCATTTTAGAACTGTGGTATTTCGTAGCGAAAGAAAATCCCCTGCGAATCAGCAGAATATGATTCGGGTAAAAGTTCTATCTTTTTCACAACTGCCTGTGAAAATCAGCAGAGAATAAGTGAAAGAACAAAGAGGACTCCAAGAAAAATCACATTGTAGAGGGTGAAAATTCCAAGAAACCGTCTTGTATCGCTTCCATTACTATGGGTATAGAATTTAAAGGAAATAAGGCTTGCCAGGGAAGCAATAAGAGTACCAAGGCCGCCGAGATTTACCCCAATCAGCAGGGCAGAATAATCATCGGTGAAGCCGGACAGCAGGATGGCAGCAGGCACGTTGCTGATAATCTGGCTGGCACCAATACCCATCAGAACTTCATGGTGGACTAAAAGCTTTGAAATCAGTTCGTGTACCAGAGAAATCTGCTTCATATTTCCGATAAAGATGAAGAAGCAAAGAAAAGTAAGCAGCAGGAAATAATCCACATCCTTTAATACGCGGTAATCCAGAAGCAGAAAGCCTGTGAGGACAAGGAAAAACAGAATCTGGTAAGGCAGAATATGAAGTACCGTCAGAAGACACAGAAGAAAAAGTATCAGATAGAAGGCAAAAAGAATCCGGGAATTTTTACGTGCTTTTACAGCTTCACAAATTACATTGGAAGTATTGGAAGCAGTTACAGTATTTGTAGAATTTGCAGTGTTTGCAGCAGTTGCAGTGGAAACTGTATCCTTTGGAAGAAACAGAATAAAAATCAGCAGAAGGATAGCGGATACAAAAGAGTATGGCAGCATGATCCGGATAAAATCCCATAGAGACAGACCGGAAATTGTATACAGATAGAGATTCTGCGGATTGCCAAGGGGAGTCAGCATACTGCCGAGATTGGCAGCAATGGTTTCAAGAACGATAACTGGAATCAGAAACTTCTTTTGCTCGGCCATGGACAGAACCAGTATGGTAAACGGTACAAAAGTAATCAACGCCACATCATTGGTGATAAGCATGCTGAAGAAAAAGCACAGGAAAATGAAAAGTGCCGACAGCATCCGAAGGGAATGCACATGGGTTAAGAGCAGGGTTCCAAGTCTGGTAAAGACGCCAATCGAAGAAAAACCCCTTACCACGGCCATCAGGGAGAATAAAAGAGCCAGTACCCGGAAATCAATATAAGAAAAGTAATTTACGGATGGTGGAATAAAAAACATGGATACAACTGCCAGCAGGAAAGCAATGCAGCAGACGGTTTCTTTTTTGAAAAAATCTTTTACTTTTGTAAACATATAGGTCTCCTTCTATGAAATCATATCTTAGGCAGTTGCGAAAGATAATAACATTTTGCTAATAATTTCTTTGTTATGTAAAGTATCTTTGTTTTGCATCGAAATACCGTAGTTCTAAAATATTAGTTTTGCTTTTGGCGATAAAACCAGTCTTTCCAATGTTTAACAAAGATAGCGCCACTGTTCGTCAAAGTGCGGATGCCTGATAAAGGCTGTTAGGGGCACTTGGAATTTCGTCTGGCATCCGGCAACGCTGGCACAGGACGTGCCAGCGAGGC
>ENA-UOJD01003867-UOJD01003867.1-human-gut-metagenome-genome-assembly--contig:-P48-NODE-3867-length-10426-cov-4.863273_pt1 | contig 10426 bp, 6 predicted proteins | sample MGYA00242342_ERZ723889 | MGnify/ENA metagenome assembly ERZ723889
TCCATATGATACTTATTTATATAAAATTCATTATCTTTGCACCAAATTAAAATACTTAAATCTACTTAACTATACATAAAAGCATACTTAATCGCAATTAAATTTATTATTCTCACGAAAAGCCACTCGCATGATTAAATGGAATAACTATCTGATTTCAAACGCTATCGAACAGGGAACACTGATGGCGTATCAGCAAAAACGTGTATTTCGTGTTTTTCTGCTCCTGCTGGTCTTGTGCATACCGACATATGCCAGCATGATCTCTTTTCCCAACAAACTATATTACTATTTTAACGGAGCGTTGTTTATTTCAGTAGCCCTGTTCGCCATCGCTTATTTTACGAAAAAAATAAAACTGAACACCGCTTTCTATTTTATTCTGATTTCAATACATGTCGAAATCGGCATAGAGATTATCTATTGTTCCACGATCGACGGATACCCCTATCAAAGATTGCTGATCATGGGTAATATCATTTTATCTGTCTTGTTTACCATGTTTTCCGTGTGCGCTTACATGAGCAAGACCACCATCCAGATATCACTTATCTCTGTCTTGTCATACACCGTATGCGTGTTTATCACCAATGGTCCCTTCCTTATAAACTACCTCCCTATCATTGTTATCATATTCACGGTGAAATCCTTGTTCGGTAAATTGCTGCACAAAAACATCAGTTGTCTGCAACAGGAAAACGACATGCTAAAAAAGGAGGAGGCCATGCTGATAAAATCGCTTCAGATAAACAGGGAAGAGTTGTTCGCTTTTGCCCAACTGATAAGCAAGGAGAACCCGGCAGACAATGTAAACTCGTTGCTGGAGATTATCGGAGAAAAGACAAGAAAAACACTTTTCACGGACCTCCACGTCCATCTCAAAGAAGAAAAGAGCAGGCTTGAAATCATCAGAAAAATATATCCGGAACTCTCCCCCTCCGAATTATCCATCTGCCGCCTGATCCTACAAGATAAGACCGTCAGCCAAATATGTGAAGAACTGCACAGGAGCAGCGGCAACATCACTAGTCAGCGAGCCAATATCCGGGCAAAAATGGGCTTGAAAAAAGAAGACAATCTGAAAGAATCTTTACGGGAACGGATGAGACTGTATGAAGAACAGTACGGACCGACAACGTGAACTCCCCTCCCAACAACCTGCAACCGGAAATCAGATCGGTTTTTCGGGTAGCATTTCCTGAATATTCTTTCTCAATTCCAGCGGAGAGGCGCCCAGAAACCTTTTGCAATAGCGGGAAAACTGGGACAACGACGAGAAATTCAACTGATCGGCAATTTCGCCCAACGTCAGATCAGTATCCGCAAGCTTGTATCTGATTCTCCCCTGCATTTGTTTCTGTAACCAAGAAGAAACCGATTGCCCGAATTCCAGGTGGAATTTACGCTTGAACGTGGAGATCGACATACTACAACTGATAGCCAATTCTTTCACGCTTATATTGTCCCTGTAATTTTTCAGCACCCGGTTTTTAAAATCATGGTCATCACTGATGACAGTGTAAAAGAAAGAAGCTAGTTCTATCTTGGGGTGATAAAAACGGAAAAGCCAAAACAACTCCCTCAATTTCAACTCGTGAAAATGGATGCAGTTAACCCCGTCTCCGATGTAACACACGAGAAGATCCATGAATTTTTTCATCCTGTCGTGCATCTTCAGCGGCTTCATACTATATGTTATTTTTCCCTTAAACTGGTAAAGTACGGAAAACGATGTTTTCTGACATGCCCAGACACCGCTGTTGAACATGGCCACCACAATCTCACCATCTTCCTGCATCCTGATCCTAACTATCGTTATTCTCTTGACAAAAATCATCTCTCCGGCACGGACAACAAGACTGCCCTCGTCACAATCAAACGACATGTTCCCTTTCAAAACAAACAAAATCGTCTCCTTCGTTGTCTCCTCTTCGAGTATCGTCCCCCTTTCCAATTTATAGTAAGAGAAACCTTCTGTTTCAGATTTAGCGTAATTAAAACACGAAAGGTGTTCTTTCAAATAAAATAATTTCATATTTCCTCCTATATAATACCCGCACCAAAGTAAATCTTAGCAGCATTGAACATCTATTACACCGTGATAGGATATTTAGAGAGAAGTGTCCTCCAAAGTCGCACATGCGACTTTGGAGGAGCACTTCCGGACCTGCCAGGGAATAACAGGCATTAACGTGGCAGGTATTTTCTGTAATCTTCCGCAACATCGGGATCCACCACCGGGCGAACGGAAACAGTCAGGGCCCTTTTGAAAGTTTCATTGTTGTAGCTCGAGGAGGTCCATCCGCTCCAGTTTCCCAGGGAATTCACCAGATAGTATCCGGCAGAGGAGCTTTGCCTACCCTGCGCAACGGCAAATATACACTCATTACCCCCGCTCAGCCCGACCAGGTAGTAACCATCATATATCGTTCCCGGAAGAGGGGTTGCCAGACCGTTGGCCTTAGATGGCCCGCTTTCATAGGCTTTCTCCAACGTGATTGCCTCATCTCTCGACATGATACGGAACCCGTACGGCGAGGGGTCGAACACTGTCTTTCCCCCGATGACCAAAGGATCTGACCCGTCCCCTACGGGTTTGTTCCACGGGTATAAAAACACCCACTTTTTTTTATAATACGCAACTTGCCTATGAGGGAAAAATTCATAATTCCAGAATGTCTGATGCGCACAAATAACATGCGGATTTTCGATAGCCATCCTCATGGTCATTGTAGAGCCGGCAGCTTCCAGGCTATTCTCTAAACCTTTGTTATTCCTGTCACCTTTCTGGTACATCACAAAATCAAACCGCCTGCCGTTCCCATCATAAAAAGGCACATTTTTATATACGCCGACACTGGGAAACGGATCCTTTCTTCCCCACTGGTACTGCATACCGAACTCCCTGTAAGCCGAAGTTTTATAATTAGTACGAACCTCTTCATAAGCACCTATCAAGTGAGACATCAGCTTAACCTCCGCCGCACCCGAGGAGTTGTTCCGCACGGTCTGCAACGTGGGATATTCATCCACGATCCAGATATGCCAGCTCCAGAGTGTCTCTTTCCGCTCCAGCTTGTTGCTTCGCAATTCGATCAGCACGTTACCGGCATTTCGCCCGGCTTGCACGTAGATATAATCGTGCCCCTGTTTCTGCAACCGCTTCAAACCGGATCTTTCAAGGGACGAATTCCCGGCTAGGTTCATATCCGTCCATACAATATGCACGCTCCAGTCATCATCGTCATCCAGCCTGTTAAGCATGAACTGCCTCTTGTCGCCCGGGAGCTGGTAGGCCGATTTTGAACCGGTCAGCGCACCATCGTGGTCCAACAATTCCTTGTAGTAGTCGTGAGCGGTATTAATCCGGGAAACCGGTATCAGTATCCCCTGCTTGGCCCCACTTTTTATCATGTAAGTATTCGCTTCCGGCTGCACGATGGCAGAAACAAGCTCCACGAAAAACTCCCTGGCAGGGAAAAGCCCCAAGGGAGAAGATATCCTGAACTTCGCTTTTCCTGAAAAAAAGCGCGGATTTTTCAAGTCATCAACCGGTTTGAATGACACCGGTGAACCGTCCAGCGTTGCCGGCACACCGGCAGCCGAAGAAACATAGTGCGGGAAGTCCGGGATCATCGGCTCCTGTCCGTTATCGGCCCGTGCGGAAAGCAATTCGATTTCAAAATCGGTGTTGGCTTTCACGTGAAAATCTTTCTCCGTGCCGTCCATCAAGTAGACACCTGCATCCTCTCCCAGCAAAGAGCGTTTCAGTTCCCCGTCGAAAAAAGGAATGGCATTATACTCCTTTTGCAGGATGGTAAGCTGGTCGGAAGCGCTCGTGCCCGTGGCCTCATGAGTGACCGTGAAGGTGAACGTTGCGTTATAGTTATCAAAATACATCCCGTTTTCTGTAATATCGGCAGCCGTGGCGATGAACTTCCATTTCCCCTCTCCGATCGCCTCCCTGGTGAACTCAGTCCCCGTAACCACGTTTTGGGTAACGACAGGCTTCAGATCTTGCGGCTCCACCTTCACGTAGAAAGGTACGATGGCCCCGGCCTCCAAGGCCGTGAGCTGACGTCCGTTCACCGTCATAATCTTTCCGGGGCTCCCGTAAGCCTTCCCATATTGGTTGATCTCGATGAAGTCGAGCGGCTGTGTACAATCCTCGTCCGAGAACACCTGCACGGAAACCTTCTGTTCCTTGGATTGCCTGAAATCCAAGAACCACTTCATCCGGCCGGCCTGCACGTAAGCAGCTTTAAGGATATTACCGGCATCTGCCGGATCTTCCGGCCATGTGCGATCCTCTCCGACCGTTTCACTGATGGTGAAAAGCACTTTTTTTTCATCAGTAGGCCGGGTATTTCCAGGGACTGCCGGAATCACCGAATAAGTAATCCAGGGCGGCAACCCCTTCACGCTAAACCCTTCCGGCCAGGAGGTCTGCACTTTCATGGAAAGTTCCCCACCCTCCCGGTAAAAAGTAAAATGATCATTACAGACTCCCAGCATGTACTGACCATCGTACAGAACATCGGACATCTCCGACTCGTTCCACACCGCAACATTATACATGATATTGGCAGCAGGCCCCTGCCTGGCCTCTTCCTCGGTATCAAACCCCGGTCCTCCCACGTTTGCGATATTCACCAAGTAACGGTGGTTACGCAGCAACGGCAGATACTCGTAAACAGCCGTAGCCTCCCTGCCCGTGCGCTTCAGGTAATCGATCCTGAAAAAGGTCTCCCTCCCCGGATCACTTTTGTCGGCCCCGGTAAGTCCCACCACGATAAAGGGTCGCTTCAGGTAATTGGCGGCATTTCCTTCCGGCAGGGTCTCCCTGTTGGCTCCCGAAGTGGCATCCCCGGGTGTATTGACACCTTCCGGGAGGTAAACCTCCCGCAAAAGAATTTTCCCGTTGCGTATCGCAGAGGTTTTATCGATACGTCCGATCACTGAGGGCAGCGGATCGGGCAGAGAGGGAGCCTTTGCCTTCATCGCCGTAACATCCCACGCATCCTGATTTTCCTCGCGAGGAGCGTATCTGCCGGAGGCAGAGGTATTGTAAAAAAAGACTCTTGTCAACGTTATGCCCGGCACCCCTGCGGCCGTCTCGTTAAACTGCGAAGCCCCCTCGGCGGTAGTGCTTAGCCCGAGCCCCACGTCCACCCGGGCCACGGCACGGATCAGATGTATGGTCCCGAGCTTCGGGTTCGCTCCGGAAGAGTGGTTGACCACCACCGGGCCCGAAGTTCCCCACATCGGGAGCCTGCCATCCGTCCAGACATTGTCTGCCGGCATCTCAAAAGTAAACCCTGCGAGCACCTCCGCCTTCGTTTTACCTGCGAAGCCTGAGGCAGAGGGTACGTTATGCCCGTCGACATTCGCAAGCATCACGAAAGTACTCGTGTTCCCGGCGGGAGTATTCCTAGCAAAAAGTACCATCGTCCCCTTGTTTTTGAAATCACCAGGGGCCGGTGAGACGGAAACAACCGGAGCCTCGTACGAGAACCGCCCGTCCTTGTCAAAAACAAGCACCCTGACATTGCCCTCCTCAAAAGTATTTTCCCCTTCCCGGGAAAGCGCCCGTGTCACGGGACTCCCCAAACCTATACCTTCGAATGAAAAGTTGACGGCAACCCAATCTTCACCAGGAGCTACCCGGTTCACCCCGGAGTCTTCAACCTCCAGAAAAGAGTCACTGCATCCCTGTATGAAGAGAGCAACCCATAAAAGCCCGAAAAAAGCAAACACCAAAAGAAAACGTCTGAACATCATATATTGTATTTTAAATTGTTTTTCAGTAGTCAGTACTACCAGGGGATAGCCACCTCCACATCCTCCCACTCGACGACACCAAGATCGAATTCCGAGATGTCCGGTCCCACGAGTCGGGCATTTACCCGGTAAACGGTGTTACGGCGGACATGGTAATAACCGGCATCCGAGGGAGACAAATCCGGGTTATAAAGAGGTATTTTATACACTTTCTCACCCAAGACGTCGGGATAACGGACAATAAATACCAGCTCCATGACCTCATCCCCCCTGTAAGCCCCGGGAGCCACATAGATACGTTCCGGTAGACCGTCTACCTGTGGCAGTAATCTTTCCCTGCACCGAGCCACAACAGCCGAAGGAGCGGTACCCGTGTTCGCCCCCGAGTGAAAACTTTCCCTTTCAGGCAGCCGGGGCGAAGAGATTCCCGCCGGGAGATTTCCCGCCCCATAAGCCGCCCCCCGGAAAACAGCCTTCCCGTTTCCGGTGACCGTGTACTCCCCGGCAGGGGGCAACACGGCATAACCGTTTGCCTCGTGGCGGAGAGTAAGCCCCGACACCCTCGACGAGGCAAGCAAGGGGGAGAGATATTCCCCCGCCTCATCAATCGTCGTGAGCAAAAACTCTACCCGGGCATGCACCCGCTCCAGGTTCAGTTGCGGAGAAAGAGTGATCCGGTCTCCTCCCGGCAAAGCTGCCGGCACGTGAAAGCTTCCTTGCCCCGTCATCGGGAGATACCCGCGATTGTTCCCCCGGAGGTCTGCCGAGGTGAACACCCTGTTCTTTTCAACCAAGCGTCTCGGATCGGGCAGCACCTGCCGGTCCCTCACCTCTTCCAGGGCTGCCGTGCTATTAACCAGCAACACGAACCCGTACTCGCCGCCGGGCAGCTCCAGATCCAAGGTCACGCCAGGATTAGCGGCAGAAATGGGAGCCATTTCCCTTATTCCGAAACCGGGGATGGCAACCGTCCCTGTTAAAGGATTAGCCGTGCCGGCAGGGTAATAAAACATTGTCTTTACCAGCGTATTGCCATGGTAAGCAAAGAGAAAGGCATGGGCAACCGACCGCTCGCTCTCCTCGTCGGGGAGATGATCTTCATGCCATTCGCCCGCCTTCGTGAGTGCCTTCTGTTTCACCCCGGTCTTACCGCCAATTTCAGCCACGACCCGCACAGCCACAGGCTCTCCTCCCACTCCCGACGGGACATGATAATCCCGCACACACCCAGCCATCAGCAACGCCGTACAACAAGCAAGCACCCATTTTCCTGTCATAACCCGGTATTCTCTCTTCTGTTTCATAGTCATAATCCTGCATGTAGCCTCTTATATCATAAAGTTAAAAACCGCCCAAATCCACCGGACGGAAAATCACATTCCAGCCCAAAACCGTGGCTTGTACTAGTAGCCAAGTCTGTTTTTCATGGCGTAATTTCAGCGTCACGGGAATATCATGATCACACGCCAGGTTATATGGAGGGGGACCGGCCTCTTCCCGGTACATGATGATATCCTCCACCAGATTAGCCTCGTATATAACCTCTCCCGTCATTTTATGCACCACGGACAAGCGTGCATTCCTGCCTTCTTTCAATTTCAGCAGCATAAAATCCGCTTTCAGCACCCCATTGCCATCAATCGCGGCTTCCCGGAAATAATTGATTCGTCCGGCAGGAAAAATTTCTCCCGAAAAGTCATACACTCCATTATCATCCCAAATTTCTACGACAAACTCCTCGCCTGTGGAATATCCTCCCTTAAGTTCTACAGTAAGCGCCAAGTGATAGGTAAGCTCCTGCATATTAAAATCCACCCGATGATAAACAGTACCTTCATCGCTCCGTTTCAGATCAACCGAAGCTACCCCCACGTGAAGCGGGGAAGGAGCGGCAAGAACAGCCCCGTTCCTGAGCCGCAGTGAGGCACGCATGTTGTGTATGGAGGTCACTCCTTTCCTGAAATCCGAAAAATCATAATCGGAGAAATCAGCTGCTCCCCAGGCTACAAAAGTGTATTTGCCCGGCCTCCTGAACACGGCAGGCAAAAAACTAGCTGCCCCCGGCGAAAATCCGGAATCTGAAAATTCATCTACCAGTATACCTTTCTCATCAAAAGCAAACATCCGGACCTGAGCGATTGTCATGGGATAATGAGGGAATTGTTCGCAAGGCGTTTGCCTGTAAAAATGGGAACTCACACCTTGCGGACAATCACTCAAATTGTCATACACGGCATCACACCCCAACAAAAGACAAATCAGGGACACAATCATCATGGTAAATTGCATGGAGTTGATTCTCATTGTACACTGCTATTAATTAAAGTTTCACATCAAAATGCAACACGAAAACTCTTTTTAGTCTCGTGGAAAGGAAAAGAGAGAAGAGGAGAAGAGAGGGTATCATTCCCTCCCGTTCTCTTCAAGTATATTCATGGGATTGTTTGTATGCAATCTTTATTCAAGAACGACCTCCCGTGAAACAAGATTCCACTTGAGTACTTTTCCTTCCACACGCATGTATGTTTCTGCTTTTTCGATATCCGGGTTATCCGGGTTGGTCGGTTCGTCGGGATCTGTCGGCTTGGGCAGGTTCGGGTCACCCGGATCCGAAGAGTCCCACGGCATTCCAAGTCCCTGGAAAGCTACGATCTTCAGCACATAAGTATTGTTCCGACGAGTATCTGCATTTACCACAGACTTGTTTTGCTCCTGACGATTCCACAGAACACGGTAGGCACATTTCCCGTTGGTGTAGGTATAGGCCTTGGTCTGGGCAGTATGTGTCGGGGAGTGCTTGGCCGACTCCTTATCTTTATAAACAAGCCCGTCCTGCTCACCCACGTAGAACGTCATTCCCTCTGTCCCGGCCTCCGTCTTCAGACTCTGCGAAGCATTATCCCAGTAATAGACCAGGTTAGGCGTGTAGGTGGCATATACCTTAGCATAAGCCAGGCGGTAAAAACCGTAATCCTTGTTTACAGAGGTAAGCGCCGCATCATTCACCGAATTCTCCATGAAATACACGCCCCGCTTTGCCTTGGCTGCAGCAAGGTTCGCTTCCACATCAACAGCCTTATAGTTTCCCAGGTCCTCATTTGTGCCCGGTGTCGTCCCCGCAGGGAGCAGATTCCCCAAGCGGATCAGGTAATCTTTCACGCCTGCCGGATCTTTAGCATTCGCAAATTCAGTGTAATCATCTATGGCCGATTTAAAACCGGTATACTTCTGGGTGGTCACATCCAAAGTGCGGGAACCTGCATGATTACCAAAAATGTAAGTTTTCACGGCACCATTTACAGCAGCGTAGGTCAGATTGGTAAGCTTCACTTTCCCTTTTCCGTCGGCCGTATTTTCCTGCAAATTATCATCCTTGATCACCATTCCCTGTGCAACGACCCGTTCCACGTCGAAACTGAAGACATTATCCGTTTCGCCGGAACCCGATTCAGCCTGACTCTCCGTCACGTCAGGCAGGATTGTTTTCGATGCTGAAGCCGAAGTCATGACAAACTTGCCATCTGTCGAAAGCGCTTTTATATTATCCGACTCGCTTCCCGCTCCCCCGTAAGTGGCGGCTTCTGCCAGGGCAACATCCGGGGTCAGCCCTCCCTTGTTAAACACGAGCGCCATCGTCTGCTGGCCCGAACCGGTCTTCCAGGGAGAAACCTTGTACGTCCCTGGGGAGGACGTAACAGGCCAGAACTTGCCGGCAGCCTCCGAAGCCGAGTATTCCCACACGTGAGACCCCCTGGTTCCCAACAGGTTCAGATGAGTAAGCGTCCCCTCCTCACTCCTGCCTTCATAATCTTCCTGACTATCGTTCACGGCCTTGCTCGTGACTTTTGTCATCACCGAAACATACATTCCGGCATAAGTTGTTCCTTTCTCCTGGTCCGGGAATGGATTATCGCTCTTGTTACAAGCTGTCAGACCTAAACCCAAAGTGACAGCTCCTATTAAAAATAAATTTACGTTCATGGTTCTGTTATTTAAAATTAATATAAAATGGTTGTTAAACATCTTGTCAAAAGCACGGGCACTACAATTTACTCTGTTTCAAATCCGGGTGTTCCGGCACGTGTATCCCCCCTGCGCGCAGCCTCCCCCAGCAACTCTTCTGCCTTCTTCCATTCCCCCTGCATGCTATAGGCTACGGCCATAGGATACAGAACACGGTCGTCTTCCCGCACCTGCTCCAAAAGCTGCAGAGCTCCGGCGGCATCATGCCCGTATTTCAGAAGAGCGTTGGCATAATTCAACACGGCTTCAGCATCACCGGAGAACTGCTCCAAGGCTGCCCGGTAAAATGGTAGCGGGTTCTTTCCGTTCCCGGCATAATGTTCGGCCAGCATGTACAATTCATAATGGCTTAAAGATTCGGGCTCCACGGCAAACAAGACCTCGAGCTCGGGAATCGATAAAGAGCGATAAGCCAGAAACAACGTGACGGAAGTCCTGCGCAAGGAGGGATAAAAATCCCTCAATAAAAGCCTGTAAGTTTGCTCGTTATCCAAATTCCTGATAGCTGCTTCACGATCCCGGTCATCAGAATAGCGCCCGATGACATCTGCCACCTTCGCCTTGCCCGGAATCGATGAGGCCACCACCGCTGCCAGGAGCCCCTCCCAATCCTCACCCACCC
>ENA-UOJD01003872-UOJD01003872.1-human-gut-metagenome-genome-assembly--contig:-P48-NODE-3872-length-10411-cov-9.185979_pt1 | contig 10411 bp, 12 predicted proteins | sample MGYA00242342_ERZ723889 | MGnify/ENA metagenome assembly ERZ723889
AACCATTTAAAAGAATATTAATCAAAAATAGGTTAAAAAGGCTCCATTTTCCTTTTTTATTCTTTACAAAATTTTTTTATATGTTATAATTTAATTAAAATTATGACAAAAGAAGAGGTTTTTTATGAATTCGATTTTAAAATATGAAATAAAAAGTGATATTCGAGATATAATTGCTGAAATAGAATATGAAGAATATATGTTTAATAAAGTTTTTAAAACTCATGTTACCTTTAAAAACTCATATAAAAAATTTAATTTAATATATGATGTTTATGGACCTCAAGCATATAGAAAATTCGTTCCAAGCTCTTATCAAAAGCAAGATTTGCTAAATTTAATAAACTCTCAAAACTATCTTATTCTATATGACAAACATGGCAAAAAAGTATTCAACAATTTAGTTTATACTGTTACATTATCTAATTTTAGTAAATATTACAGCAAATTTAGAGCTTTTCTTTATAGAATTTCTCATTTATTTACTAGAAGAAAATTAAAATTACATACTGATGTTCCTCTTCTACTGCCAGAAACAATTCCTACAATTTCAACAATTCAGCACAATTAATCACCATAATTTTTCACAAACTCCCATTTTTTTCATACTATATATTAACTAGAAATAAAATTCTAGCATATTGTTAATAATATGGTAACAAAATTTAGAAGGGAGTAATTTATATGGAATATGATAAAAATATATGCCCAGTTATAGGAGTAGATGGATTTGTTTCTGCAGGAAAACAATTCGATGTTGATATCCATCTTCCAGAAGATAACCGTTCTGTAATTTATGGTGTTGTAAAAGATTGTTATGATGAACCAATAAAAGATGCTGTTGTAAAACTTATTGAAGTAGATAAAGATGGAAAAAAAGTTGAAAGAAAACCAGTAACTCATACTTTCACAGATAAGGCTGGTCAATTTGTTTTTGGACCTTTATGTGCTAACAAATTCTATGAGATAGAAATTTGGGCTAATAAAGTAAAACACTCAAAGATATGTACAACATGTAAACATCATGGAAAATGCTTAAAGGGTGAAAAAATAGATTGTGAATGCGATGAATATTTTGATAGAAGTGAAGATGAGACAGAAGAATAATAATTATCTTTTAAAATATAACTAAAAAACCTCTAGAACAGATCTGGAGGTTTTTTATTATATTTATAAAATTCCTATTCTTTTTGCTAATTTTTTTCCTTTTTTTAATGCTTTTGATTTATTAAACATACCTTCTTTATACATAATAGCAGTACCTGCCCAAAACATACTTCCTACTAAAACACCTTTAAAAAATTTCATATTATCCCCTCCTACTATTGTTTAATTTTATTATGTCTATTTTTATCTTTTATATACATTTTATAAAAATTATATATTTCTATCATGGCTATTATTATTAACATTATTCCAAATATTTTCCTTAGAATATTTTTTTCTAATTTATTAGATAATAATGCTCCTATTATTGCACCGATTATCCCAAATATTGTTATTTGTATACCAATTTTATATTTTATATTTTTATTCTTTGCATTAATTATTACAGAGCATAATGCTGTAGGTATAAAAAAAATCAAATTTGTTGCCTGTGCTGCATGTTGCTCTATATGAAAAAAAGTGGAAAGTAATGGTATTAAAAGCGCTCCTCCTCCCATTCCCCATGAAGCTATTGCTCCAGAAATGATTCCTGCTACTATCTCCATATATTACCTCAACATACAATATGATGAATATATTAAGAATAAAATAAATATTACTTTAAAACTTTTTGACTTTGTATTTATCTTATTTAATATTTTTGTTCCGAAATAGCTTCCTATAACACCGCCGAACAGCACATTTTATTCCTAATATGACATCAAAATTTTTATATTTTGCATATATTATACTTGTAACAATAATAATTATTAACATTGAAAAAATAGTCGTAGCTCTTGCTTCTTTTTCATTAAGTTTAAAAATATATAAGTATATTGGTAATAATATCATCCCACCACCTGAAGCAAGTAGCCCACTTATAAATCCAACAAGTAATCCTATTCCAATCTTTTTAAGCATACAAATTTAACCTTTTTTATTTTATTATTTCATTAATTCATCTTTTTTATTCATATTTTTCATTTCATATTCTGCTAATTTTGTTAATCTTTCGTCACATTTTAACATCGCTCCAATAACACTCATCTTTAGCGTTTCATCATTAATATTTTCTGATATGTCTAAAAATTTTTGTAAGTAAAATAAATATTTTTCATCTTTTTGTTTCCAATATTTGCTTTGCATAGTAGGTAACCTCCTTGTCAATATTTACTATATAATAAATATTAACAAGATTCAAGATTTTATTTAATTATTCTCAAAAAATAAAATAATGTTCAACAGTTTTATTAAAATTAGTCGTTTCAAAAGTTGATATATATCAACTCTTGAAACGACTCTAGTAATCAGAACTATACGTCTTTTAATTTTTTAATAGATTGTTTTATACAATCTATTAAATATTTTACATCTTCTTTATTATTATCTTTTCCAAAACTTACTCTTAATGCCCCTTGGGCATAGTCTTCTTTTAAACCTATTGCTAACAATACATGCGATGGCTCTAGTGAGCCTGATGTACAAGCTGATCCAGCTGAGGCACAAATTCCATATGAATCTAGCTTTAATAATAGCTCTCCTGCATCAATTCCTTTAAACGATATATTGGCATTTCCTGGTAATCTATCTATTCTATCACCATTTAAATGTATGTTTTCAAAATTTTTTTCTATCTCACTAATATAATAGTCCCTCAAATTAATTAACTTTGCGTTATAGCTCTCAAAATCATTATATATAAGTTCTATTGCTTTTCCTAATCCTACAATTCCTGCTACATTTTCAGTTCCTGCTCTTTTGTTACTTTCTTGATGCCCTCCATGTTGTATTTTTTCAAATTTAATTCCATTTCTTATATATAACGCTCCTATTCCCTTTGGAGCATATATTTTATGGCCGGACATAGAAAGTGCATCTATATTTAAATCCTGCACATCTATTTTTACATTTCCAATTGCTTGAACTGCATCAGTGTGAAATATAATTCCATTAGATTTTGCTATTTGCCCAATCTCTTTGATTGGTTGTATTGTCCCTATTTCATTATTTGCAAACATAATTGAAATTAATACTGTATCTAATCTAATAGAATCCTTTAGCTCTGATAAATTTATTTTTCCATTATTATCTACATTTAAATATGTTACATCATATCCGTTTTTTTCTAACCATTTACAAGTATTTAGTATTGCTGGATGTTCTATTTTTGTTGTTATTATATGTTTTCCCTTTTCTTTATTTGCTGACATTATTCCCTTTAAAGCTAAATTATCACTTTCACTTCCACAGGATGTAAAATATATTTCACTACTCTTACCATTAATAGCTTTAGCAACTTTTTCTCTGGACTCATCAATAACTTTTCTATTACGTCTTCCTAAAGTATATATAGATGAAGGATTACCATATTCTACACCCAAATATGGTATTATTTCTTTTATAACTTCTTCCCTTACAGGTGTAGTTGCTGCATGATCAAAATATCTTATTTTCATAAAATTCCATCCTTTTTTATAAACTTTATAATTTTATTATATTTATTTTGACATAAAAAAAGCACTAAAATATTTAATATTTTAGTACTTTTTTATATTATTTCTATGTATTAGCATCTGCCCATCTTAAAACTCTTATATCTTTGTATGTTTCTAAAACCTTTTCATATTTTTCATATTCGTCTTCCCAAATCATAGATGGTATTTTTTCAAATATAGAAAATATTTTTTCAGCTTCTCTTAAAAATAGTGTTTGCTCATTTTTTGTCATTTCTTTATTGTTTTTTGAAAAAACATATAAATTATCTAAATCATTTATTGCTAGAACAAATTGAAAAAAATCTTTAACATTCATTCCTGCAGACTTTATTTTTATACAAATTATCCCACTAATAGCTACTATAAAAAATAGCAATAAATATAATATATATATAATTGCCATAATATCACCTTCCATCTCGTATAGTTAATTATACCATATATGTAATATTTTTGCAATCTATTCGTAATATCTTTGTAATATTATCGTAATATTGTAATATTTTTGATTTGATTGTCAATTGAAATGTTGCATATTTTTAGTGCTCCCCAATGTTCATTTTTGTATTAGTAAAAACGAAGGTTTTTAATACTTTCACTAACGTAAAAATACATCTTCAAAATGAAGATGTATTTTTGTTCCTTTTATATTTTTGCATTGTTTATGCATTTATTACTCCACCTATTGTTCTATTCATTTTAGAATCATTGTTAGCTAATATTGTATCTCCTCCTGATATTGCAAGAACATCACCTTTTGCTATAATTCCTAGCTCTATTGCTTTATCTATACCTTTTGATATTATCTCTTTAGCATCCCCTTCTTCGTTTATTAATAAAGGTATAACATCTGCAACTATCGCTAATTGTCTGTATGTTTTTTCATCCTTTGTTACAGCTATAATTGGACAATTTGGTAATAAACTTGATATTTTTCTTGGTGTATTTCCCGCTTCTGTATATGTAAATATTGCTTTTGCATTCATTTGTCTAGCTGCTGAACAAATTGAATGATCTAAATAAAATTCATAATCCATATTTCCGAAATCAATATTTCTTCTTGCAATTCTCTTATCATAGCTTATTTCTTTTTCTATTGAATGAGCTATTTTAGACATTGTTTCAACACATTGTACTGGATATTTTCCCATTGCACTTTCTCCAGATAACATTACAGCTCCTGTTAAATCGAATATTGCATTTGCTACGTCACTTACTTCTGCCCTTGTTGGACGTGGATTTGATGTCATTGATTCTAACATTTGTGTTGCTGTTATTACTATTTTTCCTAATCTATTACACTTCTTAATTAGTTGTTTTTGAACTACTGGAACTTCTTCCATTGGAATTTCTACACCCATATCTCCACGAGCAACCATTATACCATCTGAAATTTCTAGTATTTCATCAAAATTGTCTATTCCTTCTTGACTTTCGATTTTTGATATAATTTTAATTTTTTCTCCACCATTTTCATTTAGTACTTTACGAATAGCTTTTACATCATCTGCACATCTTATAAATGATGCTGCAATGAAATCAAAGTCATATTTACATCCATCTATTAGGTCATTAATATCTTTTTCTTTTAATGCTGGTAAATTTATATGTCTTCCAGGTACATTTATGCTTTTTTTACTTCCTAAATCTCCACCATTCATTACTTTACAAACTATATCTTTACCTTCTATTTTTTGCACTTCTAATTCTATTTTTCCGTCATCTATTAATATAGTTGCTCCTGGCTCTACATCTTTATATAAATCTTTATATGTTATAGATGTTTTTGTATTATCACCTATTATATCATCATTTACTAAAGTAAATGTTTCTTCAGCTTTTAAAAATACAGGAGATTCCTCTAATTTTCCTGTTCTAATTTCTGGTCCTTGTGTATCTAATAATATTGCAACTGGTAAACCTAACTCGCTTCTTGCTTGTTTTATTGCATTATAATAAACTTCTTGATCAGCAAATGATCCATGTGAAAAGTTTAATCTTGCAACATTCATTCCTGCAAGTATCATTTGTTTTAATGTTTCTACATCTTTTGTGGCTGGTCCTATTGTACATACTATTTTAGTTCTTTTAGTGTTTATCATTTTATTCCCTCCGTTTTTCCTTAAATTGACAATTATTATTATATCACCAATATCTTGCTGTTACAACATTTTATTCCTTTTTTTGGGATAAATTTGTATTGTTAATCATTTTATTCAGCTCTGCTCCTAAAAATACTGTGTAAAAACATGAATACGTCCACATCATAATAAGCATTAATGTTGTTAAGCTTCCATATGTTATTGAAAATCCTTTAAAAATATCTAAATATTTAGAAAATACGAATGATACAATATTAAGTGCAAATGCTCCAAATATAGCTCCATATATTTGACTTTTAAAGCTTACTTTTCTTCTTGGCATGAATTTATATAATATTAAGAAGACTATAAATGTTACAACAATAAATGCAACTTCAGTAAGTAATTCTGATACCCTGTTGAAATTCTTAAATCCTCCAAAGTGCTCTTGAATAATAGATATCATACTTTTTCCAAATACTAATATAGCTAATCCTACTGCTATTAGAATGATAAATATAATTGTTTCTATTAATACTTTTATTCTTAAATGAATAATATTTACTTTTTCTTCATTGTCTACATTATAAACTGAATGTAAACCTTTTGTTAGTGCATATAAACCTTTTCCTGCTGACCATAACGTAAATATGATAGATATTGAAACTGTTCCTAAAGACTTTGAATACACTTCTCGAACAACTCCTAGAACAATTTCATTCATACTAACTGGAACAATTTTTGAAATTGCATCTAATATTTCCTGCTGGTCTATACTTGTATATTGTATCATTGTTAAGAGCAGTATTACAAAAGGAATAAAAGATAATATTGTATAATATGAACATTGTGCCGAATATTCACTAATATGATCATCTTCCATATTTTTAAATAAATTTTCTATTATTTTCCATTTTTGTTTAAAATCAAATTTTTTCATAATTTTATCTTCTTTTCTTTTGCACATTGGGAACGTTAAAACTGTGCAATTTTTTTCTATTTTGCACATTTTAAACGTCCCCAATGTGCAGCAAATGTGCATTTTTATAAAAAATTGACTGAGGATGCGCGTCATCCGCGGAGAAACTCAGTCAATTTACTTCTTTATTTTTCTAACCATTTTACTAAATTTAAGTTTTCAGAATCTAACAACATCTTATTTTTAGGCATTACTCTAAATGTATATCCATAATTTCCGCCTGTTTTTAGCTCTATTTTTGTTTCATATGAATATGTTTTTTCTTCATCATTAGAGCTTACTAATTTCATATTTGTAATACTTATATTATCTAATTTTCCATTATCTAATATTTGACCACAATATACTTGTACTTCTATATTTTCTTTTGAGATATTTGGTAATTTTACTTTACATCTTACAGATATTGTATTTCCTGCGTCTATTACTTTATTATTTATATTATGCTCATTTTCTTGTGTTATTATTATTTTATCCCAATTAGATGATGCTTTTTTCTTCCATTCATTATATTCTGTAACATTTCCTAAATCTGTATAATATTTATTAGTTAAATTGCATAATGGCATATATAGCTTTTCCATATAGTCAACTAGCATTCTTGATGTACTGAATTTTCCACCTGTTGTTGATATTGACTCTTTCATTAATTCTACCCACTTTGGTGATATCCCTTCGTCATTTTTATTGTAATATGTTGGTATAATCTTTTTTTCTAATGTTGTATATAGGCTTTCTGAATCTTCATTATCTTGTATTTCGTAATTGTCGTAATTTGTTTCTGAACCTATTTTCCAACCATTTTTCGTATTATATCCTTCTGCCCACCAGCCATCTAAAACACTGAAGTTTATTACACCATTTACAGATGCTTTTTGTCCGCTTGTTCCAGATGCTTCTAGTGGTCTTCTTGGATTATTTAGCCATACATCTACACCACTTACTAAATATCTAGACATTCCTATATTATAATCTTCTAATAGGAATATTTTTCCTATAAATTGTGGCTTCATTGATATTTCGTGTATAAATTTTATTAAATCTTGTCCTTCTTTATCTATTGGATGAGCTTTTCCTGCAAATATTAATTGAACGGGTCTTTCTTTATCATTTAATATTTGTGTTATTCTTTCTAAATCTTTAAATATTAAAGTAGCTCTTTTGTATGTTGCAAATCTACGTGCAAATCCTATAGTTAAAGCATTCGGATTTAGTCCACTTACTACTTTATTTATTTGTTCATAAGTATATCCGCTTCTTTTTAGTCTTTTGGTTGTACTATCTTTTACCAAATTTATTAATTTTTCTTTTCTATCTAAATGTTCATTCCATAGCTCTTTATCTGGAATATTTTTAATATTTTTCCAAACATTGTCATCATAAATTGAATCTTGCCAAAATGGAATTAAGTATTTATTGTATAATCTTTTTAAATTTGGAGCAAGCCATGAACATGTATGTACTCCATTTGTTACATAAGTTATTGGTGACTCATTTGAAATAATATTAGGCCATACTTCTGAAAAAAGTTCACTTGAAACTTCTCTGTGTAGTTTGCTAACACCATTTTTCTTTCCAGAAATTTTTAGTGCTAATATTCCCATATTAAATCCGCTATTTTCTATATTTGCATTTGGAGCCATTCCCATTTTTAAGAATTCTTCTTTTGATATTCCAAATTTTTCCCAAATTCCGTTAAAATATGTTTCAACTAAATTTAAAGGAAAGATGTCATTTCCTGCTGGTACTGGTGTGTGTGTTGTAAATACTGTTTTTGAAGAAACAATATCTCTTGCTATATTGAATGATACCTTTTTTTCTTCCATTATATTTTTTATTAGCTCTAATGTTAAGAATGATGAATGTCCTTCATTCATATGATATATTGTTGGATTTAAGTTTAATTTTTTTAGTAATTTTGTTCCAGCCATTCCAAGAACAATTTCTTGTTTTATTCTATCTTCTTGGTTTCCTCCATATAAATATAATGTTATTTTTTTATATTCATCTATGTTTTTATCTATATCTGAATCTAATAAGTATAACTTTGTTCTTCCTACATTTATATTCCAAACTTTTAAATATAGAGTTCCTTTTGGTAATTCATAATCTATATATAAATCTTCACCATTTTCATCTTTTACTGGTAAAATTGGAAGTGAACTTATATCTATTGTTTTATAAATATCTTTTTGCTGACCATTTCCATCTATTTCTTGATGAAAATATCCATTTTTATATAATAATCCCACTGCAACAAGTGGAATTCCTAAATCACTTGCAGATTTTAAATGATCACCCGATAATATTCCAAGTCCTCCTGAATATATTGGTAAAATTTCGTCTAATCCATATTCTGCCGAAAAATATGCTATTAAATCGTTTTGATTGTTTGGATATTTTTTTGTGAACCATGTGTTTTTACTTTCCATATAATTTATAAAGTTATTATTTATTTCATCATATGCTTTTAAAAATTCTGTATCTTTTATTATTGAATCTAATTTTTCTTGTGAGACTAAGTTTAAAAATTTTATTGGATTTTTATTTACTCTTTCCCATAAATCTATGTCTATAATTTTAAATAATTTTAAAAACTCTGTATTCCAAGACCACCATAAGTTGTTTGCTATTATTGACAAACCTCTTATTCTTTCTGGTAGTTGTGGCATTACTGTTATCTTGTTAAACACATACATTCTATTTAATTTCCTCCTTTGTATTCTTTATTTTATCTTTGGATTTTTCTAGATATATTATCTATTAAGTTAGTTTATTTGTCAAATGAATTTAGAGAAAAATTTGGGGACGGGGCAAAAAATTAAAGTTGTCATAATGTTTAATAAAATTTAAGATTTTTGACAACAAATTTCCATTCTTATTAAATTTTATGACAACTTTATTTTTTTGCTCCGTCCCCAATTATTACCAATTATTAGTCTAATGTTGTACTTGTTCTTCCTGTTCCTACTACATTTTCTTGTAAAGACCTCCATGTATTGCATCCAATTATTCCATCTGCCGATAATCCTCTGCTTCTTTGATATCTAATTACTGCATTTTTTGTGTTTGTTCCAAATATTCCATCTAATCCTCCTGTTGCAAATCCTAATGTGTTTAAATCATCTTGTGCTATTAAAACATATACACTTAAACTTCCTTGTTTTAATAATGGAAATCCTCCTGAAGAGCATGCTGGTGGTGATTGCCTTCTATCAAAATGTACCCAAGTTGGTGATATACTTAGCGGTTCCACATAGCTCCATAATCCGTGAATTTTGTGCACTATTTCTTAAAACTGCCCTTTGCGCATTTGTCCATTTTTGACCTACATCAAAAGCTGTTCCTGCATAATGTTGACTTTGACTTCCATGCCCACCTTCCCATGGCCTTTTAAATGCATATCCTACTGGTATTGGTGCTCCATATAGATATCTTTGAGAATTCCACGATAACATTGTATTTTTTGTTGTCCATAAAGTTGAACTATTACTTGAACCTCTGAATTCTCGTACTAGCAATGTATTATTTGTATTATATGGCATTGGCTGACTTTCTCCTCTATAATATGTTTCCATTCTGTCTGTGCTGTTGTTGTATACTATTATTTTTCCCATTACATTTCCTCCCATAAATATATTTATAATATTTAATGAAAACTTAATAAAATAGATCTTAAAAAGCAAACATACTTTTAAATTATTTATAAT
>ENA-UOJD01003875-UOJD01003875.1-human-gut-metagenome-genome-assembly--contig:-P48-NODE-3875-length-10406-cov-8.171095_pt1 | contig 10406 bp, 7 predicted proteins | sample MGYA00242342_ERZ723889 | MGnify/ENA metagenome assembly ERZ723889
CCTGCCAAGCGCAGCTTTCAGGCCATCCGCATTGCCGTGAACGACGAGCTGGGCGAGCTTCCGCCGATGCTCGACGCGGCGGAGAAAAATCTGAAACCGGGCGGACGGCTCGCGGTCATCACGTTCCACTCGCTCGAAGACCGCATCGTCAAGAAGAAATTACAGGAGCTTGCACAGGGCTGCATCTGCCCGCCGGAATTTCCGGTGTGCGTGTGCGGACGAAAGCCAAAGGTCAAGCTCATCACAAGAAAGCCCATCGTTTCGGGCGAAGAAGAACTCGCAGAGAATCCCCGTGCCCGCAGCGCCAAGCTGCGCGTCGCGGAAAAGTGCTGACAACAGCCGAAAATACGCAAAAGAAAGGAGATCGCCATGGCCAGCCGCAGAGAGCAGAACATGAAATACCGCCGCTACAGCGGACGAGTCAATGGCAATCTCGCTTACGATCCCGCCTACGAAGAGCGCCAGCGCAGGCTGCGCCGCGAGCGTGAATATGAGCGCGAGCACGAGCGTCAGCGCGAGGAATTCATGCGTCCCCCGCAGCGGAAGGTGCAGAAAAAGGCTGCGCCCGTCCGCCGTCAACGCGAAAAGGTCTCGCTCGGCACGCTGTGCGGCTTTATGGCGCTGGCCGCAATGGTCGCGCTGATGATCATGTGCCGCGCACAGCTGACGGAAATCTCCGCGCAGGTCGTCTCCGTGCAGAAGGAGATCTCCGCGCTCGAGGACGAGCATGTCGCGCTGCTCACGCGCTACGAAAAAACCTTTGACCTCACCACCATCAAGGAGGCGGTGGCCGCGGCCGGTATGGCCAAGCCCAGCGCCTCGCAGGTCTACTACATCGACCTGTCGGAGCCCGACAGCGTGGTCGTCTACCAGCAGAAGAGCCAGAACGTTTTGTCGCGGGTGCTCACGTCGCTTGGCAACGGCGTATGCGCAGTGGTGGAATATTTCAAATGAGCGAAGCTATACATAAGGAGTAAGGAGCTTCCTTACTCCTTTTCCATTTTTAAGGAGGATGAACGACTGTGGCACCACGCCCCCAGAACCAGAAAAGACGGCCCGAATCCGCGCGCCGCGCAAACCGCATCATTCAGACAAGAACGCTGCTGCTTCTGGGCGCGTTCGGCGTGCTGACGTTTGTGCTGCTCTTCACCCAACTCTATCACTGGCAGATCACCGAGCATGACGAGCTCCAGTCCGTCGCTGTGCGCCAGCAAACGCTGCGCACCACGGTGGAGGCGAGCCGCGGCACGATCTACGATCGAAACGGCACGATCCTCGCGATGTCCGCCTCGGCGGAGGATATTTTCATCTCTCCGAAGGAGATCATCGAAAACGATCAGGATCAAAACCTGATCGCCAACGGCCTTGCTGAAATTCTGGACCTTGACCCCGCTGACATCCTCAAAAAGATGGAGAAAACGAACTCGCAGTACGAAGAGCTCAAGAAAAAGGCGGACGATGAGCTTGCCGACAAGGTGCGCGAATTCATCAATGAGAACGACCTCAAGGGCGTTTTCATTCGTCCGACGAGCAAGAGGACCTATCCCAAGGGGACGCTCGCCTCTCAGGTCATCGGCTTTACCAATGACCTCGGCGGTGCGATGGGCCTTGAGGCGGCGTACAACGACGAGCTGACCGGCGAGAACGGTATGGTCGTCACCGCGCGCGACCGCGACGGCCGCTCCGTGCTCTACCAGTACGACCAGTATTTCGACGCGGAAAACGGCTGCGACCTGCACACGACGCTCGACACGACCATCCAGTATTACCTTGAGAAAGGTGTGCAGGAGCTTGAGGCGCGCTTCGGCACTGGCAAGGGCGCCGAGGGCATCGTCATGGATGTCAACACCGGCGCGGTGCTGGCGATGGCGTCGCTGCCGACCTACGACTTGAATTCCCCCGGCACGGTCTACAACGACTTTCTGACCTCCGGCATGACGGAGGAGCAGGTCCTCGAAAACATGAGAGACCTTCTCAACAAGCAGTGGCGCAGCAAGGCCATCAACGACACCTACGAGCCGGGCTCCACGTTCAAAACACTGACGCTTGCGATGGCACTTGAGGAAAACGTTGTCGACCTGAACACGGGCTTTTATTGCAGCGGCAGCGTGAAGATTGAGGGCGAGACCATCAACTGCTCCAAGCGCGCGCCCGGTCACGGCCAGCAAAACCTGACGCAGGCGTTCGCCAACTCCTGCAACCCCGCGTTCATCAACATCGGCCTTCGCATCGGCAACGACAAGTTTTACCAGTACATGCTGGACTTTGGCCTGACGGAGAAGACCGGCATCGACACCACGGGTGAGGCCAGCGGCTTCGTCAACAGCGAAATTAAATATTCGACGCTGGCGCTGGCGTGCTACGCCTTCGGCCAGAACTTCAACGTCACGCCCATCGCGCTGCTGGCGGCGCAGTGCGCCTGCGTCAACGGCGGCTACCTCTATACGCCCTATCTTGCCGAAGAGATCACCGACCAGGACGGCAACGTCGTCTCCAAGCACGACTCCACGCCCATCCGTCAGGTCGTCTCCGAGGAGACGTCCGCGCTTGTGCGCGACATTATGGAGTACGAGGTCACAAGCGGCACGGGCAAGAACGGTCAGGTCGCGGGCTACCGCATCGGCGGCAAGACCGGCACAGCCGATAAGGTCGGCGGCGGCGTCATCGTCTCGTTCGTGTGCTTCGCCCCCGCGGATGACCCGCAGGTGATGATGCTCCTGACGCTCGACGAGCCGAGCAAGTGGACCGGTACCTACGTTTCCGGCGGTAACATGGTCGCCCCCGTGGCGAGTTCCGTCATGGGCGAGATCCTGCCGTATCTCGGCATTGAGCCGAGCTACACCGCTGAAGAGCTCGTCGGCGCGGATAAGACTGTGCCGAACGTCGTCGGCCTCAGTAAGGACGCGGCGGCCGAGCGCCTGAGCGCGAACGGCTTCAGCTTCCGCACCGTCGGCAGCGGCGATACCGTCACCGACCAGACGCCCGCAGGCGGCGCGATCGTACCGAACAGCGCGGAGATCATCCTCTACCTCGGCGCGGAGAAGTCGACTGACAAGTGCATCGTCCCGAACGTCGTGGGCGACAGCGCCGCGACCGCGAACCAGAAGATCGTGAACGCGGGGCTCATCATGGGCGTTTCCGGCGCGACGAACGCAAGCTCGTCCACGGTGCGCGCCATCTCGCAGAGCATCGCCGCGGGCACGGAAGTCGAGGCCGGTACGGTCGTGCGCGTCCAGTTCAGCGACAGCTCGGTGCGCGACTAAAGACAGCAAGACCCAATTCCGAAAGGAATTTTTGAAAACGCAGTTATCTGAGCTTGTTTCCGTATTGGAAGAAAAGGAAGTGCGTGCGCCGCAGGATCTGACGATCAGCGGCCTTGCGCTCGATTCCCGCGAAACAGGGGAAGGAACGCTCTTTTTCGCCCTGCCGGGGGAAAAAGAGAACGGCGGCGACTATATCGCCGAAGCAAAGGCGCGCGGCGCGGTCTGCGCCGTGTGCGAGCAGCCGCCGGAAACGGAGATCCCCTACATTCTTGTGCCCAATGCGCACAAAGCGCTTGCGCTTTGCGCGGCGGTATGGTATGGTACTCCGGCGGGAAAACTCACCGTGGTCGGCGTGACCGGCACAAACGGCAAAACGACCACGACGTATCTTATCAAACAGCTCTTGGAGCGCACAAAGGGCGCGAAGGTCGGCCTGATCGGCACAAATCAGAATTTGATCAGTGACAAGACCATCCCGACCGACCGCACAACGCCCGACGCGCTGACCGTGCAGCGCCTGCTCGCCCAGATGGTCGATGCGGGCTGCACCTATGCCGTGATGGAGGTCTCGTCCCACGCGCTGATGCAGAGCAGGGTAGAAGGAATCCGATTCCGCGTCGGTGTTTTCACGAACCTGACGCAGGATCATCTTGACTACCACGGCACGATGGAGGCCTACTGTGATGCAAAGTCGCGGCTTTTCGACCAGTGTGACATCGCCTGCGTCAACGGTGACGATGCGTGGACGGAGCGCTTGCTCGCCCGCTTTACGAGCGAGCGGATTACATTCGGGCAGGGCATGACGAATGACCTTGTCGGCTGGCGTGCCCGCTACGAAAACGACTGTGTGCGCTTTACCGCCTGCACCGACCTCGACCACGAGGAGACGAAGATCGGCATCCCCGGCGGCTTTTCGCTCTATAACGCGCTCGCGGCGCTCTGCGCCGTGCAGGCGCTCGGCGTGCCGCTTTCCGACGCGGCAAAAGCGCTGACGGAATGTGTCGGCGTTAAGGGGCGGTGCGAGGTCGTACCGCTTGATGCACCGTTCACCGTCATCATTGACTATGCGCATACGCCCGACGGGCTCAAAAATATTCTCTCTACGGTCTGCGGCTTTGCCGACGGGCGCGTCATCGCGCTCTTTGGCTGCGGGGGAGACCGCGATAAGACGAAGCGACCCCGCATGGGCCGCATTGCCGCGGCGCTCTCGGACTTCGTTGTCCTCACGAGCGACAATCCCCGCACCGAAGACCCTTACACCATCCTGCGCGATGTGCTCCCCGCCATTTTGGAGAGCAGAACGCCGTTCGCCGTCATCGAAAACCGGCGCGAGGCCATCGGCTTTGCTCTGCGCGAGGCGAAAGCGCGCGACGTCGTCGTCCTCTGCGGCAAGGGGCACGAGACCTATCAGGAGATCGGAACGATAAAATACCACCTCGACGAGAGGGAGGTCGTGCGCGAGAGGTTCGCGCAAGTACAAAGGAAGGACGCCGCCGACGCGGCGAAGGAAAACGAACATGAAGATCATCATTGCCTGCATACTGAGCTTCGCGGTCTCCGCGATCACGGGAAAATTTCTGGTCCCTGAGCTGAGAAAGCTCAAGGCCGGACAGAGCATCCGCGAGGACGGCCCCACCTGGCACGCCGGAAAGGCCGGCACGCCGACGATGGGCGGCTTAATGTTCATCCTCGGCATCTTCGTCTCTATCCTGATCTGCGGCTGGAAGGGCATGATGGCGGGGGACTTTAAGCACCTCTACATCTTCTTTTTTGCGCTGATCTTCGGCGGCATCGGCTTTTTAGACGACTTTGAAAAGGTGAAGCACAAGCAGAACCTCGGCCTCACGGCCATCCAGAAGTTCCTGCTCCAGCTCGCCGCGGCGGTCGCGTTCCTCTGCCTGATGCGCTTTGAGGGCATGCTGACGCCGAACCTCTACGTGCCGTTTTTCAACACGCAGATCGTCATGAGCTGGTGGGTGTACATGGTGTTTGCGGCGTTTGTCATCGTCGGCACGGTCAACGCCGTCAACATCACGGACGGCATCGACGGCTTGGCCGGCAGCGTGACGGTGCCGGTCGGCCTGTTTTTCACCGTGCTCGCCATCTGGTGGCAGGGCTATGAGCAGCTCGGCATTTATGCTGCGGCGCTCGTCGGGGGAATTCTCGGCTTCCTCATCTATAATTTCCACCCCGCTAAGGTCTTCATGGGCGACACAGGCTCGCTGTTCCTCGGCGGCACGGTGGCGGCGCTGGCCTTTGCCTACGATATGCCGCTTGTGCTGATCCCCGTCGGCTTTGTCTACATCTGCGAGACGCTGTCCGACATTTTGCAGGTCATCTACTTCAAAGCCACGCACGGCAAGCGCCTTTTCAAAATGGCGCCGCTGCACCACCACTTTGAGCTCTGCGGCTGGAGCGAGGTGAAGCTTGTCGCTGTGTTCACCAGCGTGAGTGCGCTGTGCTGTCTGGCGGCGCTGTTCGGAGTACTCAACAGATTTCATTTTTGAGAAACGGCAAGCCGTTTCTCAAAAATGAGAGGGGATGCGCGGCGCTCTGTGCCTCGCCGCCCTTGGCGGCTCGACACTCACTCTGCGAGAAGTATTTTTTGCCACGCACCGGTCGCGGCGAAAAATGATTAAAAATATTTCGCGCCTGCGGGCGCGAAAGTCTGCGACGCTTGGTTGCAAAATGGAGGCAAACTCGCGCAGAGCGCGAGTTTGCAATCAGTATGAAAGGGGGAAGACTGCATGACCAAGGAAGAACGCTTGCTGCGGCAAGAGCAGCGCGAGCGGGCGAAGGCCATCGAGGCGGCGGCGCGCGAAGCGGGCCGCGGACCGCTGGACCTTCCGTATCTTCTGCTGGTGCTTACGCTCGTGGGCGCGGGCCTGATCATGCTGTTTTCCGCCAGTTTCCCCTCGGCCTACTATGAAGAGGGTAACCCCGCGTACTACCTCATCCGTCAGGGCATTTTTGCGATCCTCGGTATCACGGCGATGTTTATTGTCGGCAAGATCAATTACGAGCGCTATCGCGCGGTGGCGAAGATGCTGCTGATCTTTTCCATCATCCTGCTGGTGCTCGTTCTGATCCCGGGCATCGGCACGGGCCGACTGACGCACGGCGCGCAGCGCTGGATCCGCATCGGCTCGTTCCAGTTCCAGCCCTCCGAGATTGCCAAGGTCGGCATTATCCTCTATTTTGCCGATAGCATTTCAAAGAAAAAAGACAAAATGGCCACATTTCGTGAAGGTATCGTACCGTATGCCGCTATCCTCGGCGTGATTGCGGCGCTGATGGCGAAGGAGCCGCACTTTTCCGGTATGGTGCTGCTGCTCGGCGTCGGCGCGGTGATGATGTACGTCGGCGGTATCCGCAACTACTGGGTCGGTCTCGGCTTTGCGCTGGTGCTGCTGGTGATCTACGCCTTTGCGACCGGCATCATCACCTACAACTCGAGCCGAATCGACATCTGGCTCGACCCGTTCAACGAAGAGTGGATGCGCGATAAGGGCTATCAGATCCGGCAGAGCTTGCTCTCCATCGGTTCGGGCGGGTTGTTCGGACTGGGCCTTGGCAAGAGCCGGCAGAAGTTTCTGTTCCTGCCCGAAGAGCACAACGACTTTATTTTCGCCATCATCTGCGAGGAGCTCGGCCTTGTCGGCGCGACGATCATCATGGTCATGTTCGCGCTGCTCATCATCCGCGGCTACTGGATCGCCCTGCACGCGCGCGACCGCTTCGGAAGCCTTCTTGCCGTCGGCGTGACGACGCAGATCGCCTTGCAGGTATTCCTGAACATCGCGGTCGTAACGAATCTGATCCCGAACACGGGTATTTCGCTGCCGTTTTTCAGCTACGGCGGCACGGCGCTTGCCGTGCAGCTGGCCGAGGTCGGCATCGTACTGAGCGTTTCGCGCCAGATGCGCTGACGCGGGAAGGAGAAAACGGCTATGAAGGTCATCTTTACCTGCGGCGGCACGGCAGGACACGTCAACCCCGCGCTCGCGCTCGCGGGCTATATGCGGGAAAAGGACGCGGGCACGCAGATCTTATTCGTCGGCGCGGAGCGCGGACTGGAGCGCGATTTGATCGCGCACACGGACTATCCGTTCCATACGGTGAACATTTCATCGTTCCACCGCTCGTTCAAGCCCGCGGAGATCAAGCACAACCTTGTCTCGCTCAAAAATCTCGCCCACGCCGAGCGTGAGGCGAACGCGATCTTAAATGATTTTCACCCCGACCTGATCGTCGGCACCGGCGGCTACGCGAGCTATCCGCTCGTGCGCTACGGCGCGAAGGCGGGCATCCCCACGGCGGTGCATGAGTCAAACATTGTGCCGGGGCTGACGACGCGGCAGTTAGAGCCCCACTGCGACCGCATCATGGTTGGCTTTGAGGACTGCCGCGCGCACTACAAGCACCCCGAAAAGGTGGTCGTGACCGGTACGCCCGTGCGCGGTGACTTCTTCACGATCAGCAAGCAGCAGGCGAAGGAAAAGCTCGGCATGAACGACGGGCGCAAGCTCATCGTCTCGTTCTGGGGCAGCCTCGGGTCGAACGCAATGAACCGCGCGATGGCGGAGTTTCTGGCGCTTGAGAGCGCGAAGGAGCCCTTTTACCATATCCACGGCGTCGGCGAGATCTGCTGGAAGCCGATGCAGCAGTGGATGCACGATGACGGGCTGGAGATCACCGAGCATCCCGCGCTCGACGTGCGCGAGTACATCTACGACATGGCGACTGTCATGCGCGCCGCCGACCTCGTTATCTGCCGCGCGGGCGCGTCTACGCTCAGCGAGCTGACGGCGCTCGGCGTTCCGGCGATACTTGTGCCGTCGCCCAACGTGACGAACCACCATCAGGAGAAGAACGCGGCGCTGCTCGGCGACCACGGCGCGGCGCTCGTGCTGCCGGAAGAGGGCCTTGACGGCAAGAAGCTCTTTGCCGCCGCGGCGGGCATCCTGAACGATCCGCAGCGGATGGAGACGATGTCTCAAAACATGGCGGCGCTCGGCATCCCCGACGCGACCAAGCGCATCTACGACACAGTGATGACGCTGCTCAAGTGAAAGAGAATAAAAAGGAAGCGAGCCGTGAGGCTCGCTTCCTTTACTTTTGACGCTTTATTCCGCCTTCAAAATGAAGTCCATATAGATGGGATTGTGGTCGGAGTAGCGGTAGCCCGCGTCAACGACGTCGGCGGAGACGGCTTCGACGTTGTCGGAGACGAGGAAGCCGTCGACCGTCACGCGGAAGGTCGTCTCCTCGTTGTAGGGTTCGTTGGCCGTGCGGCAGGTGGCGACGGGATGGCTGACGTCAAACGGCACGACGAGGGAGAGCCCGTCGGGGATCGTCCCCTCGGGGATGGGCTGCGCCCAGGTGTCGTTCTCGCCGCCCGCAACGCCGAAGATCTCGGCAGAATTGCCGAGCAGGTCCTTGTTAAAGTCGCCGCCCGCGACGCAGTAGTTGCCGTTTTCATATTCCGCCAGCATATCGGCGCAGAGCATTTCAAGCTGCGCGGTCGCGATCGTGCCGTCGGACGTGTAGGCCGAAAGATGCAGGTTATAGAGCACCAGCTCCCTGCCGTTTTCCATCGGGATGCGGCTGACGGAGTAGCAGCGATCGAGGTCGACAAGCTTCATGATGCCCGTCTCGATCGGCAGCGAGCGGCGCACGGCGGAAGAGATCGGGTGGCGTGAGAGCGTCAGGATACCGGACTGGTTTGCGCCGTGGGGGTTAATAAGAGGATAAAAGAGGTACGGGCTGTCGTAATTCTGCGCGAATACCTTGTTAAATTCGCTGTTTTCCATCACATCGTCGAGATAAGCGTCCTCTGCGATGTGCCAGCTGCGCGTGCCGTAGATATCGACCTCCTGAAAGAGCGCAAAGTCGGGCGAAAGGTCCTTGACGAGCGAGACCTCGCCGCGCATATTCTCATCAACGGCTTGCCTGCTGCGGGCGCGGCTCTCCTTGCCGCCGTCCATGAAGAAGCTGTAATCGGCGCTGTACGCGCCGAAGCCCACGTTGGCCGACGAAACGCGATAGGTGACGCCGGTCTGCGGCGCGCCCTCCATCGGTGCGGCAGATGCGGCGTCGCAGTGCACCACGCTGAGCGTCTGCCAGTCCTCCACGCGGTAGTACGCGGCAAAGACATAGATGACGTAAGCCAGCACGATCAAAACGAGCGCCAACAGAATATAGAGCGCGACTTTGAGCGTTTTTTTCATGAAAAAAGACTCCTTTCGGGGAGAAATACAGTAGTCTCATTTTGCCACAAAGCGGGCGGGAAAGCAAGGCAAAAAGAAGTTGACGCGCCGCGGTAAAATGGCTATACTGAAAATGCCTAACTATTGCCCTGTGAAAACCGGCAGTCACCCATTTTCCGCAAAAGCCATACGATGGAAAAGTAATGTGCTTGCGGGAGGGAACATGATGTGTGAGCTGTTGGTAGAGGGCGGGGAGCGCCTGTACGGAGAACTCACGATACAAGGCTCAAAAAACAGTGTGCTGCCGATTTTGGCGGCGACGCTTTTGTGCGCGGACACCTGCGTGATCGAAAATTGTCCGAAGCTGCGGGACGTGGATGCGTCCGTTGCCATTTTGCGGCACTTGGGCTGCTGCACGCACTGGGAGGACAGTGCGCTCGTGGTCGATACAGCGCGCATGGACCGCGCGGTCGTGCCCGACGCACTGATGCGAGAGATGCGCTCGTCGGTCATCTTTCTCGGCGCGATTCTGGCGCGCTGCAAGGAAGCGACGATCTGTTATCCCGGCGGCTGCGAGCTGGGGCCGCGTCCCATTGACCTGCACTTAAGCGCCCTGAGCGCCTTGGGGGCAGAGATCAGGGAGACGGGCGGCGAGCTCAAGTGCCGCGGCGGAACGCTTCTCGGGAGCGATGTGTACTTACCCATGCCGAGCGTGGGCGCGACGGAAAACGCGCTCCTCTGCGCCTGCGGCGCAGACGGCGTGACGACGATCTACAACGCCGCGCGCGAGCCGGAGATCGTCGATTTACAGAACTTTATCAACACGATGGGCGGCAACGTCCGCGGCGCGGGCGGTTCAATCATCACAGTCGAGGGAAGGCGCGCGCTGCACGGCGGGAAATACCGCATCATCGCCGACCGCATCGTGGGCGCG
>ENA-UOJD01003876-UOJD01003876.1-human-gut-metagenome-genome-assembly--contig:-P48-NODE-3876-length-10406-cov-3.960004_pt1 | contig 10406 bp, 7 predicted proteins | sample MGYA00242342_ERZ723889 | MGnify/ENA metagenome assembly ERZ723889
CCGCCGGTCACAGCCGCATTGACCTCAGGCATCGAGCCAATCCTCAATCCGGTTCTTGCTGCCATCATCTGCGGTGAAACCATTGGTCCTATGTCCCTGGCAGGGGGCGTTCTCGTTGTCTGTTCTGTTCTGGGCTACAGTCTCAGCCAGATCAAACAGCCCTCTGTTCCCGGCTAAATAGTCCTATTTGTCATGGTTGCTCAATCTATAAGAACGAGACGAAACATGCTTGTCTCATTATCCGCAAAAAAGAATGTGCCTTATCAGCACATTCTTTTTTTGTAAGTATGAACAAAATAGATAATTTCTGCAATCGCCGTAATCCCCCAGGAAAAAATATAAAGAGAATACAAGGATAATATCGTATGGAAATAAGCAAACACCGTATAAATCCACACAACTCTGAACACACAGGAACCCAGGATCACAATAATCATCGGGATCATACTCTTGCCGAGAGCTCTCGAAGCCATAATCGTACAATCCATAAAAGCAGAAAATCCATAGCAGACCCCCATAATAGACAAGCGGATCATACCTGCCTCAATAACATCTGCATCTGTCGAGAACAACGATAGAAATTGTTGACCGAACACCACAAGCCCGATTCCCATGATCATACCAATGCCAAAGGAATAGGCCAGACTGATGAGATAACTGTTCCTGACACGTTTTCTGTTGCCGGCACCAAAGTTCTGTCCCATAAAACTACTACAGGCAGTATAAAAGGCCGCCATTACATCATAAACAAGCGCATCCGCATTGGCAGCTGCTGCATTACCCGCCACCATGGTGGCATCAAAGGAATTCACGCCGGCCTGCACAAACAGATTGGCAATCTGGAAAATAGCATTCTGGAATCCCGCCGGAATACCAATTCTGATAATGTTCACCGTTTTACTTCTGTTCAGCCTCAGCTCCGACCGCTTCAAGCCGTAAATATCTTTTGTTCTGAAAAGCGCTGCCGCAACTAAGAATGCGGACAGATACTGAGAAATAATACTTGAAACCGCAACCCCTGCCACACCCATATGACAGACAATGACAAAAAAGAGATTCAGTATAATATTCACAACGCCTGCCATGGACAAATACTTCAGCGGCCGCTTCGTATCCCCCGCCGCACTGAATACCGCATTACCAAAATTGTATACAGCCAGCGCCGGCATACCAAGAAAGTAAATCCGTATGTACAGCACTGCACCATCGATCAATTCCGGCTTCGTATTCAAAAGCTGCAGAATCCCCTTAGAAAATACTGCCCCGATGAGCAGCAGTACCAATCCTGTCAGAACACTGAACAGCAGCGCTGAATGAACTGTCTCGCGGACCCCCTTCCTGTCACCGGATCCGAGATACAAGGCAGTCAGAACATTGATACCTCCGGAAACACCGATCAGAAAGCTTGTAAACATCGTTACAAGAATCGTCGTAGAGCCAACAGAACCAAGTGCAGAAGCTCCTGCGAAACGTCCCACAACAGCAATATCCGCCACATTAAAAAGCACCTGCAAAAGATTGGATACAATAAGCGGTGCACTGAAAAATAAAATCTTCCGGGCCAGCGGCCCCTTTGTCAGATCCTGATTATCCCGTGTCATTTACTACCTCCCCAATAAGCTCCAATCATTATACAGCCTTTTTTCTTAAAAATCTACCAGTTTTTCCCATAATTTCTCAATATAAGTCCTTAACTCATATTTTTGATAGTTTATCGTTTTTAAGCTAAAATACTTGTGAAAAAATGCCATCAATGTTATAGTAATATTTGATGTTGTTATCAATACTATATAAGGAAGTGACAAAATGTTAGAAATAGAACATTTATCCTTTGATGTCCAGGATGAAGGCCGTCAGTCCGAAATCCTTTCCGACATCAGTTTTCATGTAGCCGACGGTGAAATGCTGGTCATCACCGGCCCAAACGGCGGCGGCAAATCTACACTTGCCAAACTGCTCATGGGAATCAATGAATCAACTGCCGGCAAGATCATTTTAAACGGTGAAGATATCACCGGTCTTTCTATCAACGAACGTGCACAGGCCGGAATCGGCTTTGCATTCCAGCAGCCGCCGCGTTTTAAAGGTATGACCGTCCGTCGTCTTTTAAACCTTGCTGCTGGCAGAAGCCTCAGCGAAAACGAATGCTGCGGCCTTTTAAGCAGTGTCGGTCTCTGTGCTCAGGAGTACATTGACCGCGAAGCGGATGCAACCCTTTCAGGGGGCGAGATGAAACGTATCGAAATTGCAACTGTTCTTGCTAAACCGCATAACCTCTGCATTTTTGATGAGCCGGAAGCCGGTATCGATCTCTGGAGCTTTTCTATGCTGATCAAGAAGTTCGAACAGATCCACAAGGAGAAGAAAGAGAGCCTGATCCTTATCTCCCATCAGGAACGCATTATCCGCATGGCAGACAGAATCATGGTCATCTCCGACGGCAAGATTGACAGAATCGGACCTGCAGAAGAGATTCTGCCAACACTTTTAGACTCCTCATCTCAGGAAGCCTGCTGCTATGGTCAGCAGAAAGGAGGCGACTACTGTGAAGCTTAATCAGGTAACAGAAGATGTATTAAAAGTCATCGACTCTTATGGATTCAAACAGGAGGGTGCCTACAATCTCCGTTTAAACGGTATGGCAGTCTGTCACGGTGACAGCCGGCACATCGCTATTGTGAAGAAAACAGATCTTCCGGGCATCGATATCAAAATCAGCGGCGAAGCACAGAACGAGCAGGTGCACATTCCTGTTGTCATGTCTGAACCGGGACTCGACGTTGTCTACAACGATTTTTATGTGGAAGACGGTGCAGACGTCACTATCGTAGCCGGCTGCGGTATCCACGGTGAAGGCTGCAGCGAAACCCGCCATGACGGTATCCATACCTTCCATGTCGGCAAGAATGCCAATGTCAAATATGTTGAGAATCATTACGCAGAAGGCAATGGCACCGGCGGCAAAATCTTAAACCCTGTCACAAAGATCTATGTAGGTGAAAACTCCGTCTTCACGCTGGAGACAACCCAGATCAAAGGGGTTGATTCCACCAAGCGTGAGACATTTGTGGAACTCGGACCAAATGCAAAGCTTTTTGTCACAGAAAAGCTCATGACACATGATGCCCAGCATGCCATCTCCAACATGGAAGTAAAATTAAACGGCGAAGGCAGCTCAGCCCGCATTGTTTCCCGTTCCGTTGCCAAAGGTACATCCAATCAGATCTTCCATCCAAAGGCCATCGGCAACAATGCCTGCCATGCCCATGTACAGTGCGACTCCATCATTATGGACAAAGCATCCATCAGCTCCATTCCTGAGATCAATGCCAACCATATTGATGCACAGATCATCCATGAAGCAGCCATCGGCCGTATCAACGATGAACAGCTGATCAAGCTCCGTACATTCGGTATGACCGAGGAGGAAGCAGAATCCGTTATCATCGAGAACTTCCTCAATTAATATCACCCTTAGATTCAAAAAACAAAAATACTGTATGAACCATTTATTCCTGTTCATACAGTATTTTTGTTATCAGTTATTTAGTTGAACATCTACCTGTTGTTTCTTCTTAATAATTTTCTTGGCAGTTTTCTTATTCTTTGTCTGTTTCTGAGTTTTAGATTCAGTTTTTGCTTCGGTCTTTGATTTTGATTCGGTCTTTGTCTGAACCTGTACTGCAGTCTTTGTCTTTGATTCCGATTTTGTATCCGATACATTCTTAGCCTCGGCCTGAGTTTCTGTCTCAGAAGCTGCTGTCTTCGCGCCAAGTACCGGTGTAGCGCTGCTGTCCTTCTTATCTTCATCTTCTGAATCCTTCTTCGCCAGTACTACTTTCGTACCGCTGACAATGTCTTCCATCGGATTCTTGCGCTGAAGCTCACTGCTTGTTCCATTGCCCTGAAGATACAGTAATGGATTGACAGCGACACCATTCTCTTCTACCTGGAAATGAAGGTGATTGCCCGTTGAGTTGCCTGTCGAACCACTCAGACCAATCTGCTGGCCTTTCTCAACATGGTCACCCCCTTTCACATCCATCTCAGAATGATGCATGTACTTTGTCACCAGTCCATCACCGTGATCAATCGTAATCAGATTACCGGCAGTTCCTGCATAGCCTACAAAGATAACAGTACCACTTTCTGCCGCATATGTCGGAATATTCTCATCACCGGTACCAAGATCAATTCCCTTATGGAACTTATTATCAAAATCTCGGAAACCGAAGTTGCTTGTCACAACTGCTCCCGGACAAGGATCTGCAAATCGGCCGATCATATCTGAGAAGTCCTTCAGTGTCATATCATCCAGACGATACAGATCATATAACTCCATCAGTTTGATCAGACTCTTGCCATAATACAAATCAGTGGCCCATCGCTGACCGATACGCACTGCAAATGTATTGGCATCATTGACACCCTTGATCAGATCGCTGTAATTATTCTTCAGCAGTTTCGCTCTATCCTCAATTGCTTCGGTGTATGTATTGTATGCTCTGAAACCGGCAGATGTTGAATAAATCTGTCCGCTCTCTGTCATCTCTGACGTACGCATAGAAACACTGCCCGCTGTACCGGTTCCTTTAATACCAAAAAGGTTGCAGTACCCGTAAGCCAATCCTGAAAGGCCCTGTCCTTTCTTACCGCCCGGTCCATAAGTACCAAAACCGGATTCCTGAATAATCTGTGCGATTGTAACAGATGCAGGATAGCCATATTCATCCTGGGTCTTTAACGCGCCAACTACCATCTCCTGTGTAATAAAAGAAGGTAAACCCTTGACCGGTACGTCTACATTGTACTGTACTCTTTCACCAATCTTGGAAAAGACACTTGATTTCTTATAGGAAGCAGACTGTGTTGTCTCTGAAGTCTTCTTATCATCTTTCTTCACAACCGTCTTTTTATCATCCTTCTTATTGTCCTTCTTGTTGTCTTTCTGCTGATTATTCTTGTTGTTCTTTATAACTTTATTCGGTTTCTTATCTCCGTTGGTGTTTCCTGTTTCTGTCTCTATGATATCATCCGGTGCATTCTTCATCACCTGGCCTGTAACAGGATCTATCTTATCACCATCTGTATTATACAGATAACCTGTCTCTTTATCATAAATGATATCGCCGCTCTTCAACATATCACTGACCTTATCTGAAATAGCCTGCATCTTGCCATCCGCATCTCGTGCTTCTGACACGATTGCATCAGTCTCGGTTTCAGTCTCGGTTTCAGTTTCCGTCTCAGTCTCAGTCTCAGTCTCGGTCTCGGTTTCAGTTCCCGTCTCGGTTTCAGTTTCTGTCTCCGTCCCAGTCTCTGTCTCGATTTCTGAAGCAGCTGTCACATCCGCATTGTCTTCAGATACTGCTGCAGCCTCTTGTGCAAACGCGGCCATAGGCTGTCCGGCAAGCATCGCAGCAATCATGACACCGGCTGCGTACCGTTTCCATGTACACTTCTTCAATTCTTGTCAGTCTCCTTTTCTAATCTCATTGTTGCCATTTAATACTTCGGTTCTCACATTACAGTTAGAAACGACCATGTTATATTATACTCTTTTTTTACCAGTGCTGTCAACCCCGATTGGTAAGTTATCGCTAACACTATTTGTTTAAGCCTCATCCTCTGTATGCTCTTTTGAAATGTGAGGCAGCTGCCATCGGCTGTTTGCCTGTTATCAGGATGTGTGCTGTGGAATATTCCAATTATATCCTGTTTTTTATCAAAAATCACCCAACAATTACCGCAAATTGTTTATTTTCCGTGTCGTTTCTAATTTAAATCATGTATAATAGATAAATGAGATACTAAACGCATCAAGCTCAAAGCATCAGCAGCTGAAAGGAACGAATTTATGAAAAGCGAAAACACCAGATACCGTCTGGCTCAATCTATGGCCGAATGTATGCGAACAACACCTGTCGAAAGTATCACGATTCGTCAGATTGTCGACAAATGCGGCGTCACACGTCAGACCTTTTACCGTAATTTTATTGATAAATATGACCTGATCAACTGGTACTTTGAAAAACTGCTGGACAAATCCTTTGAACATATGGGACGAGGCAAAACCGTCTTTGAAGGACTTGAACGCAAATTTACCTATATCAGAGATGAACAGGTATTTTTTGCTGCTGCCTTTAAGTATGACAATCAGAATTCTCTCCGTGAACATGATTATCAGCTGATTCTTCAGTTTTATGAACAGCTGATTCTTGAGAAGGAAGGCCATATGCCGGATCCAGAGCTTCATTTCCTTCTCCGCATGTATTGCAGAGGTTCTATAGCCATGACTGTTGACTGGGTGCTGACGGGCATGAAATTGACGCCTTCCGAACTGGCCGCTCTGCTTACAGACGCGATTCCGCCTAAGCTGGCAGAAATTTTGTTATAACGTTACATTTCACCTTTTCTGTCACTTTCTTTTTTTGTTTTTAATTGTTAAACTAATATCAGAAATTAAAACAACAACACAACAAAAAAGGAGATTTTAATTATGGCAAATCGTATTATGTTGAATGAAACTTCTTATCATGGTTCAGGTGCTATCCAGGAAATCGCTGCAGAAGCAAAGGCTCACGGCTTCAAAAAAGCTTTTGTATGCTCCGATCCCGATCTCGTAAAATTCAATGTTACTTCCAAAGTAACAGACATTCTGACTGCTAATGATTTAACATTCGAACTTTATACAGATATCAAAGCCAATCCTACTATTGAAAATGTTCAACATGGTGTTCAGGCATTCAAAGCATCCGGTGCCGATTATATTATCGCCATCGGCGGCGGTTCATCCATGGATACATCCAAAGCCATCGGCATCATCATCGCGAATCCTGAATTTGAAGATGTCAGAAGTCTGGAAGGTGTTGCACCGACAACAAAACCTTGTGTTCCGATCATTGCCGTTCCAACAACAGCCGGCACTGCAGCAGAAGTAACCATCAACTATGTCATCACAGATGTTGAAAGAAAACGTAAATTTGTCTGCGTAGACCCTCACGATATGCCGATCATTGCCATTGTTGATCCGGATATGATGTCCTCCATGCCAAAGGGTTTAACAGCTGCCACAGGTATGGATGCCCTGACACATGCCATCGAAGGCTATACAACAAAGGCTGCATGGGAAATGACAGATATGTTCCATCTGAAAGCCATTGAAATCATTTCCAGATCTCTCCGCGGTGCTGTTGCCAATACAAAAGAAGGCCGCGAAGGTATGGCTCTCGGCGAATACATTGCAGGAATGGGCTTCTCCAACGTCGGACTTGGTATCGCACATTCCATGGCTCACACCCTGGGTGCTGTTTATGATACCCCACACGGCGTTGCCTGCGCAATGATGCTTCCGATCGTTATGGAATACAATCAGGAATGCACCGGTGAAAAATATCGTGAGATTGCCCGTGCTATGGGCGTCAAAGGTGTCGATGCTATGACACAGGAAGAATACCGCAAGGCTGCTATTGACGCTGTCAAACAGCTCTCTGAAGATGTCGGCATCCCATCCAAACTTGACGCTATTAAAGAAGAGGATCTTCAGTTCCTGGCAGACTCTGCCTTTGCTGATGCCTGCGCACCTGGCAATCCAAAGGATGCTTCTGTTGATGACTTGAAAGTGCTTTTCAGAAAAATCATTAAATAATCGTAACTGTTCGGAGGTTGGCTCTGAACAGTTACAAATAATCGACACTTTATACACTAGTGTCTTATATCTTAATGTAAGGACTTCCTGTTCCTTAAGTATCCTGTATACATTTTAATACAAAGAATCCTATTGACAATTTTTCAAAAAAGACTATAATCTGTAATTGTTTCAAGAACAAACAACAAAAGCAAGGATCAGGATGCGATTTTCTTAGTCCGGTATCTTTTCAGAGAGCTGACGGTTGGTGTGAGTCAGCAGATATTTAAGAGAATTATCCCCTGTGAGCTTTTCGGGCGAAACAGATTCATTAGTCCGAAACGGATTCTCACCGTTACAGGAGAGCATGTTCACCGATGACAGATTGAATCGGGGACGTGGCAGAGTGATCGATTGAAAAACCGATAATAGAAGTGGTAACGCGGAGTCATAGGCTTCGTCTTCTGAAAAACCCGGAAGGGTGCAGAAGGCGGAGCTTTTTTATATGATTTATTCGTTCAAATTCAAAGGATTTTTGTCAGGCATGCAGGCAATCCATTCTTTTGAACTTCAACATCAGAATCACCTGCCAAATAGAAGTATTTCAACTTAAGAGGAGGCACATTATTATGAATACTTTAGTTATTGTTCTGATAGCAGCTGTTTGTCTGGTTGCTGGTTATTGTTTATATGGCCGCTGGCTGGCCAACAAATGGGGCATCGACCCGAATGCAAAAACACCTGCTGTCCGCAAAAATGACGGACAGGATTTTGTTCCGACAGATGGTCTGACAGTCTTTGCCCATCAGTTCTCATCCATCGCCGGTGCAGGCCCTGTCACCGGTGCTATTCAGGCCGCTGTCTTCGGTTGGGTTCCTGTTCTTCTCTGGATCCTGATCGGCGGCATCTTCTTCGGCGCCGTTACAGACTTTGGTGCATTATATGCCAGTGTCAAAAATGATGGTAAATCCATGGGACTTCTGATTGAGAAATATATCGGCAAAACAGGTAAAAAACTGTTCCTTCTGTTCTGCTGGCTCTTTACACTGATCGTCATCGCAGCCTTTGCGGATATGGTAGATGGTACATTCAATGCCTACACAGTCACAGATGCCGGCGTGACACAGTTATCCGACGCAGCTACTGTCAATGGCGCAGCCGGAAGCATCTCTCTTCTGTTCATCGTATTTTCCGCCGTATTCGGCCTGATCCAGAAGAAAGCACATTTTAAGGGCTGGAAGGAAGTTGTCCTTGGTCTTGTATGCATGTTTGCAGCATTTGTTATCGGCATGAATTTCCCGCTGATTGCATCTAAAACGACCTGGTCCTACATCGTTTTCGCTTATATCTTCCTGGCCGCTGTCCTGCCGATCTGGCTTTTGATGCAGCCTAGAGATTACATGACAACCTTTATGTTTGCAGGCATGATCATCGCTGCTGTTGTCGGTCTGTTTGCTGCACATCCTACAATGAACCTGCCGATGTTTACCGGTTTCCACAACGAAAAATCCGGTGACCTGTTCCCAATCCTGTTTGTAACTGTTGCCTGCGGTGCTGTATCCGGTTTCCACAGCCTGGTATCTTCCGGTACATCCTCTAAGACAATCTCCAACGAAAAGGATATGCAGAAAGTCGGCTACGGCGCTATGGTACTTGAAAGTCTTCTGGCTGTTCTGGCTCTGTGTGTTGCAGGTGCCGCTGCTTCTGCTGATGGTACAGCTGCCACAGGTACACCATTTGCCATCTTCTCATCAGGTGTTGCCGGTTTCCTTGAAATGTTCGGTATCCCTGTTTACGTTGCCCAGTGCTTCATGACCATGTGTGTATCCGCTCTTGCATTTACAACCCTTGACTCTGTTGCACGTATCGGACGTATGTCCTTCCAGGAACTGTTCACTGTTGATGATATGGAGCATGCTGAAGGATGGAGAAAGTTTTTATGCAACAAGTACTTTTCTACAATCCTGACACTGTTCCTTGGTTACGTTCTGACTCAGATTGGTTATACCAACATCTGGCCGCTGTTCGGAAGCGCCAACCAGCTGTTAAGTGCTCTCGTTCTGATCACATTATGCGTCTTCTTAAAAGTCACAGGCCGTGAATTCAGAACACTGGTGGCACCGCTTCTCATCATGCTGGCCGTTACATCAACTGCTCTTGTAGAACGTGTTATCGCACTGTTCCACGCTTACGGTGCCGGCACAGCTGTCTTCCTTGTTGAAGGTCTCCAGCTGATCATCGCATTCCTTCTGATGATCCTCGGTGTCATCATCGTCATCAGCTGCGGCAAGGAGCTCTTCCACAAAAAAGCAGGCTCCGAAGTCAGCCACAACGTAAAAGAACCTGTAACCCGTTAACTTTATAATTAAAACATCAATATCCCTCAACAACAAAAACACAGTGCGGTACTTTTCTCAAAGCCATGCTTCATCCGGTAGCTGAGAATCTACAGCATTGTGTTTTTTATTCCTCATTTTCCATCTGACGATGTTTCCGAGATTTTATTTCTTTCTTTTTGCAGCGATGAATCCCCTGATGCTATAGTGCTTTCCGGCACAGCTCTGAAACGCTGCTGCCAATCCTCTTTCATCCGATCAAGCATCGAAAACAGGCTCACCTTTTCATCTCCCGACAAACACGCCATCATCTCCCGATACCGTCCACGGCGTTGCTCAATCAGTTTCTCCGATACACTTTTGCCCTGTCGTGTCAGCACAATATCCGATGCTCGTCGATTCATTTCATTCGGTACCCTGATAATTAAGCCAGCCTTTTCCAT
>ENA-UOJD01003877-UOJD01003877.1-human-gut-metagenome-genome-assembly--contig:-P48-NODE-3877-length-10402-cov-5.418285_pt1 | contig 10402 bp, 11 predicted proteins | sample MGYA00242342_ERZ723889 | MGnify/ENA metagenome assembly ERZ723889
CACCTTGTAGATGCCGGCGATATTCATTATGAGCCATTCGGCATTTATCCGGGAACCAAAAGCAAACTTGAGGATATTGCAGACGGAGACCACATTGCGATTCCAAACGACACAACCAACGAGGCAAGAGCACTCCTGTTACTTCAGGACAATGGTCTGATCAAGTTAAAAGACGAAACAAGTCTTACCGCAACCGTAAATGATATTGCAGAGAATCCTCATAATCTTCAGTTTGTAGAGCTTGAGGCAGCACAGGTTGCAAGAGTTGTAAACGAAGTTGAATTTGTAGTCTTAAACGGAAACTATGCACTTGAGGCAGGATATTCTGTAGGAAAAGATGCCATCGCATATGAGGCAAATGATTCCATCGCAGCAAAGACTTATGTAAACATCATCGCTGTAAAGGAAGGAAATGAAAACAGCGACAAGATCAAAGCACTTGTTTCGGTTCTCAGATCTGACGAGATTAAGAAATTTATTGATGATACTTATGACGGTGCAGTTATTTTCTACGAAAAATAAACATGGAAAGGAAAGGAGGGGGTAAATCCCTCCTTTGTCACTGGTGAAAAGATGAGCGAAATTGAAATTAGAAATCTGACAAAAACATTTGATATAAAAGGGCGCACGGTTCACGCATTAAAAAATATCAGTCTTTCTATCGGGCAGGGCGATATTTTCGGAATTATCGGAATGTCCGGAGCCGGAAAAAGTACGCTGGTGCGATCCATCAATTATCTGGAGAAACCAACGGAAGGGCAGGTTTTGATTGATGGGGTGGATCTGGCAGATCTGACAGAGAAGCAGCTTCGCAAAAAGCGCAGCGATATCGGCATGATCTTTCAAAATTTCAATCTTCTGGAGCAGAAAAATGTTCTGGATAATATCTGTTTTCCACTTGAGATTGCCGGGGGTAAAAAGAAAGAGGCAAGAAAACGCGCCGAAGAACTTTTAAAGACGGTTAATCTGGAGGAAAAGGCAAAAGCGTATCCATCACAGTTGTCCGGTGGACAGAAGCAGCGTGTCGCTATCGCGCGTGCACTGGCTACCAATCCGAAGATTCTGCTGTGTGATGAGGCAACGAGCGCACTTGATCCACAGACGACAGCCGCAATCTTAAAACTCTTAAAAGAGATCAATGAAACACTGGGAATTACCATTATCATTATTACGCATCAGATGTCGGTTGTTACAGAAATCTGTAAGCGTGTGGCAATCATAGACAGTGGAAATCTTGTAGAAGAGGGATTGGTTGAAAAGATTTTTGAAAATCCACAGTCTGACGCAGCGAAAGAATTGATATCCGGTAAAGCCATTCGTTATACGCCGGTTGAGAATCTGGATGTAGAACGAAAGATTCGAATTGTATTTCAGGAAAATTCCGCATTTGAGCCAGTGATCTCGAATATTATTTTACAATACCAGGTGCCGGTCAATATTTTGAAGGCAGATACCAAGAATGTAAGCGGAAAAGCCGTTGGTGAGATGATCCTTGGCTTGCCGACAGGAAAAGAAACACAGGATGAAATTATCGCTCATCTGAGAGAGCGTGGGTTAATAGTGACGGAGGTGACAGAAAATGTTTGATAAACAAGTAATACAAATGATTGCAGAAGGTATTCGTGACACATTGTATATGACACTGTTTTCGACTATTATAGGATATGTGATCGGATTACCGTTCGGCGTGCTGCTTCACGTCACAAGTGAAAAGGGACTGCATCCGAACCGGATCATTTACCGGATCGGAGATTTTATCTGCAATATCATTCGAAGCATTCCGTTCCTGATTCTGTTGATCCTGCTGATTCCATTCACACGACTCATTGTAGGAAAAAGCTATGGTTCGACTGCAACTATCGTGCCGCTTGTTATCTGTGCAGCACCATACATTGCAAGGGTCGTAGAATCCTCTTTAAATGAAGTGGATGCTGGTGTCATCGAGGCGGCAAAAGCCATGGGCGCAAGCAATATGCAGATTATTTTTAAGGTACTTCTTGTGGAGGCAAGAACTTCACTGATCAATGGAGCAACCATCACAACCGGACTGCTCCTTGGATATTCAGCAATGTCAGGAACCGTCGGTGGAGGCGGACTTGGAGATATTGCAGTACGATATGGTTATTATCGTTGGCAGACCGATATCATGATTGTTACGGTCGTGCTGCTGATTGTTATTTTCCAGATTATCCAGAATCTCGGAACAAGGTTGTCCGGTCGATTAGATCATAGAAAGCGTTAGGATGCGATAGCATGAATTTTGATGTAATATTTAATTATATGCCGATGTATACAAAGGCATTCTTGTTGACAATAAAGATAGGATGGATAGGAATTGCACTTTCAATCGGAATTGGAATTGTTGCAGCTTTTATTCTGCATTTTAAGATTCCGGTTCTGTCACAGATTGTTAAAGTGTACGTGGAATTGTTCCGCAATACGCCACTTCTGGTGCAGCTGTTCTTTATCTATTTTGGACTTCCGAAGATTGGTCTTTCCATATCCGCAGAAGTGTGCGGAGCCGTGGGATTAGGCCTTCTGGGTGGAAGTTATATGGCAGAGAGTTTCCGAAGCGGACTGGAGGCCGTGCCGCTTTCGCAGACGGAATCTGCGCTGGCATTGGGAATGAACCGGCTGCAGATGTTTGAATCGGTAATTCTTCCGCAGGCTTTTTCTATCAGTGTACCGGCAATTGTGGCGAATATCATCTTTCTGCTGAAAGAAACCAGTGTATTTTCTGCAATCAGTCTGATGGATCTCATGTTTACTGCAAAAGACCTGATTGGACAGTATTATAATACAACGGAATGTCTGTTTATGCTTGTTGGATTCTATATTGTCATGCTGCTTCCGGTATCTATTTTAGGAAGTCTGGTCGAGCATAAAGCAAGATATCGTATGTTTGGAGATTAATGAGATGGGATTTGAAATTTTACTAAAAGGAAATAATATGATCCGGCTTTTGCAGGGACTCTGGGTGGCACTTCGAATCAGCTTGATCTCTGTTGTGCTCAGCATGGTGCTTGGAATTTTACTTGGAATGCTTATGACATCAAAGAACAAAGCCGTTCAGGTGATCACAAGAATTTATCTGGAGATTGTGCGCATCATGCCACAGCTCGTACTTTTGTTCATTGTGTATTTTGGAGCAACCAAAGCGATGGGCATCAATATGTCGGCAGAGACTGCATCCATCATTGTTTTTGTATTCTGGGGAACTGCAGAGATGGCAGATCTGGTCAGAGGTTCTCTGATCAGCATTCCAAAGATTCAGTATGAAAGCAGTGAGTCACTTGGCCTTAGCCGCGGACAGACATATCAGTATGTGATCATTCCGCAGATCATTCGAAGAATGATTCCACTTTCCATCAACCTGATCACCCGTATGATCAAGACAACGAGCCTTGTCATGATGATTGGAATTGTGGAAGTGTTAAAAGTGGGACAGCAGATTATAGAGGCAAACCGAAAGACCGCTCCAAATGCTGCGTTTGCTATATTTGCAACGGTCCTTCTTTTATATTTTATTGCCTGCTGGCCGATAAGCTGCCTTTCAAAATATCTTGAAAAACGATGGGAGAACTGATATGGACGAAATATTGCGCATCAAAAATTTAAGCAAACGATATGACGATATAAGTGTTTTGGAAAACATAGATCTTTCTGTGAAAAAGGGAGAAGTGGTCGTGATTGTCGGACCATCCGGCTGTGGAAAAAGTACTTTGCTCCGCTGTCTGAATGGATTAGAGGAGATCCAGGAGGGAGAGGTTTGGCTTGATGACGAGGTCGTGAATCCAAACAAGAAGAACTTAAGCAAAAACAGGGAAAAAATCGGCATGGTATTCCAGAGTTATGACCTCTTTCCGCATCTGACAATTCTGCAGAATGTGACACTTGCACCGATCAAGGTCAAAAAAAGAAAACGTACGGAAGTGGAGAAAGAGGCGCTTGAACTGTTAGAGCGCGTAGGTCTGGTCTCCAAGAAGGATACTTATCCAAGACAGCTTTCCGGTGGACAAAAGCAGAGAGTTGCTATCGTGCGTGCACTGATCATGCACCCGGAGGTGCTGCTTCTTGACGAGATTACCGCAGCACTGGACCCGGAGATGGTGCGGGAGGTTCTCGACGTTGTGCTGGCTTTGGCACAGGAGGGAAGAACCATGGTCATTGTCACACATGAGATGCAGTTTGCCAAAGCGGTAGCAGACCGTATGGTATTCCTTGAGGGCGGAAAAATCGTGGAAGAGGGAAATCCAAAAGAGTTTTTTGAAGATCCGAAAACAGACCGACTCCGGAAGTTTTTACAGACTTTTACTTATGAAAAAGGTGGAGAAGCCGGTGTGTTAGTAAAACGCTAGTTTTTTCTCCACCAGCAGATCCCCTTCATATACGAGTTTCAGAGTAAAAAAGCGAGGCTCATCTTCCAGAAGGAGACGTAAAAAGATTGCGTCACCTTCCCAGGTAGGAAGGTTGGGAACCTCGCTTTTGTCTACCCATTTTAAGTCCCCTTCGTTGCAGGTAATAAGGTCGCCGGTAAATGCATCTGCGGTAAAAAGGCACATCATCTCAGGTTCCTGCTGGTCACTCACAAATGTGATCAGGGCACGAAAGCGGTACGAGGTAAGGGTGAGTCCGGTCTCTTCTTTTACTTCACGCAAAAGACAGTCTTCCGGGGATTCGCTTCCCTCGGCATGTCCACCCACACCAATCCATTTCCCTTCATTGATATCATTTTTCTTTTTGGTGCGATGGAGCATCAGATATTTTCCATCCTGTTCGATGTAGCAGAGTGTTGTCATTTTCATAATAAAATTCTCCAGGTTGTGTATTGTTACAAGTTCGTTTAACGTTTATTATAATTCATAGATAAACAAACAGCAATAGACCATTGTAGGAGCACAGTGTATGAATCAGATTTGCAGAGACATTTTCAGGGCCATCCATGAAGGAAAATGGTTAAAAATAGAATACCGGAATAAAGCGGATCAGATTACAAAATACTGGATCGGTATTCGTGATCTGGATCCGGTAAAACGTACCCTGAAAGTGGACGGCCTGCATCTTGGCTTGTATACACTGGGGGAATACGACAAAATATATATTGATTCCATTTTGTCGACAGAGATTATTGAGGGAACATATTGTCCGGAAAATAAGTGGTTGATCGAAGATATCGAGATGCATCCGGAACGGTACAAAACGCTCTTTTCGAGTGCAGCAAATCTAAAAATTCTGAATTATCTGGAACTTTGTAACCGGCTCGACACAACGCCATATATTACGGATTACGAGCTGATTCATTATGTTGATGGAGACCGTGTGAAAAGCGGACAGTATGTGCTTACAGATGAGCAGTTTCAGGAAGTTGTGTCAAATTTCCAATATACGTTGTCGCGGGAAAAGCGCAAAAGTGGGAATCTGAAAATCAAAAAGCTTGCTTTGAACGTGTTAAGCATTCACTCGGCAAAGGGATTGTATGTACTCGCATATCGCAATCTGAATCTGGACGTGAAAAACAGAGTGTTTCAGCCGGACGAAGATATTACGGTCTGCACACAGTTTACGGTTGACGGGCAGCAGGAAAATGCGCGCAGATTTCTGGACGCGGATGAGTATGAATTACTGGAAGACTTTGAGAAAAATCTGGAAAAGATCAAAGATGCAATTACCGGGCATGGCGGTGCGAGATCCGTCGTGGATGATATGCCTTATGTGCTTGGCCTTGGTATGGATGTGGTGCTGAATCTGCACGACGAATACAAAGCGATACTGGATATGTTCGAAAAGCAGCAGATTACCTATCCAAGCAAAGCTTTTTTTGGAGAACTGCTGGAGCGACCTCGCCGGACGAAAGCCTATCCGATCGCGTTGATCAACCAGAATATCAATCTCGATCAGTTGCTGGCAATCAACAATGCTATGAAATATCCGCTTGCTTATATACAGGGACCGCCGGGCACGGGAAAAACAAATACGATAATAAACACGATAGTAACGGCTTTTTTCAATAATGCGACCGTTTTATTTGCGTCTTACAATAATGTTCCCATCGATAATGTGTTTGAGAAACTATCGACGTTGAAGTACCATGGAAAGAATATTCCGTTCCCCGTGCTTCGGCTTGGAAATATGGAAAAAGTCGAAGAGGCAATCCGTTACATTAATCGCTTGCGCAATCAGGTACAGTCTTTGAAGGTATTTGCTTCCACGCTGGACAAACGCAAAGATGATCGTATCGACCGCGCAAAAAGGCTTTCTGCGCGTTTGAAAGATTATGAGGAAATTCTGGATCTGAAGGAGCGGAAAGAGACGCTTTCTCATCTGATGGAATATCAGGAACATATCAAAAATGCAATGAATCTGATTCCGTTTCAAACGGACTTGCAGGGATATCAGATGCAGAAAATTGATGAGCGTATCCGGCAGATCGGGGAAATGTCCGATGAGGATGCCATGCTGTTGCTCGACCGGAATGAAGAAGAATTTTATCAATATCTGTTCTATACATCTGCACGCTATATCAAGACAATCGAAGAACCGAAATATCAGGAACTGCGTGAAATTTTAGATGCTGGGGATGATCCGTTGGCACAGGCACAGGCGTTCAATAAGTACATGCAGAAATCCGAAAACGTGAAGAAATTGCAGCGAGTGTTTCCAATCATCATTACTACCTGCATTTCGGCGCACAAGGTAGGACAGCCGGAGCCGTTGTTTGATATGACTATCATGGACGAAGCCAGTCAGTGCAATGTGGCAATCTCACTTGTCCCGATCATTCGTGGAGAAAAGCTGATGCTGGTGGGAGATCCACAGCAGCTTAACCCGGTCATTTTGCTTGGGGAGCTGACGAATCAGAAACTGCGCCGGAAGTATCATGTGGCCGATGAATACGATTACCGGAAGAATTCGATTTACAAAACATATCTCGCCTGCGATGCCGTAAGCGATGAAGTGCTTTTGCGCAATCACTATCGTTGCAACAAAGAAATTATAGGGTTCAATAATAAAAAATATTACAATTCCAAATTGCAGATTCAGTCGAAAAGCCGGGAAACGCATCCACTTGTGTATGTTGATGTAAAAAGTAATCAGCCACAAATCAAGAATACTTCCCCGGCAGAGGTGGACGAGGTTGTAGCGTATGCGCAGCAGAATCCGGACAAAAGCATTGCGGTCATCACACCGTTTGTAAACCAGAAGACATTGATCGAACAGGCAATCAAAGAGAATGAATTGGAGAATCTGGTCTGTGGAACTGTTCATGCTTTTCAGGGTGATGAGAAGGATGTAGTGCTTTTTTCTACGGCTCTGTCGGATCGCACGAATACAGGAACATATCAGTGGCTGAAAAACAACAAGGAGCTTATCAATGTTGCAACCTCGCGGGCGAAGGACAAGCTGGTGCTGCTCGCGGATAGTAATGAGCTTGAGCGCCTGCATGCCGGGCAGTCGGATGACGACCTCTATGAACTGGCGCAGTATATCAAAACGAACGGACAGTCAAAGATTACCGAGAAGCATATCAGTTCCAGAGCTTTAGGGATACAGCCTTTTTCTACCGCCACGGAAAATGCGTTTCTGGAAAATCTGACGCATGCGCTGGAGAACATCTGGCTTTCCCAAAGTAAGTATGTGATTCACAAGGAAGTGGCAATATCACAGGTGTTTCATGATAATATTACGTATGATGATCTGTTTTACATGGGGCGTTTTGATTTTGTGGTATACGAAAAACAGGGGAAAAGTGAGCTTCCGGTTCTTGCAATCGAACTGGATGGGAAAGAACATTTTGAGGATGCGGTCGTGCAGGAGCGGGATCGAAAGAAGAATGCAATCTGTCAGGCACACAATATGGAAATTATCAGGGTGGAGAATTCTTATGCCAGAAGGTATAACCATATTAAAGGAATCCTGATGGATTATTTTTCAAGGGTGCATTAATGGGAATAATAAAAAATTGGCAATTGTTCTCAAATGCAATTTCCGTATTTCGAAATACGCTTGTTTCCAATCGGTTTAGCGTTTATTATAGTGATAGAGATAAAAGGAGGTCGCTATGTTTTTTATCATGGGAATTACGGATGGCAGGAAAGATTTTGATTTTACCCAGACGATCATCTGTAATCTATGCGGAAAATACGGAAGGTATCAGGTTTTTATGACGTACACAGTGCTTTCAATGTTTTTCATACCGTGCTTCAAGTGGAATAAGCATTATTATGTGCAGACGAGTTGCTGCAACACGTTGTATGAACTTGTCCCGGAGATCGGGAAAGCGATTGCCCGTGGGCAGCAGGTCGAAATTCAGCCGGAACATTTGACAAGGGTTTCGAGAGGCAGCAGTAGCTTTATGTATAAACATTGTTCGCAGTGTGGGTACGAGACTGCGGAGGATTTTGAGTTTTGCCCGAAGTGCGGGAAACGGTTTTAGAGGAGTTGTGAGAGTATGAAAGAAATTGAGGATGAGCTTTTGATGTGTGATTAGTTTCAAATTAGTGTGGCGTTTATCACACTGGGAGGGATTGAACCACTACTTCAAACCTTAAAGGAATTAGAAAAGAAACCTATTTCGGGAGAAATTCTTACAACAAATTATTTGAATTTCAGTGAACCAAAAGCTTTGGAGAAGCTGAACCAACTTCAGAACATTACCTTAAAAATGTATGATGTAGAAGCGGCAGAAGAGGGGGTTCATACAAAAGGATACATATTCAAAAAAGAGGAAATTTATCGAATTATTATTGAAAGTTCCAATATGACAAGGTCAGCACTTACAACAAATCGGGAATGGAATACAAAGGTTGTGTCGACGGAGCAGGGAGAAGTTGCACAGGAAATTGTAGAAGAGTTTGAGAAACTATGGAATTCTGAACATGCTTTAACATTTAATGAATTTTATGAAAATTATAAACAAAAATATGAGATTATCAAGCGTCAGCGTGAAATCGCAAAGGAAGATCCTGTTACCTCTATTGAAAAGTATAAGTTGCAGCCTAATCGTATGCAGGTTGGTTTTATTTCCAATTTAAGACAAATTATCGAAGCAGGGGAAGAACGTGCACTTCTTATTTCCACAACGGGGGAACGTGATATAATTGTGACAAGTCGAAAGAATACTGTAAAATCAAGGGTTCTGGCGGCTTAGTCCTAGACTGAAAATCATTATTGTTTTGGATAGGTGTTGTATGTAAGAAGTGGAAGCTTAAGTAGGAAAATTAAATAGTGAAATTGAGTTGATACTTAGACTTAGTGTAGGACTAGTATAATATCTTTTTAATAGCTCAACTATATTTAAAATCTGTGCTACAATGTCCTTATAAAGATTTTGGAGGGCATTTACATGGGCAAAAGAGCATCATCAATTGAACTTAGCAATGATGATTTAATGCCGGACGAAAAACATTCGACCATCAATAGAGATTACGAATATAAACGTTTGGGTACTCTTTCATTATTAGCTGCTATTTATCTTCAATCAGGAGAAGCGATTCCTCTTGTAAGAGACAAGCACAGCAGCACGGAATACATTGAATTTTTGAAGCTGTTAGATGATAAGTACCCAAAGGGAGACAAGATTCGCATCGTACTCGATAATCTTAAAGTTCATACATCAGAGGCGACCAGAAAATACCTGGCAACTGTACCGGGAAGATTCGAATTTGTATTCACTCCCAAACATGGATCATGGCTCAATATGATTGAAGGTTTCTTTAGCAAGATGACTCGTCAGATGCTCAGAGGTATCCGTGTTAAATCTAAGGAGGAACTTACTAATCGTATCTACAGATATTTTGCAGAAATAAACGAAGAGCCGATTGTGTTCCATTGGAAATATAATCTCGATGATATTGATGTATGGGAAGAAATCATTGTTGATACACTGCCTGTCAAAAAGTCGAGTTAATTAAAGGATGAAATACTAGACTTGAAAAAAGTAACAACAGCGAATTCTGGATAAATAAAATCTCAAGAAACCGTGAGAGGGATGATGAGATTAACAAGAAATTGTTATTTCTGGGATGGACAGTGATTCGTTTTTGGGGCAATGAAATTAAAAAAAATGCAGATGAATGTGTGAAGGTGATTGAAGAAACCATATTTGAGATAAAGATTGGTGATGAAGAGACATAATCACAGATGGGAGAAAAAGGATGATTGACGCATTGACATATCAAATAATGCTGGAAGAAATTAACAGAAATGCGAGAGAGGAAGGGGTATTAAATGATTCTGTTGGCATTCTTATAACAAGACCTGAACTTCCAACAGGCAAAGATATATTGAACAGCTTGGAGTATTATCATTTTAGAACCGGAAAATCGGTTAATTTTTATTTACCAGGATATGGAGCATATTGGAATAGTGATTATACTGATAGTAAAATTGTTACAACTATAGT
>ENA-UOJD01003888-UOJD01003888.1-human-gut-metagenome-genome-assembly--contig:-P48-NODE-3888-length-10376-cov-5.095436_pt1 | contig 10376 bp, 15 predicted proteins | sample MGYA00242342_ERZ723889 | MGnify/ENA metagenome assembly ERZ723889
AATAAATTATTATTTATTTTTACGGTAACATTTATTTGTATATTTTATTTTAAATTTCTTTCCACGCAAGCGCTTTATCATGATTTACTCCTTTTATAGGAACAACATTGCGACGAATTATTGCACCATGCATCTCTTAATTCGCACGTCTTTTTCTCAAGATCAAAATAAACACAATTTTTACCAAGTCTTCCTCTTTTAACTGTCTTCGTGTATCCCGCTCCACTAGTTCGAATATGTAAAATACTTTTTCCGCCTGTGTGAATTTTCCTTTTGTTTTTGCCATATTTATGACTTTTTCTTCCCATAACTACCACCACTTTCTTTTTTTAACGCTTAAAATTCAGCATATTTGCCTATTATAATTCCAGTCACTAACCTCTCTATAACTCCATCTTTAAGAGACAATGTGATTGTAAAAAATATGAATACTGCAACGTAACAAGGCGAATAGCTACCATACATAATGTTGTATCACTACAGCCCACGAGATGGAACGAAAACGTAAAGATACTAAATAAGGAAACCACTTGGTATACAAATGGTTCCCTTTAACTTTATGTTCCTTTTGACACATATACATATTGATTGCAATTTCACAAAACTAATCTCAAAAATCAAAAAAAATCATCAAAATCATCCGGATCCAAACCTGCGTCATCCAAAGCCTCGAGTCTTTCCTCCTCATCCATTAACCGAAAATCATCCGGATCAATATCAGCATTCAGTAAAGCTATTTCCAGTCCATCATGAAATTCCTCATCCACATCGCCGTCAAGACCACTTTCCAGCCCAAATGACCCAGAGGTCGGACCCAAACCTCCGATTCCATCATTCATTTCACGTTCCTCATCATTCGTACACATAAGATCGTCTGCAAGCAGGCTCTCAACTTCATCAACATGACCGTCCCCGTCCAAATCTTCCCAACCCAAAAAATCCATAGTATTCTACCTACCTTTCCCTGTTAATCAGAACATTGATTTTCCTCGATTTCCTCAAATATTTTATCCAGCTTTGTTCTTTTCTTAAAATTGCGCAACATCTTCTTATCATGTTTCACAATATAACTGACCACTTCACGAAAGTCCCTTGTTTCCAATTCCTGGTCGTGATAATTTTCAGCAAATTTCTTGTGTGTTTTCTGTGCTGTCCCCTTCGCCCATCGATAATTCTCGTGGCGTAGATTGACAACCTCATCTCCTCGCAAAAATATGTTCCAACGTCCACATGCTGAGCGAATAAAAACTACATTGTCTGTTATATTATATATAAGCTCATAACGGTCACATATTTCTCTAATCTCATCGTCGGTAAGCATGACACATCACCTCCTCACGATTCCATCTACTTATAAATTATAGCACAAAAGCGGACGGAATTTTTTATAATTTTGTTATCCACTTTGCCATCCATTATTTCATCAATCTCCCGCCTCACTTCAAAAGCTTTCTTATCTCCTTCTCATTCTGCTTGGTAAAATCAGAAAGTTCATAGGAACGTATACGTTCCTTAACCAGATTCGGAATGACGAAACCATTTTTTACAAGTGTTGCAAGTCGATTTATTACAGTCTTATTTGTAACCTTAAGCTCTTTGCTGACTTCGATCGGCGTGAACTCTCTTTTATAGTTCTTCATGAGCAGCAAGAGCAATTCCTTCTCTTTCCCTTTTAGATACGAAAGGCTTCCTTCCAATTCTTCGTTGTTTGAACTCTCTGACAATTCGCAAACCTTATTTGAGTATAGCAGCACCATGCGAAGGAAATAATTGATCCAAATCTCAGGATTCTCCCGTTCCGAATAATACAGTGCAGGCAGCCCCATCTGGATTGATTCATAGTATTCATCAATATCATATGCGAAGTACTCTTCTAATGAGCCAATTCCGTTAAAACCATATCCATTGATATCTAAAATATATCCCTAGAGCAATCATTTTTTTCATTAAAATTACACTATTTTTTCACTATTTTGCCGATACAGCTCCACATACTGTTATACCAATATCAATAAAGAAAATCTTGTAATTTCTGCCTTCTTTTAGGAGTCGATAGCTTGGCTATAGCCTTTACCTCTATCTGACGTATCCTCTCCCGAGTTACACCAAATTTTTTTCCCACCTCTTCTAATGTTTTTTCAATGCCATCTTCAAAACCGTATCTCATTTGGAGAATCTGCTGCTCTCTATTCGTTAATTCTCCCATCATAGATCTAAGGATTTCCCCTAATGCCCTCTTTTCAATCTCTCTATATACATCATCATTCCAATTAATGGCATCTACATTGATGCCCTGAAGTACATTTACTGGTATTTCTTTTTCAGTAGCAATCTCCAAATCATCATCCATTTCAATATTTTGTAAAATCATTTCATAAATAGCGTCGAGCGATTCAATTGGTGTTAGCTGATTAATTATATCTTCTACCTGATCAATACTGCATCCAAGTTGATCTTGAATCATTCGCCTTATATCCGATTCTCTCCGTATATAAGAATCTAAGTATCCTTTTTCTTTTAAAATCGGATATATTGTAGAATAACCTTCCTTTTTATGAACTGGATAGTACACTGTAGGTCTTTGATTTACCTGTGTACGCTCTATATTCTGCAATATCCAAAGTGCAGCATACTTAAAATAATTGTAAGGCTTAAGGTTATTCGCCTTTGCAGTTTCAGCTATGCTGTAAATCATCGCACTTGCTTCGGCTCCTGCAACAGTATCGATCTTAACCCAGTTTTTCTTCCCAACACAGAAAGGACGAATGGATTGTTCTGCGGCGTTGTTATCCATTGGCACTTCTCCATCGCCCAGGAAGGTTCTAAGATACTTTTCCTGATTCAGGGAGTAGGTAAGTCCATTGGCAGTTTTACTTTTGGCAGGGACGGACTGCTGGTTCTGTTTTTCCCACGCAAAGTAAACATCAACCAGCGGATTCACTGTCAGCTGACGATGTGTCAAACGTTCCTCTGCAGATTTATCTGCAAGTTTATTGTCCTCGCGATATATTGCCTGGATCTGCTTCAGCGCCAGATAAGCCAGCGAAGACCTTATCTTATCCTTTGGCAATGCCTTCACGGCTTCGTCAAAGCAACGTCTTGCGTGTGCCCCACAGCCGGCAATCTTCAAGTCTTCGCGTTCCTTTTTAAGGGTATGATAGGCCTGGTAGCCATCTGTTACACAGACTCCTTCATGATGTTCTTCTATTGCAACCTTCATAGATGTGAAACTGTAACGTCTGTAGATTTCGTCTTCAAGTTCATACCAGCCATCTTCACCAAACTCGGCAATGAGTTCTTCTTCGGACATCTTGTGTTCCACTGGATTACAGGAAGTCCCTGGATATCCTTTTCTCGTTTGCCTTTGGTCTTTCGGTCTCTTGACCTGGTTTCATCTTCATCAACGTATTCATTAAGCGAAGCAACTGCTTCCGCTTCGTTGAAGAAAACGATGTTGCCATCTACCTCCATGAATCAGATCTGATTCTCCGTATCCAGTTTCTCGGAAGATCTGCCAAAACGGTTGTTATTCAATACAGCGACCTGTTCCAATAGCAGCTGAAGCTTCCGGTCAATATCCCGAAGCTGTGACTGCTGAACAAGAAACAGTTGAACAAGCGTAGCCTTATCAAAGTTATTCAGTTGTTCTTCTGTGTATTCCATCGCCATAAAAACCTCATTTCTACTAAGGTTAATTATAGCAGAAATGAGCGAAAATAGCGAATACCACTCATTTCAAAGTTCGCCATATTGCCTATATGTACAAGCTTCTTTTTTACGTTTTCAGGTACCGTAAATATGCTCCTTTTGAAATGATGGATATAAATTATAACTGCATAAAACCGACGTAATGCGCTTACAATGCAGGATGACCGCCTTACAGATGATGAATTCCACGCTGACTTCAAAGACAAAATCATCATTGAAAATTCTACGTATTGCACAATCATCATGCCATGTGAGTAGGTGGATCAACCTCTTGAACGGTCTTCTTAGGAACGATCGTCAATCCTTCCATGAGCTAGCGAAACTGCTGACCAGTGGTTGCCTGCACCTCAGATTCATTCCTTGACCATACGAACTTACCTTGTTCCAGACGTTTGTATAAAAGAAGGAATCCATCTTTTTCCCAAACCAAGCCTTTGATTCTGTCGGACTTACGTCCACAAAACAGATACAAGGTATCCGGTACATAGGGACCGTTATCCGTTTTGGCATCCACGATGGAAGCCAGAGTATCTATTCCGGATCTCAAATCAGTGTATCCGCAGACGATATACACTTGTTTGCAACAAATTGCATCATTCAACACGGGCAAGTACCCCCCAGCACTTTCTTAAGAAGAGAACTTGATGTCTGCTCCGTAACACGAATGGTCACGCCGTTGGCAGATATCTCCAGAAAAGAATCATGGTTTAATGCTCTATTCGAATCAACTGTCGTTGCCTTGGATTCCGTATGCATTAGTTCCATAGGAACCGGAATGATTGCACGTTCTGCGGCATCGCTTGGAATAGAATCAAGGCAGGCTTTTCTAACTTGCGCAAAGCGATAATAGTAACTCGCTCTGGTGATGTTATTTGCCTGACACCATTCGTCTACGGACATGCCACTTGGACGATTCCGGCATTTCTGAACCATTGAAGCCCATTCACGAATGCGTCAGCTGCGTGCTACTTGTGATGTTTGAGATTTCATAAACTTAACCCTCCAGACTGTCCAAAAAGTTTAGGCTAAACTTTTTAGACTGGTATAAAATGCTAAGTTAATTTTCTCAAAAAACATAAAGTATTCTATATACTGACTATGAGGCGTTTACTTTTCAAGTTAGCGAAAACTTAATTACGCTATTTTTTCACTATCTTCTATCTGCCCACAATAAAAATTTATTGACAGACCGTCCACATCTATATCCTCTTCAAACTTTTGCGCTTTCTCTCATATTCAATATCTGCATTTTGCCTATAAATAGCCGCTTGTCCAAAGTATAGTTCCACTCTATCTTCTACTCTCGAAGAACCTCCCCCCGCTCTGTTGGCATAATATCCTGTTCCACCACCTGGTGTAAATCCTGTAGAAACAGATGTAATTGTATCATCATATCCCCCTACCTCTCTATAATAAATCTTTAGGTATCCATTTAGTTTTTTCTCCATTGTTTTAAACAATTCCACCATTTCTTGCCATGAGATGTTCGCATACCCATAATCATAAAATCGAAAATACATTTCTTGATTCTTTGATTTAAAATCTATTCCATCCTGTGTGGTGTTTTTATCTCTAGCTGTTGCATATATAATTCCATTGCTTTTTATATAATTAACCAATAAATCAATCAATTCACGTCGATTTTTCCTTTGTTGTCTATACTTTTTTTCATCTTGAAACGTCCAACGGGCAAAAAGACAAGACATTCCCAACGGAATCATCAAACATATCACTCCTAATAAGATGTTATACGGCAGTAACGCCCATCCTAGCATAAACATAAAAAACATGAATACAATTATACCACACATCCGTTCTCGTCCTTTCTCTAGTGCATTCTCAAGCATCACAGTACATTTTCGGATCATACGAAAAGTTTGAACACCATACATTTCTACATCATTCTCAAACCTCAAATTAGAAAACGAAATGCCATCACTAACATAAAATGTATCTCTGCTGTGCTCAAACACACTTATCTAAATAATAGTATAACGAAATCTTTCTCTTTTTTCAATAGATTTCACAGTTATCCTTATCAATAATATACCACTTCTCACCATCTATTCTACTGTCAATATAATGCTCCATTAATAAAACATTCCATTCTCGACAGCACACTTCCGAATACAATAGTTTCATTTCTTCAACAGAAAAGTGTTGTCTTAAATTCCAGAATATTAATAATTTTGGCTTTATCAATTCCTGGAGCAATATACAATATTGCAATAACCGCTCCAAGTCCGTTTCATATTCAGTAACTAATTGAATACCCATAGCTTTCGCCAAACTCGAATAATCAAGTTCTTCATTGATACTGAACTCAAACGAATACTCCACCTCTAGATTACCAAAGAATGTTTGGATATGTGTGTTTAGCTCCTGCCCCTCTCTCCAATGCATTTCGTTCACTGCTTTTTCTGCAAAAGATTTCAAAAAGGCAGTAACTAGCTTTCTTTGATTAACATCTAGCTGCAATGGGTTAAAAATCATTTCCATGTCTTTACTGATTTTTAATTCTTTATCATCTTCCGACAAAACCCAGTTGCCGCTATCATCACTTTGCTGAGATATTAATTCCTTTTGAATCTCCCGCCATCTCACCGGTGATTCTACAACACACACTGGTATCAGAGAATCATCCTTTCCAAATTCTATATCGAAATGAACATCCGGATGTGTTAATTTCAAACATCCCCCTCCCCTCTTGTACCGTAATTACAGTATAATTAACCGTTCATCACTCTGAATCACTTCACTTGTAACTTCCCCGACCAAAAGTTCCATTCGACCATACTGTTTTTCGGTAATCGTCAACATTTGCACCAAACCTTCAGGAGGTTTGTTTTTGCGAACATTATCTTCAATCCTTTGAGCTATGCTGGTATTTAATGCTAACTTGCTATAGATTGACTCCTGTTGCATGACAAACCCACTCTTCAGCAAATTTTTCCGAAATTTCGTGTATTCTCGTCGTTGCGCACTTGACAGTACAGGAAGGTCGAACATTACTATCACTCTCATGTACCTATAACTCATAAGAATAAAAGGAAAGCTGCACAATGTCCGACTCATTCAAAGCATCGAATACGCTCTTAACGTATTGCTTGATCGCATTTAGGATGACAAAATGTTTGCCTTGATTTAACTGTTTCGCTTCGTATTGACTAACGTAGCGTTCCAGTTTCTCTATAAGCTGGCTGGATTTCTTCTCTGTGATAAATTTAGAAGACTGTACCGCGTCTACCAAAAGTTTCAATTCTGCCAATTCCAAATTTCGATTTCCTACACAATAATATACATATCGTCCTATGTGCTTTTTTTCAATATCAATTCCAAACAATTGCAGAGCTTCTAAATCAGAATATATACTCTTTCTCTCTGCCGCAATGTCATACTTGGCCAACTCATTGATAATCTGCTCTACCTGTAAACCATGTTCATCATCCGTCAGTCGAAGCATAATCTTTGCTAAATACAACAATTTTAGCCTTTGATTCGGTCGTTTTGCCATTTATCCTCCCATCTCTTATACGCATACCTATCGTAGATTTCTTGGTACAAAATTTAACATTACTTGTCTTAGTGTGGATTCTCTACACATTCTTTTATGACATGCCACTATTATAGCACATTTATTGTCCCATAAAACGTACTAAATCGTATTTTTCAATAATTTAGGTTCTTTTTTGGATCGGTGATTTTTGATTTTGTATCCACAATTCGGACATTTTCTTACGGTATCCGAAATTGCCCGGTTGCATTCCGGGCAACTAATTAGTGCCATTTGCTTTTCATCCTTTCTCTTTTATCGTAATAGATAACATAACATTTTCTATTTTACGAAATCCTCTCATATGCAGTGCACCGCTCCGCCCACCTTTTGACTTTCTCCCTCAAACTTTGTATAGTATATATGTTGTGCTATCGGGCACACGTCACATTTTAAGACTGCAAGGCATCGGCTTTTGACATACACCCGGTTTCTTTAGAACAGTGGGGGATGGTCGCTGGTTTTTTGCAGCAAAGCAAACATTGGAGGGTACCTATGAAATCTTTTGGTAGTGAGGGGATTTTATTCCCTGTATATTTTATTATGCTGGCTTTGGCCGTATATCTGAACGTGTTTACGGGTTCGGGTCTTGATATCGCCAACATTATCATTAATATTGGAATGTTTTTAATTGTCGGCGGGATTATTTTGTATTCTACGACACATTGTTTCATGCCTGCTAATCGGATGATGGCGAGCCTGCATCTTGCGGCACGCAACTTTCAGACTGACTTCAAACGCAAAGGCGATTATTTGTGGGATGATTATAAAGATAATCCAAAGCTCTTTGGTAACAAATTGGCAGATACACGTTTTCGTGAATATTGCGAGGAGCGCAGAAGATTAACGATGTTAGAGCGAAGTGCCCAATGCGATATTGATGATTATCTGAATGAATATTACATTGACAGCGTAATGAAATGTGGATTGATCAGCATTGTTCCCGGCGTAATGACCGGTCTTGGTATTTTAGGTACTTTTATCGGTCTGTCGTTTGGTCTTCAGAATTTTAATACCGGCAGTGCGTCCGCAATTACGGACAGCATTCCGCAGTTGATGAATGGTATCAAGATCGCGTTCCACACATCTATTTATGGTATGGTATTTTCTTTGGTATTTAACTTTGTTTACAAGAAAAACTTAGAAGATGCTTATAATGCCATGGACGATTTTTTGGACAGTTACCATAAATATGTCGCACCCCGTGCACAAAATAATGCGGCAAATATTTTCTTGGATTATCAGGCTTTGCAAATGATGCAGACAGAGAAGATGATGGAAAAATTTAGTGATGAAGTAGCTGATAAGATTGCTCGGGCACTCAGACAGTAATACGCAACCAATAAGGCTGCCTGTGCCCAACAGCACTAATAGTCAATCAACAGGATCGCCCTTGCACTATGGCTGTAACACCACCCGGTTCGGCGTACAGAAAAGAGGTTTATTATGCGCAGAAAAAAGAAAAGACATTTGGAGGAAACCAGTTATTGGCTTTCCTATTCCGATATGATGGCTGCTCTTTTGTTGATCTTTGTGTTGATCATTTCGTTTACAATGCTGCAATCGCAAAGACGTTACGAACAAAAACAAGAGGAATTAAAGCAGCAGCAGGCTTTGGTTCAAAGCCAACAGGAACAACTGCAGGAGCAGCAGGAACAGTTAGACAAATTGATCGGTATTCGAACGGAACTGATCGAGGCTCTCAAGAAAGAGTTTGACGGTACGGATCTCAGTGTGAAAGTCGACGAAAAGACCGGATCCATCGCGCTTGACTCAAGCATTTTGTTTGATTCCGGACAATTTGCGTTGAAAGCGTCGGGTGAAGAATTGCTGCAAAAGTTTTTACCAAAATATATCGGTGTATTAACAGACAAGCAATTTAATGATTATATTTCTGAAATTATCATTGAAGGACACACGGATACACAGGGAGATTATTTATATAATCTGGAGCTATCCCAAAAAAGGGCCTTGTCTGTCGCAACTTTCTGCTTGGATGAAAACAAGAAAGTGCTGTCGACTGCCAAGATCACGAAACTACGCAAAATTGTGACGGCAAACGGCAAGTCCTTTAGCAATCCTATATTGGATAAGGATGGCAAAGAAGATCAAAATGCATCTCGTCGCGTGGAATTTCTTTTCCGCCTGAAAGATGATGAAATGATAAATGATATCAGTGACATTTTGAATAATTGATATTAGTGACATTTTGAGCAAAAGATATCAGTGACATTTTGAATAATTGATATCAACGGCATTTTGAACAAAAGATATCAGCGACATTTTGAGCAAAAGATATCAACGACATTTTGAATAATTGATATCAGTGACAGGAGGAAAACATGGAAATTCATCCGATTGCCCGGATACACTCTGATTTTCCGGGAAAGTTTGGCATTCCACGACAGAGCGGTCTGGTTCCGGAGTTACGCAGCCGTATCATATTTGAACCGGAATACCGCAATCGCGATGCGATCCGCGGCTTGGAAGATTTTTCTCATTTATGGCTGATCTGGGAATTTTCAGAAACAATACGTGGGGAATGGTCACCTACCGTTCGTCCGCCCAAACTTGGCGGCAATAAGCGCATGGGAGTATTTGCAACGAGATCTCCATTTCGACCAAATTCACTGGCGCTTTCTTGTGTAGAATTACAGGACATTATTTTTTCAAAAGAAGATGGACCAATCCTGGAAATAACGGGTGCCGATCTCATGGACCGCACCCCGATCTATGATATAAAACCATATCTTCCGTATGCCGACTGTAAACCGCTGGCTACGGGTGGTTTTACAGACAGCGTAGAAGCTCATTTGCTGCACATAATACTTCCGGACAATGCGGACCAAGTATTGCCTGCCGAAAAGCTTCTTTCTCTGGAAAAAGTGCTGGCACAAGATCCTCGCCCTTCTTACCAAAACGATCCGGAACGCATCTATGCATTCGAGTTCGCCGGCGTTACTGTCCGCTTTTTCGTACAGGATGACATTCTCACCGTAGTATCTATGAGTTAGCTGCCTATATACGCCAACTTCCCATACCTCAAATCCTCCACAACCACATATTGCTTATTATGTCAAAGAATACTAAGTATTTTGCAGCCACAACATAGTGA